>Ga0160423_10003143_pt1 | contig 13780 bp, 8 predicted proteins | sample CRUFie14St8metaG_FD_108191 | JGI IMG/M metagenome (GOLD analysis project Ga0160423, IMG submission 108191) | Marine microbial communities from the Costa Rica Dome - CRUD Field 142mm St8 metaG | ecosystem: Environmental > Aquatic > Marine > Oceanic > Photic zone | place: Costa Rica: the Eastern...
CGTGAGTCTCACCTTCAGTGAGCCGCTTGATAAAGCCACCGCCACTGATGCGGGTAGTTACGCCGCCGAGATGTGCAACTATCGCCGCACGCGCGGTTACGGTTCACGCGATTACAAGGTGAGCAATCCCGATCAGCAGGGCCGCGATCAGCTTGAGGTTTCCATGGCCACCCTCAGTGCCGATGGTAAAACCATCACACTGCAAATACCTGACCTGCAGAAGTGCATGACCCTGCGCATTCGCTACAATCTTAAGGGCGCCAAGGGCGAATCCGTGCGCTCGGAAATCAACTGCACGATCAATGTGTTGAAGTAAGGTAGCAGAACTCAAGATTCAGAAAAACGCCGCCGATGTAGGCAAATCCATGGCTGGCATTAACGACAATCAACAGCTCGCCGACTGCGAGGCACTACAGGGAAAACTGAGTTCGCATTAGACCGGCAAATCCTGCTTACACCTCAAGCGCTTAAAATGACGTGCACTTGCCCACGCTAAAAATAACTAATTAAGACCGCCTGAAACTCGCCGAGGCAGAGCCGATTGACTGATTAGTTTTCGGGCGTCTCAAATTGTTGCCCAATATGTTTGCCGCCGCGAGTGCGGGCGAGAGATTGCTGGCGTTGGCGTTCGCGGCGGCTAGCGCGGAGGGAGTCACTGAGATCGGCGGAACAGCGTGGGCAACAGACGCCTTCTTCGTATTCGGGCGAATCCATGTCCTCAGGCTTGAGCGGCCAGCGGCAGCCGAAGCACACGCGGCTCTCGCCTTCCTTGAGACCGTGCGTCACGGACACGCGATGGTCGAACACAAAGCATTCGCCTTCCCATAAGCTGTCGTCCGCAGCGGTCTGTTGTAGGTAATTCAGGATGCCGCCCTGCAGTTGGTACACGTTTTCAAACCCCTGTTTTAGTAAATGCGCCGAGGCCTTTTCGCAGCGGATGCCGCCGGTGCAGAACATGGCGACCTTTTTGTGCTTGGCTTCGGTCAACTGCAATTGCACGTAGGCATTCCATTCGCCGAAGGTGGCAGTGTGCGGATTGATGGCGTCCTGAAAGGTGCCGAGCTCCACTTCATAATCGTTGCGGGTATCAATTAACAGCACATCGGGATCGTTAATAAGCGCGTTCCAATCTTGCGGGGCAACGTATTCGCCCACGGCGTCATTGGGATTTACCGACGGATCGCCCAGCGTCACGATCTCCGGACGGATGACTAGACGCAATCGATGAAAGGTGTCGCGGTCTGTTTCGCATTCGCGATGGGGCATGGCGTTGAAGCGTTGGTCCGCGCGGATGAATTTCAGCACGGCATCAACGCCGGGCTTGGTCCCGGCAATGGTGGCATTGAGTCCTTCGGTGGCGAGAATGATCATGCCGTGCACTTCATGGGTGCGGCATTCGAATTCTAGTCGATCGCGAAAAGCTTCGCAGTCGGGGAGATCCACGAAACGGTAAAAGGTTGCAACCGTCTGCGGCATGGATCAGTGGCGATCGAGTGTGAGGCGATCGACATTTGGACCACTTGCGCCGATGGATTCGAGGCGGATTTGGTTTTCGCCCTTTTGCAGCGTGGCGTCGGTAATCAAATCTTTCCAGCTCGTCCAATCGCCAGTGTCATTGAAGGGGAGTGATTTTTGAACCAGTTTGCCGTTGATCTTCAGTGCTAAGGGCCGGTTGCCGCCGGCGAGGGCGTAGCGGAAAGCGAGTTGGTAGGTTGCTGCTTCGTGCGCGTTTACGATCCATTCGAGGTGTTCACCGGATTGGCCATTGAAGTCGGCATATCCCTTGCCCGAAAACCCGCCATTCCGTTTGTCAAAGCTCGGTCCTTGCCGGCCGGCGAGGGCTGCATCTAATACCTGCGGGTAGCTCGTCAGTTTTACCGGCTGTGCTTTCACCGGCTTGGACGTAGAGCCACCGCTGGAGCTGTCGGCAATCAGATGCGGTGCTTTGTCGTCACCATTAGTGAGGGTATTCAGTGTGTAACAGACCAAGGTATTCAGCGCAGGCGTCTTGTCCTTGGCGGTGACGCTCTTAAGGGTTAATTGGTACACGTAGCCAGGGTTCAATTTATCCAGCGCGATCGAGATGGTCTTGCCAGTTTTGCCTACCTTTAAGGCGGTGACGCCGATGGTCTCCTTGCCGAGTTGGGGCGAGCCGTAGCTTTGGTGGTACTTGTAGTAGTACCGTTGAAACTCAAACTGAGTTGCCTCCACGTTGCCCAGAGGATGGGTGAAGGTAAGGTCAAATCCGCGTTCGGTGAGTTTCATGCCGGCCAATTCCATCGGGGTTTTGCCAGTCCACGTGATGCGCTGTAGCCCGCTGCCACCGGCCCACGAGAGGTGGGTGGATCCGGTCCAGAGACTTCCGTCGGGCGCGAAGGCAAAACGGTGCATACCGCGATTCAATCCGCCACCGTCGATGAAGGGCAGACAGGCGCCCTGCGTTTGGCCGGCCACTTCATCTACTAATATTCGCAGGATGCGTGGCCGATTCATTTCGCCAACGAGTAGTTGCTTGGCGAACGGGCCGAATTTTCCGTCGGTGGTGTCGGTGAGCATTTGAGTGGGGCTGTTGGCCATGCTGCCCTGCGGGAACAACACCGCGGCACGCTTGCGTTGGGCATCGAATTCGGCCGGCGGCACCTTAAGCGGATTGCGTCCTACCTCCCATTGGCCGGTCCACACCAGACTCGCGGGGTGCCCGTAAAAATTGCCTTCTTCCACGTGGAAGAGCTTGCTGGTACCGAGCCAGTCCCCCTGGTTATCGGTGACCCACAGGCGATTTGCGCTGTCGAAGTTTATGCCATTCGGGGAGCGAAAGCCGGGCGCAAAGGGAGTGGTCTTGCCGTTAGGCGCGATCTTCAGAATCCAGCCGCGGAACGGGGTGGCGGAGTACATGCGACCGGAGCCGGCGCGGTGGTTCTTGTAAAACTGCTCACGCGTGATGCCATAATGACGGAACTCGCCGCGAATTTCCGGTCGGATGCTCGCGCCGCTGGAGGCGAGGTTGAGGCCGACATAGTAATTGCCTACTTTATCCCGCGCGGGGCCAAAAGCGAATTCATGATAATTTCCGGTCATCCCAAAACGATCGCTGATAGTTTCGTAATGATCGGCCGAGCCATCGCGATCGGTATCCCGCAGGCGCGTGAGTTCAGGGCGTTGCATTACCACCAGCGTATAATTGTCCTCGGCCACGATGCCCAGCGGTTCGTGCAGGCCATCGGCAAAGAGCGTCCACTGTAGGGTTTTCGGGGTATAGATGTACACCTCGCCGCGATGGAAACATGCGGCCAACCGGCCGTCGGGCAGGAAGGTGAGTCCTCCAATTTGCAGATCTAGCCCCTTAGGCGCGGCGATGTTCTCGATTTTGTAATAATCATTCACCGAACCCGCCTGCGTGGCGGCGGTGAACATGAGTAAACCAATGCTGAATAGAACGTTTTTCATTTTTCGTGTTGATGACGGTGAGTGATGGTGAAGGCCTTGGCTTGATTCGAGGATAAAACGGCGACACCCTTGGATATCTCCGCGTCGATCTCCCCATGACCCGGCGTGACGCTTAGCGGTGAATCAATCCTCGGAATGCGAAAGTTTCGGATGATGCCGGTGCCATCTGACAGGGCGGTGATGTGCTCATACACATCAAGGCCATTGAGTGTGTAGTGGAATTCTGGGTGTCCCTTGATTATACGGTAACCCTTGAACTCAGCTTTTTGCTGGGCGTGGCCGACCTGTAAGGGTGGTGTTTCCGGGGCGGTCCAGAATTTGTTGCCGATTATCTTGGCCAGTCCATTGCCGTTTCCGCGCCAGACGGGCATGGGATCGACGAAGCCACCGATCCACGCATAACGCAGGCGGCAGTTACCGGCATCCCAACAGTAGGAGACGCCATGTGGCAGGGCCACGGCGATGGCGGCCGGGGAGGCGTCCGGCATAAAAATGCGGTACATCAACGGCCGGCGATGAGGCCAGGCGTGCAGGTTGGTGTTGGCGCCTTTGGCACGGGCCATGGGTGGTACATGATCATCTTTGGCCAGATCGGGCATGGACTTACCTACATACATTGCGCCGTACATCAGCAGCCCGTGGCCGGGCAGAGTGCAGACGTAGGGATAAATACCCTTGGCTTTGGGTGCGGTAAACTTCAAGACGGCCGAGGCATTCGGCTTCAGCGTGGGGGTTTGGGTGAGAATTGCGGGGTGATTGATGATGCGCTCGGGATCGGGAGGCAGTGAAATGGTTGCTTGAACTACGGCCATGCGCCGGCCGGGCTTAGTAAACACCAGATTGTGCGCCATATCATCGGGGTTCTTGAACGTCAGTTCAATCTCCTGTCCCGGCTCGGCTGTGAAGCGGGGTTTGTCGAATTGCAACCCGGGCACTGTGCTGAGCGTGAGCTTCAGCGGTGCGGCGAAGAGGGGTAGGGCGAGCGTTAAAAACGCGAGAGTAAGCGAGCGCATTTTATTGTTCAACAATCCACACATTGCGATACCGAACCGGGTTGCTGTGGTTCTGGAACCAGATTGGTCCTGCCTCCGCGCCTTCCGGACGACCGGCGCCGGTCTTGTTCTTCAGCGCGTAATCATCATGAATCACAATGCCGTTGAGCCGGGCCGTGATACGGGCCGAGGCAGTCTTCTGGCCTTCGGTATTAAACTTGGCCGCGGTGAATTCCACATCATAGGTTTGCCAATTGAGCGGCGGGAAACAGGCATTCACATCGGGAAACTTCTGTTTGTATAGACAACCGCAATCGTTCTTGGCAGGCGTCATCTCGATGCCGAACGAATCCAGTACCTGCAATTCGTAACGTCGCTGCAGGTACAGGCCGCTGTTGCCTCGGGCCTGGCCGCGCGCGGTGGGCTTAAACGGCAAACGAAATTCCACATGCAGTTTGAAGTTCTGGAATTTATCTTTGGTGATGGCGCCCTCTTTCATGAGGCCGTCGTCAGTGATCTTGAGTTGATCAAGTGTGCTGTTGTCCTTGCCGCCGAACAGCACCTTGGCTCCCTTGGGCGCTTTGGCCCCGAGGGTGGGTGATTTGCGGGTGACCTTTTCAAACGCACCCACCTTTTGGTCGCCCTTGGCGGCGATAACTTTGCCTTTTAGGTAGTGCAAAGCAATGGGCGATTGATCGTTGGCGAAACTGGCCTTGTCTTCGCCTTTGCGTTTGCCGGTGTAGACCCATTTGGTATCACCATCCCAGCCGGCGCCGGGGAGGCCGCCGCCGAAGGCCGTGGCCTGAAAAGTGCCTTCACCGAGGGCTACGATTTGCAGGCCGAGCTTCGATTGCTTGCCTTCCCCATCCATGCCTTCTCCGATGTATTCGCCCTGGATGGCGAAATCCGGATCCTTGGCGGCGGCTTCGGGGGTTTCATAAGTCAACTGCCCCTTCGGTGCGGCGGCCAGCGAGGCTGCAAACATGAGTGAAAATAATACGGTAATGGGTTTCATAAAAAAGTGTGCGGAAGTGTACCGGTTGGGAGTGAAATGGCAACTATGCAGGAAGCTTTTTACCTTCATCCAGACCCTCTCCCTAGGGAGAGGCGTTTGCTTGTAATTATCCTATTCGCCCATTAATTCCTTCAGCTTTTCTTCGATGGATTCTGCCCAGATGGTGTAGCCTTTTTCGCTGAGGTGTAGAAGGTCAGGCATGATCTCGCGCGAGAGAGTGCCGTCTTTCTCCAGGAACTTTGGGCCGATGTCGAGGTAGTGTACGGCTTTGTCGTCGGCGAGCTTCTTTAAAATGGCGTTGGTACCTTCGTTGACTAGGCGACGTTTGTCCGCGTTGTTGGCGCCGCGGGGAAAGACGCCGAGCAGTAAAACTTTGGTCTCGGGTAGTTTTTTGCGCAGTTGCTTCACGATCACCTCAACGCCGTCGGCGATTTCCTGGGAGGTATTACTGCCGGAATTGTTGGTGCCGATCATGATGACAGCCGCTTTGGGCTTAATGCGGTGAAGGTTGCCATTGTCTAACCGCCAAATGACATGCTGGGTGCGGTCGCCGCCGATGCCGAGGTTCACGGCATTTCGTTTTGCGTAGTGCTTGGCCCACACGCCCTTACCGCGGCCTTCCCAGCCTTGTGTGATGGAGTCGCCGATGAAAATCAGATCGCAGTTGCCTTGCGCCACGCGTTTGTTGAAGGATTCATGCCGCTTGGTCCAATCGCCGCTGCGCGGTACGGGTTTGGTGGCCGAATGAAGTTTTTCCTCGGCGATGGAGGTGAGGGCAAAAAGGAGGGTAGTCAGTAAAAGAATCGGTTTCACACGCCCAATCTCCAATGGACGGCAGGTAAAGTCCAACGAAAATCGGTGACGGCTCAGGCCTCCACCTGGCGCCCGAGTTGCCAGTGCCAGTACCTTATGAGGGTGGATTTCACATCCTCTAGAATGAGATAGCTAATTGGTACTAGAATAAGCGTGATGAAGGTGGCGAAGAGCACACCAAAAGAGAGGCTGATACCCATGGGTATTACGAATTGGGCTTGAGTACTTTTCTCGAACATAGTGGGTAGGATGCCACCGAAAGTGGTAAGGCTTGTTAGCAGGATGGGTCTGAAACGGGCTACTCCGGCATTGCGTACCGCTTTTATAATCGGTTGGCCTTCGTCGCGTTTGAGATTAATATAATGAACCATCACAAGGCTATCATTGACGACTATTCCAGCCATGGCTAGCACCCCAAAAGCGCTCATGACACTAAAAGGAATATCCATGATCATATGGCCTAGTAGGGCGCCCATGATGCTGAAAGGAATGATCCCCATTACAATTAGCGGTTGGCTATAGCTCTTAAAAGGGATGGCCAGCATGGCATAAATTCCCAGAATAATGATAACACTGCCGAGCTTTAGAGCGGCAAAGGACTCACGGCGTTCACGTCCCTCGCCCACAAACTCATGGCTCATGCCAGGATGCTCCTGCACAAGACTCAAGACCTTGGGCTCCATTTCCTCGCGTATCTTCTCTAAATCTAGAGCTGGATCGTATTTGTCAGCATCGGCAGTTACGTAGAGCGTTCGAGCGAGGTCGGTTCGGCGAATGGATGGAAAACTTTCAGCCATCTCCAAATCGGCCACGGCGGCGAGTGGCATAGAGGCGCCCTCGGGTGTGCGGATGTGCATGTTTTCCAGACTGGCGAGCGTTTCACGTTCCTCCAGTGGATACCTTACCATTACACGAACCTGATTTTGCCCGCGCTGGATTCGCTGGGCTTCGTGGCCAAAAAAACCGCCTTGGACCTGTCTGCCAACCATAGCACGGGTGAGTCCTCTTTGAAGAGCATCTGGTTTTAGGGTGGGGCGGACTTCTTCTTTGGTGCGCTGGAAACTGTCGTTGATGTCAAAAATACCTTGGTAGGTATCAAGCTCGGATTGAATTTTTCCAGAGACATCGGCGAGCACACTGGTGGTTTGCTCACTGGTATTTAATGCTGGCATAGCGAGCTTGATGGCGATGGGGTCGCGTGTCCGGCCAATTACGGCGCGAGTGGTCACTTCCTGTGCTCCTTCGATGATTCCAATATTTTTTCGCCATTCAGCCGTGAGATCGCGAGTCTTAAGATCGTGGAATTTTTTGTTATCGAAATAGATACGATCCTCGGGCGGCATTAGTTGCAGTTGTACTTCACCCAGATTGGCAACGCCGCTGGAGGCACTCCCACGAACTCCGGCTATGTTTTGTCCTCCAACAGTAGTAATGATATGTCCGACGAGGCTGCGATCTTCAGATTTTCCGGTATCTGGGTTGAGGTATTTCCCAGTATAAACCGCTTGTAGCTTATGGGCCTCATCGATCATTTTTTGAAGTTTTTGCTGGGTAACTTCATAAGCCGTGCCTTCGGGCATAACGAGGCGTGCGGTGGCGTAGTCCGCATCGATAGGGGGAAAAAAGATCATCTTTAGCCGGCCGCTATAGCTGTAGGAGCAAATGGTAATAGCCGCAGCAATAAATATGCAAAGAGTCACATAACGATGCATTGAGGCCGATGCGAGCACAGGCTTGTAGATGCGGTCGATACCCCATTCGAGGCTGTCGGCAAACCGGCGCTGGATGCGGGCCAGTAGGCTGAGGCGTTCTCGGGGCGGTTTGCCTGTGGATAAGTGACTGAGATGTGCGGGGAGGATAAGTTTGGATTCAACCAGCGAAAAAATGAGGCATGGAATCACTACAAATGCGACTTGGGAGAACATTTGCCCGCGCCTCCCTTCCACTAATAGTAGAGGTACAAAAGCAATGATGGTGGTGAGCACACCAAAGATTACAGGGGTAGCAACTTCTTGTGCTCCTTTTATTGCTCCTTCCAAGCCAGTGCCGCCGCGTTGCTGATAGGCATGGATACGCTCGCCAGTGACGATAGCATCATCCACTAAAATACCCAGTACGATGATGAAACCGTAGAGAGTCATGAGGTTAATGGTCACGCCGAGGTATGGCATCATGGCAAATGCCCCCATAAAAGCGATTGGAACGCCAAGGCAAACCCAGAAGGCAACGGCCGGGCGTAGGAATAGGCCTAGTAAGACGATAATACAGCCCATTCCGATGAACGCCGAGTCATTCAAAGTGACCAGTCGCTTTTTGATGATGTTGGCGCGGTTATTCCAAATATCAATGTTGACACCTTCGGGGAGATTGGGCTTTAGCTCATTGAGATATTCCTGAACCGTGCGTTCGATTTTGATAGCGTTTTGTGAGCCAGTGCGAGCCACGTGCACTACTGCGCAACGTTTGCCATTGAAGCGCATGACCACACGATCTTCCTCGAAGCCATCCTTAACCGAAGCAATTTCTCCAAGGGTTAGATGTGATCCATCTTCTCGGGCCTTTAGAATAATTTTATCAAACGCGGCCTTGTCAAAGGCGCGACCTTCGGTGCGGACCAGGAGTTCACCGTTACGGGCTTGGATTGCGCCGCCGGGTATATCCACTGCGGAATTACCAACGGCATCAGCAATATCTTTTAGGGTGAGGCTGTGTTCGCGAAGTATTTGCTCACTTACCTCAATACTTACTTCATAATTGCGTAGACCGCGTAGTCGTACCCGTGAGATGTTTTCCTTCCGGCCGACCTCATCACGTACTCGTTCGCCGAGTTTGTACAAATCGTACTCACTCATATCTCCGTGTAGAATCAAGGTGACGACCTCATGCAAACTTTCGTCGACCTTTACCGACGGCGGTTCGATACCTTCAGGTAGGCCGCTCACCGCCTCAACACGGCTTTTCACGTCATCCAGGACATCACGGGGATTGTGGTCGCTTTCCACTTCAATCTCTACGTAACACCGGCCTTCAACAGCTATACTCTTGATTTCCTCAATACCCGGCAAATCGGCGACAGCATTCTCAAGTGGAATCACGATGGATTCTTCCATTTGCTCTGGGGTTGCACCTCGGTAGGTGACACCAATTCGGATTTCATCCGGATTAAAGTCTGGGAACACCTCGACCGGCAGACGATTGACGATGCCATTAGCCCCCATGAGGATGATAAAAACCATCAGGAGATTAGCGGCCACGCTATTGCGGGCAAACCATGCGATCATGGTGTTCATTCGTTAGTATTCTTCTTTTTGCCTTTAGGTGCCTTACCTTTACCGCTGCCGGGCGGTGGCCCAGGAAGAGGGTCGCCGGCTTCACGCAATTGTTGGCCGTTAGTGGCGTAATCCACTGGAGTGGTGATAACCTTGTCACCAGTTTTGAGATCGGCGGTTACAATCACGTTTTTGTCTTGCCATAAGACTGTGATGGATTGGCGTTTGAGGATTTTATTTTTGTCCCGCTCAACCAGTAATGCTACTTCATTTCCTCGCCGTACCCAATGCCGTTTTAGTACAAAAACATTAGGCAGAGTTTTGGCCGTGATGTCAGCGCGGACAAATAGGCCGGCGCGCAAGGCGGGTTGGGTGCGGTAAGGTTCGGCGACTTGCGCGATTAGAAAAAGCTGCTGGCTAGCTGTATCGTAACGGCTTTCGGCGCGGTCGATCACGCCTTGCCAGCGGACACTGCTATTACCTATTTCCGCAGTTAGGGTGACAGATGGACGAGGTATGGTAGGTTGATTTCGCAGTGCTTCGGTGTTGTTGGTGCTAACCAGAGGCTCAGGAATATTAAGGTGGGCTAATCGTTGGTTGGATATAGGTAGGCGTACTTCGGCAAAGTCAGTGGCAATGGCTGTAGCTAGCACGGAATCAATTTTTACTACCTGCCCAATATCGACTCGTTTCTCGGTGATGCGTCCGTGGTATTCCGGGGCGTGAAGAGTAGTACGGCTGGTGTCACGTTTAGCCTGAGCAGCTTCGGTTTCTGCTATCTTGATCTGTGCTAAGAGCTCGGCTTCGAGTTGAGCCGGTTTCTTGAGAGCTGCTCGAGCCGCAGTAAGTTCGGCTTCGGCGACTTTAATTTTGGCCTGCAAATCAGCAGCCCGTTCTTTAGGGAGCTTGAGATTTTCACGAGCTTCATTGAGCTGTTCTTGGGCGACCACGATCTTAGATTGGAATTCTGCCTCTAGTTGCCTAGGCTTTTCCACTAAATCTTTCTTTGCCTTTGTTAGAGTGGCACGTTGGGCTTCCGCGGTGGCCTGAGCTTCTGCTACCTGAGGTTCTCTTTTAGCGAGGGGTGATGCACCCTCAAGTTTGTTGAGTCGTCTCAGATTTGCGATTGCAGCACTTTGTTCGGCGAGATTGAGTTGCAGGTTGGCTTCGGCTTGTTTCAGATTGGCCTCGGCTACCCTAACGGCGTTTGAATAAGTGGAACGATCCAGTATTTGAAGTTTCAGCGCCACTCTGGATTGGTTGAGATTGGCTTCAGCCACCTTAAAGGCGTTTTGAAATGAGTTCGCCTCGATCTTTTCTCGAGCTAAAGCTACTTGCGCCTGCTCCAAGTTGGCTGTAGCGACGGATACGGAATTAGTTAGGCTCGCGCGGTCAATTTTTTCCAGAGCAAGTTTGGCTTTCAGCTGATCAATTTGAGCTTCAGCTTTGGTGACGGAATTCAAATAGTCACTGTTATCAATGGTGAGAAGTTTTTGTCCCGGACTGAAGAATCCACCTTCCTGAAAACTGGGTTCGATTGAAACAACTCGGCCAGTAACCTCCGGACTGATGGTGGTGACTGCCCGTGCCTGCACTCTGCCCTGGCTCGGTAAATGAATCTCGAAATCCTGTGGTTTTATAGTTACCGTATTGACGATGGTAACCTTCCGAGGTGGGTTGCGACGTTCAGTCTCTGGCTGATTATTTAAAAAATACCAAGCTAGGCTGAAGCTGCCAGCGAGAATCATTATACCCAATCCAATGCCAGTTAGAATGCGAGGAGCGAAGGATTCGGGTTTGGTTTCTGTGTTACTCATTGGGGGTTAGGTGCTGCAAATTCGCCTCCGAGTGCGAGGTACAGGTCGATGCGGTTTTGTAGTCGCTGGTTTTGCAATTGGAGAAGAGATCGCTTGGCGTCGAATACGCGTCGCTGTGATTCAAGCACGGTTACGATGTCAGCCAATCCAGCAAGGTAATCCTCCTGAGCAAGTTTTTCCGCCTCAATGGCTTCCTGTACGGCGGCGCGCAAGGCGGTTTCCTGTTGGGTCAAAAAGGTCTCGGCGTTCAGGGTAGTTTCCACTTCGGCAAAGGCTTGCAGGGTGGTTTGCACGTAGGTGTAGCGGGCCTGTTCGCGTAGAGCGCGAGTACGGTCGATGTTAGATCGAATGCGACCGCCATCGAAGATGGGGCGGGACAGATTGGCGGCCAGATTCCAAATGTTGTTGTTCACATCGAGCACATCCTTCAATTCGCTGGTGGAAGTGCCGGCACTGGCGGACAGGGAGATCTTGGGCAACCGATCCTTGCGGGCGCTATCCACTCGCCGGTGGGCTGCGAGGTAGGCTCGCTGGGTGGCGAGTACATCAGGCCGGCGCTCGATCAATTGCGCGGGCAGGCCGGCGGGCACGGCGTTAGTCAGCGTGGGTAGGCCGGCGCTCAGGGCGATTTCGCTTTTGGGATAACGGCCCAGCAAAATCTCAAGTGACCGCCGGGAGGCATCGCGTTCGCGCTGGCGCTGGAGCAGAGTGCTCTCGGCATTGCGCGCGCTGGTGCGCATGAGGCGTACATCCAACGCCTTGGTGAGGCCGCGTTGCAGACCTTCCTCCAACACGGCGAGGTTGTTGGTGTAACTTTGGTGGGTTTGGATGGCGAGCTGGGTTTGCAGCTCGGTTTCGGCTAAGTCAAACCAGCCTTTAGCGGTATTGGCCGCGAGGCTTAGTCGGGCGGCCTGAAGGTTGGCGGCGGCCTGTTCGGCATCCATTCGGGAGGCAAATTGCGAATCTCGTAGGCGCCCCCAGATATCCAGTTCCCAAGCGAGATCCATGGAGGGTGTGTATCGTTCGGTGCGCGAGGAGGTGATGGAAAACCCACTGGTGTTATTGCGCTTCACGCGCGAGGTGGCGGCCTTGAGGGTGAGTGACGGCGTGAGGTCGGTGCCGGCAATTCGTAGGGCAGCTTGGGCGGCATCCAACTTGGCGGCGGTGACTCGCAGGTCAGGATTGTTGGCCAACGCCTCCTGCACTAGGGCCTCCAGTGTGTGGTCATTAAAATCGTTCAACCAACCAGCTCCGGCCGGGGTTTTGGTTTGGCCGTCGGAAAACTGCTGCGGCCAGGATAACCCGGCAAAGGCGTCGGGCGCAGAGGAAGACGGGCCGGTACAGCCAGTGAGTCCCGCTATGGCGGCAAGTAGCAGTGAACCGATGAATTGATTTGTAGAATTCATTTCCCCTTTGGCTCCCATGGCCGGTCTTCCCCGAACAGCCGGCAGAAATCTAGGCGATTTTGTTTGGAAAGTTGAGCCAAAAGACGCGGGGTTTGCGACTTTGTTACAAACCAAAGTGAAAAAAGGATCGACTGAGATTGAATGGATTTCGGGGTAGAACGTCCCAATTTGGTGGCTTTTCTGCGAGGAAAGTTTTCGGTACTCTATATTCGATGAACGGGATGAAGTTCAATTGCTCCGGATTGGGCCGGCGGGATTTCCTGCAGGTGGGGCTAGGCGGTTTGGCAGGGCTGGGGTTCAGTGATCTGCTGCGTGCGCAGGCGCAGGACGGTCCGGCTAAGAAAAAGTTGAACTGCATTCTCGTGTGGCTTGATGGCGGACCGTCGCATTACGAGAGTTTTGATCCCAAACCGGATTCGCCTAAGGAGATTCGCGGTGAGTTTGGCGCGATGAAGACCAGTGTGCCGGGCGTGCAGTTTTGCGACAAGGTGCCCAACCTTGCCAAGGTGATGGATAAGATGACCATCGTGCGGTCCATCTGTCACAAGGATCCAAACCACGGTGGGGGCAATCATTACCTGATGACCGGTCGGCCGACGCCGGTGCCGGTGAACTGCGGCGCGTTTGTGACCTTCCATCCGTCGTTCGGCTCGATGGTGAGTTCTGAGCGCGGTGTGCAACAGGGGTTGCCGCCGTACATGAGCCTCGGGCGCATGAGCCGTTCGGGCGGCCCAAATTTTTTGGGCGCGCAACACGCGCCCTTTGTGATCAAGGCCGATCCGCAAAGCAGCAGCTTCAAGGTGCGCGATGTGGTGTTGCCCAAGGGCATTAGTGAAGGGCGCTCCGAAGACCGGCGTGGTTTACGCGCAGGCCTCGATAATCTTCTGCGCATAACTGAAAAGGCGGCCAAGGACCCAGCAGTAGATTTTGATCAGTTCAACGCGCAGGGTGTTGATCTTGTGACTAGCAAAGAAGCTCAGGCGGCGTTCGATATAGCTAAGGAAGATGAGAAGGTGCGGGA
>Ga0160423_10003145_pt1 | contig 13773 bp, 12 predicted proteins | sample CRUFie14St8metaG_FD_108191 | JGI IMG/M metagenome (GOLD analysis project Ga0160423, IMG submission 108191) | Marine microbial communities from the Costa Rica Dome - CRUD Field 142mm St8 metaG | ecosystem: Environmental > Aquatic > Marine > Oceanic > Photic zone | place: Costa Rica: the Eastern...
AAAGAAAAAAGAAAAAAAACTAGTTTACAAAAATCATCAGGAAGAACAAAAAAAAAAAAAACTAAAAATCTACAAGTTAAAAAATTAGATTCTAAAAAAAAATCTCAACCAAGAAAAAAATCACAAAAAAGAAAATCACAACCAAAAAGAAAATCTCAACAAAAAAAAAAATCACAAAAAAGAAAATCACAAAATAAAGGTGGAATTAAAAAAGTTACTAGAGTTAATAAAAAAGATAATGAAAATGAGACCAATGAAGATATTAATAAAAAAAATAATAATGAAGACTGTATAATATGTTAATATGGTTTTATGTTATATTTTAATGTTAAATAATCATCATTTAAATTAATTAATAAAATTAATTTAATAAAAAATTTATTTTTAAAACCAAAATCATTTTCATTTGTTAAATTTATAATTCTTAAAGTTTTTAAAATTTTAATATTAATTGTATCATTATATGTTGTAACATTAATTTTATATTTTTTTTTATTATTATTATGTTCAATTTCAGAACAAATAAAATTTTTATATTTTTCAAATAACATATTTTGTAATAAAATATATGGTTCTGACAATCCTGTTTGAGAACATATTGAAATAATTTCCTCTAATTTACTTTTATTTACTTTTTTTTTAAAAAAATTTATAAAATAATCATAGTCCTTAATTTTATATCCATTTATATATATTTTGTCTGTTCTATGAAAATCTTTTTTAAATTGTTCATAAATATCATTATTATCTGAATATGAATTAATAATTTTATTAATATAAGATTTATAATCTAAAATTAAATTATTATTTTCATCAAGTGAAATATTATTAAAATTAGATATAAAAATATAATCATTATTAGTAGGTTTTAATTTATTAATTATATAAAAATTCATTTGCGAATTATTTATTATAATAATATATAATAATTAATTATAAATGTTGTTAATATTAATACAATTAATAAATAATAATAAATTAAATTATATTGATAACATAATTAATTTTTTTAAAAATATATTTAATGATAAAGTTTCATTTATAGTAATAAATAATTTAATTGATTGTAAATATACTAATGAAAATTGTTTAATTCATAATAATGTTTCTTATAAACAAATTAATTATTTAGTTAATAAGAATGAATATAATTATGTTTTATATACAAATAATAATATTATATTTAGACTATCATTAATACAATTTATTTATAATATTTGTAATGAAAATGAAACAAATTATTATTTAGCACCTAATATTATTTGTAATGATAATACAAATTTAAATATTATTTTTAATGATAACAAAGAATTTTTAGAATATACTAAAATAATAAATAAAGAAGAATTTTTAGATGAATATGATAATAAATTATTTATAAAACAATATAATAATGTTGATGAAATTACATTTAATAATAATTTTTTATTAATACATAAAGAATTAATTAATAAATATGGATTTTTATCACAAGATTATTACCTTAATGATAAATCAATAGTAGAAAATTATTTTAATAATTTAAATTATATTAATTTATTACCATTATACTTTACAACATTTACAATAGAACAAAAAAAAAATTATTTTGAAAATGAAAAAATACGTCAAATATTTAAAGGTGAAAAAGTTATAAATGAAGCTGATAAAGAACGTAAAGATAAATTAATTAAATTACAGATGACTAAAATAAAAAATTTAAATGAAAATATAAATGAATTAAATTCAACCATAACTGATTTAAATGATAAAATAGAAGAATTAAACAAAAAAAATTATAATTTATCTAATAAATTAGAAGATTTACAAGATAATGATTTAAACTTACAAAATACTAAATATAAACAATTTATATCAAAAATAAAAGAATCTTTATTAGAATTTGAAAATTAATGTAATTCATCATTATTAAACATAATATATTCTATTTTTTTAGATTTCATATTATATTCTGGTAACAATAAATAAGTATTACCTATTTTTCTTCTATTACTTTTATCTATTGTAACATTATTAATCTGTGATGATTCTACTATATTAAATGTCCATATTCTATTACCATAACACACACTATCTAATTCTTCTAATAATTTATCTAAATTAGTAATATTTTTTGAATTATCAAATTTATATTTAATTTTATTTTCATTATTAATATAAAAATTTATATATTCATAAGATGTATCTATCATATTATAATCAGTATCATTTTCATTATAGATAATATTTTCCATATGATTTTTCCATTCATCATAATTTTTAATATTATTTATTGATTCAGTTAATTTTAACAAATTTTCTAAATTTTTATTTAAATTAACAATATTATTACATTCTTCTATATTTTTAATAATAGTATTTATTTTAAAAATATCTTTTTTTTTATCTTGTGCAGTATTTACATTATATTTTGTTTCAAAACGTATAGGATAAAATATATTTTTTTTTACATCTGTATTTGTTGATGATTGAATTTTACTATAACTTAAAAATTTTAATTCTTCATCTTTATTACTTTTATATTCTTTATTAATTTCAACTAATTGTTTTAGTGCATTGATTTTAGATTCTTTAATAATATCCAATAATATTTGTTCTTTATCACTATAATTCCATAAAATTTTATATAATCTACTTATTAATATAAAATCATCAAAATCTTGTTTTATTTCACTATTTTCTATATGTTTATACAACATTTCATATTTATTTTCTTCATAATCAGATTGTGGTTCATTTTGTATTAATTCTAATAAATTTAACATATCATTTTCTGTTTTACAAATATTAAAAATATTATCACATGTATAATTAAATTTAAATAAACTTGATTGATAACAAGCATTACTATATAATTTCCATTTATTTATTCCAGTTTCTTCTTTTTTATAATATAAATATATATTTAATATACAATCTTTTGATATATTATCTTTTTTATTTAATATACAAGGAATTTTTTTATCTAAACCATCAGGATTATTTCCTTTTGAATCTGTACTTTTAATACTTGGAAAATCAAATAATATAAATCCAATAGAATCTTTTTCTTTTTTTGGAGCCATTAAAATTAATTCTTTAAATTTATTTAATAATATTATATCATTTAATGTAAAATCTATATCTATATTATCTGTATTCCAAATAATATCTTTTTTTAATTTTAATAAATTTAGATAACCATATTCACTTATTTTTTTATTTAGAATATTTAAAATAAATGATTTTGTATCAGTAAATTGAGATTGTTTATCATAATTATGTTTTAATTTTTGAACTAAATATTTTAAAACTATAATGTATAAATTTATATGTTTAAAATTATTATTATTAAATGAATTTATAATTATGTCTTTAATAGAAGAGTTTCCATTAAAAATATGTGCTAAATTTGGAATATAGTTAGATGTAATAATAAGTTCTTTTATTTTATTTTTAATTTGTATGTCTAATTTTGTTGAATTAATTGTTACATTACTAAAATTATAATCAATAAAATATAATTTACTATAAAAAATATATTGGAATAATTCATGTTTCATAAATTCACGAATTAATTTATTATTTATAAAATATTCTTGATAATCATCGAATCGTGATATATCAAAATTAAATAAATTATTATTTTCTATTAAATTAATATAATAATCTTTTATTTTTTTTTCATTTAAATCTATTAAATTAGTTTCTGACCATATAGTTGAATCATATTTAATATTTTTTTTAAAGAAATCAGTACTAAATTCAAATATATTTAACATATTTATCAATGTAAAATATGTAATTTGTTTTTTTAATGATTGATTATCATTTTGAATATTATTAATAGCATGATTAAATAAACTATAATTATTTATAATTTTAATTTGACTTCTATTAGGTAAAATTGTAATTACTTTATCTAAATTTTCATCAACAATTTCAATAGAACTAAAAATATAATAATTATTTTTTTTTATTATATATCCTTTTCTGTTAAATTTATCATAAACAAATTCTTTATTATTTATTATTAAATTTAATAAATTAAATATTTCTTCTTCTTTAAATTTTATATTATAATCATTTAAGTGATTAAATAAATCTTCAATTTTAAAGAAAATAATATCTTTTTCTATAAAAATATTTTTAATGTAAAATAATAAAAATCTATAATTATTACTATATCCTATATAATTAAAGGTATTAAAATTAAAATTATCTTCATTATTTGATTCTTCTGAATTACATTCTATATTATCTGTTATATTTAATGATATATTATCAATTTCATTATTAAAACTATCTTTAATTTTAAATTTTATATCTTTTAAATTATTTAAATTATTATTATATTTATTTATATCACAATCAATAGCATTATCTTTCATAAGATTTATTATAATTTTATTATTATTATATTTACTAGTTAATTTATCGATAGCATTAATATTTGCATTTTTATTAGAAATAAGTTTATTAGTTTCTATTTTATCATCTTCATATAATGATACATGATTAAATATTGATACATTTCTTTCTTCAAATGGTAAATCTATATGTGAACAATTACGAAATGCTCTTCCAATAATTTGTTCTAATTTTGATAAATTCCACCATAAATCAAATAAATGAATTTGTCTTATATGAAATAAACTTATTCCTTCTTTTAATACATCAGTACCAATTATAAATTTAATATTTTTTCCATATTTATTATCTTTACTATTAAAAATATCAATTAAATATTGCATATTTGTATTGTTATCACTTGAAAATTGTATAAATCTTTTATAATCATCTTTAATATCAATTTTATTTTCATTATATTCTATATAACCAAGTTTTTCTAAACAATATGATATAGGATAAATACCATATTCTTTATATTGAGAATAAATAAAAATTTTACCTGTTGTTTGTTTTATAATTTTTAATATAGAATTCATTTTACAAGAATATTGTTCTATGTTTTCTTCACTTAAAAAATCTATTTTTTCAATAACTTGTTTTTCATATTCTTTTTTATATTTATTATAAGTATCTTTTTTACCACTTATTTCAAAAGCAAAATTTAAAAATTTTTCTTGTATTTTTATATTTGATTGATTATCTTTTACTAAATTAGATTGATAATCATTACATCTACTTATAAATATACCTTCATTCCATTCTTTATCTACACTATTATTGTAATTAAATAATAATTTATTAGATATTGAATTGAAATTATAATTATCTAAATTATTTATATCTTGATTTGGATATAATGCTAAAGGAAATGTAAAAGGATTATCTCCTTTAAAAAATGATACATAAGATTTTGTTTTATTTTTAAATATATCACCATTATTTAATTCTTCTTCTTTTAATAATTTATCATCAATATTATTATAATTGTCATTTAATATAAATAAATTAAATAAATCTATAACTTCTTGATATGAATTAAAAATTGGAGTTGCTGATAATAATACTAATTTTATTAATCCATTATTACCTTCTAAATATTTATCATTAGATTCAATAATTTTAGTTTTTAATTCAAAAAATTTATCATAATTATTTGTTACGTTTTGATTTACTTTATTTAGAGTTTCATTATTTTTTGATAAATATAATTGTAATAATTTTTTTAATTTTTTTCCACTATCTTTATCATTATTTACTACATCATCATCTTTTTCTTTTAAATCATCATTTGATGATTTGTAATTTTCATCTCTTAAATTATGAACTTCATCAATAATTATTATTGAATTTAATAGTTTTTTAATATTTATTTCTATTTGTGTATAATCTTTTTGTTTAATTTTATTATCAATATTGAATTTATTTATAAATTCTGTTTGTGTACATAATTCATAATGAGTATTTTGTTTTATAAATAATTTTAATGTTTTTATTGATTTTGGATCTTTTTGTTCTGTTTTTATAAAATTATTATATAATTCACTATATTTATTACCTGTACATTGCAATGAACTATTATCATTACTAATTTTATCAGGATCAAAAATTGATTTAGCAAATTGATTTATAATATTAGGTGGAACTATTATATATACTTTTTTATTCATTTTATTACAATATTCTTCAAATTTACTTCCTATTATTATTGATGAACAAGTTTTACCTACACCAACACCATGATATACTAACAAATTATTATATGGAGTATTAGGAGATATATATGTACTTACTAATTTAGTTATACTACGATGATTAAAATATTTAGTAGAACATTGTTGTTCAGATATTGAACTAAATTCTTGTTGTGTTGATATTTTAATATCATCGTTTTTATATTGATTAAATTCATAATTGTCATTAATTTTCGAATTAAAATTTTCATCATTTAAAAGGGGATAATAAATATTAGTTTGTTCCATTATATTAATATTATAATATTTAAATTTAAAAACTTTAATATTTACAATATTAAATATGAAAAGTTTTGATGATTATGATTCTTCTATTAAAGAATTAAATAAAAATAATAAAAATAATTATTTATTTAAAAATAATATAAAGCAAAAAAAATATATAATATCTAATTTTAAAGATATATTACAATTTTTTTATAGAAATAATAAACCAAATATTTTACAATATATTAATTATGATAATAAAATTAAATTATTTTTTTATATAAAAATAAACAATAAATCAGAATTCGAATGTATTTTAAATTATAATTTAAAATTACTAAATATTAATTATAAAGATATAATTATTACTCAAGAATCAGAACACTTATATTTAATTATTCACACAAAAATTTATTTTAATAATTTAAATTCATTAACTAATTATTTATTTCAATATAAATTATTATTTATTTTATTACCTAATGACTCTTTTGTATCTTCTATATTAAATATATATAATATTGAATATCCATATTCTGATTTAAAACATTCTATTATTAACTATATAGATAATTGTAATCATATTAATTTAAATAACGTTAAAATTATTAATAAACAATATGTAGAAAATATTAAAACATTTTTTGATAATTACGAATGTTTATTTATTAAATCAAAAATGGGTTCAGGAAAAACAACTGCTTCTATAAATTATATTAAAAATGTTGATTCTTTTTTAATTATTTCTTCAAGAAGGTCATTAACTTATACAATTTATAATAAATTTAAAGAACAAAATATTGATATAACAAATTACATTGATTCTACTAATAATTCTATTCAATTGACTAAAAAATTAATTATTTCTCCAGATAGTTTACACAAAATAGGTTTTCCTTTATCACAATTTGATTTTATTTGGATTGATGAATGTGTTAGTTTATTTAATTATATCAATAATACTCCTTATTTAAACACAAATAATATTATTATTATATTACAATATTTATTACAAAAGTCAAAAAATATTTTATTTACTGATGCTGATTTAAATAATAATATTATATCATTTTACAATTTATTATGTAAGAAAAAATATTACTATATACAATATAATTATAAAAATAATATTAATACTAAATATATATTATATGATAATGAAGAAAAAACACTATTAATGTCAATTAAAGATAATTTACAATTAAATAAAAATATTTATATTTGTTGTGATACATTAGAAAAAACCAAATTTATTTACAATTATATAATTGATTTAAATATTATTAATGAATCAGATTTATTATTATTAAATTCTGAAACTAATTCATCTATTATAAAAAAAAATGTAAATGATTTTTGGATACAATTTAAAGTTATTATTGTTAGTCCTTCAATTGTTTATGGTGTAGATTTTAATTTAGAACATATTCATATTGTTTATTCATTTATAAAAGGCATCACAATTACAGCACGTGAATCTATTCAGCAAATACATAGAATTAGAAATATTATTAATAATACTATTTATATAAATTTATATAAAAGCAAAAATTATAATTTAGAAACTAATATTGTTAATATTAAATATAAACTTGAAGTTAATGATATTAAAAATTTAAATATAAAAACTAAATTAGATAATTTACAATTTAGTATAACAGATGATGGATATAGAATATTAGATATTAATTATCCTTATAATTATAGTTTTATTATAAATTTATCTGAAAAAAATAAATCATTGAATAATTATAAATCAGAATTAATAAATATTATTAAAAATATTTGATAAAAATATTTATTTATCATTTATTTTAATACATTCGTGTGTTTTTTTATAATGAATATCTAAATCTTCTTGATAACAAAAAAATTGTTTTGAAGTATAAACACAATCAGGATGTAAGCACCAATAATAATTCATTTTTAATTTATTATTTTTTTTTTTTACATTATCCATATATTATTATTATTATAATCTTTTTAAAATTGATTTAATAATTAACTTAATTAAAATGGATAATATTATAAATAGATTATATGAATACGATGAAAAATTATTTATAAATAAAATTTATGAACCATTGATTAAAAAATTAAAAATAAAATTAAGAATAAAAATTCACTCATTAAAAACTTGTATATGGTGTCATGAAACATTTAATTATAATGTTTATGGTTTATGTAGTGATTGTAATAATTATTATAATATTATATAAAAATTTATCAATAATTTTTCTTTTTAAAAAACTGATTTTTTATTTTTATAAATAAAATGTCATCAAATAAATATAATTCATCATTTGCACAAGTGAAAAAAGATATTGAAGAAAAAGGATACCAACAAGTATTTAAAGAAATTAAATCTATTGAAATGCCATATCGTGATTTATATATAAAAGCATTTGGAACATCTTCAAGTTCATCAATTAAACCAGAATATAAAGATAAAGAATTTAGATTAGTTTATAATGATAAAGATTTAGTTCATAATGTGGGAAAATTAATAGGTGCTACTTTTAGTAATATGAGTATGGTAACTATATTTACATTTACATTTGAAAATAGTGATGGTAAAACTTATGTTAATACAGAATATGAACAACCAACTATTTTAATGATAGATGATGAATCTGATAAATCATAAAAATAAAAAAAAATAAAAAATATATTTTTTAAAAATCATATTTATTTGGTTGTGTTTTATAAGTAATAGCAAAAATTAAAGAATTTTCAGCATTATTATAATCATAGTTATTTCCATGATAATCAGTGAATTTAATATGTAATCTATCTAATTTTTGAATTGTTGGATTACATTCATAAACACAAGAATATTGTTTAATTCTTCCAAAGAATATATTTTTTGTTGATTTTCCAAGATGTAATTTAGCATAAGATTTTTCTACATTTGTATTTCTACCTTCATATCTTTCAATTAAATTAGGCATTTGTAATAAAATATAGTCATCACCACCTAATGAAGCAGCACAATCAGAAATATTTGTAGTAATTTTATTAAAAGATACTTCTGGTACATTTAAACCTGATAACCAAGTTAATCTTACTCTATCAGATTTATTATCAATAACACCTAAAAAACTTTCAACAACTCCTGTCATATAATCACCAACATTACTATCATTACTATCAATATTACTATAATATACTTTTAAAACAGAACCAATTGTAATTGGAAAATTACGATTTGCAAAATTAATATCTGATTTTGATATATCTAAAATAAAATATGATGGATTAGTATTACTATTTGGATCGTATTCACTATTATTTATATCATATGATTTAACTGTAAAAACTGTATCAAAAGTTACCATATTTATAGGATCAGTTGTATAATAATTTTTACTAAAACCTAAGATTTCACCCATTGAACCTGTTTTATATGATGTATCACTATTATTTTGATCATAATTACTATTAACTACTTCAAGTTGACCACCATTTAACGTAGTATTTCTAAAATCAAGATAAAGTTGTAAAGGTGATGGTGTAGATTGCGAACCATCTTCATAATTTAAAACAATACTAAATTTATTAATATGTTCATCATAATAAACTGATACATCATGTTTATTAGCACGAAATGCTTCTGTTATTCTTGAAGCTAAATTTGTTTCATCCCAATCACCTACTTCAACTATTGCTGTATGCATTTGTGTAGTATAAGCACTAATGTCATCTACACCAATATAATAATGTATTTTGTTATTATTATTATTAATTAAATAAGCAGTTGCAGGAATATGTGCTTGAATCAATTCAATTTCAGTTACATCTTTAATAGGTTCATTTAAATCTATCCTATATTCATTACTATTTGGATATACTTTATAATTTCTATCACGACTATCAATTAAGACATATTTAACTTTAGTATCTTTTACTTTATTATTTATTTTTTCAGGAGGCTTTATTAAAGCATTATCATATGAGAATTGTTCTGAAAAACATTTATCGTTTATTTCCATTATAATACTATATTATTTATTTTTTTTTTGTTTTTATAACATATAATAAATCTATTAAATAATTAGAAATATTTTCTAAACTATCTTTATCATTAATTTCTAAAATATATTTATCTACATTATCTAGACTTTCCATTACAACAGATAATTTTTTATTATCAATTTGTTTTTTTTCATTTTTATTTTCAAATAACATATTATCATTTTTTTTGTAATTATTAAAATTATTATAACTTTCAGTTTCTTCATTATATTTTTTTTTACATACTTTTTTTCTATTCATTAATAAATCTAAACCAGTATTATCCATATAATATAATTTAATAATATATTATTAAATATTTAACTTATTTTACAACTTTCATTATTACTTTTATATTTATATATTATATGTCTTTTTAAAGATTTTTCAATTGTTTCTCTATTGTAAGAAAATAATTCTTTATCCATAAAATTTTTAATTATATCTATTTCAATATTACTTATTTTTTCAATAAATATTTGTTTAAAAATTCTTCTATTAATTTTTTCTTCATTTTCTTCTTCATAACTAATACTTTCTTCTTCATCATCTTCTTTTTCATCAATAATAGTTTCATTATGTTCTTCTTCATTAAATTCTTCTTCATTATTATCTTCTTCATTATTATTTTCTTCATTATTATCTTCTTCATTATTTTCTTCTTCATTATGTTCTTCTTCATCGTATTCTTCTTCATCTTCTTCATTATTTACAATAATTTTTTCATCATTTTCTTCTTCTTCATTTTGATAAAATTTATTAATATTTTGTTTGATTAAATTATTAATTAAAATACTGTAATTAACAATTTTATTTTTAATTTTTAAAAAAATTTCATGAATTACAGTTATTAAATCTTTATTATATAAATATTCTTCTTGTAATAAAGAATTATAATAATATTCGTAATAATAATCTTTTGGTTCTAAACAATCAATTTCATTAAGTAAATATTCAATTAAATCTTTTTTTTTAATTTCTCTCATTATATATTATAAGATATATATATATTTTTAAATTCATTTATGCTTTATTTTTAATTTTATTAATATCATTATTTAATTCTTTTTTCATTTTATTTAATTCTGTTTTTAAAGAAGTTGATAATATTATATCATTTCTAATTTTTGTTTTATTTAAAACATTCATTAATTCTTTAATTCTTTCTTGATTATATTTAATTTTATTTAATTTAACTGGGTCGAATTTTCTTTTTAATTCACCAAAATCATATATTTTATGAATAAAATTATGAACTTGATTTAAAGTTGAATTAAATACTGGTAAAATTGTTGTATTAGATATTGTTGTATCTACATGGTCTCCACCTTGAATATTTCTTTTATATAATAATAAATAATTAATAATTAATAAAAATATAATTAACAAAAATAATATACAATACATATATTATATAATGATAATTCTTTTTGATAATAATGAAAATATTAAAACACTTCAAATTAATAATTTTATTGAAACTGATTATAAAATTCTTAAAAAAAATTTAAAATATTTATTAAATAAAAAATTAAAAATTATTAATTTTGATTTATATAATGTAAATGATTATTCTTATTATTATATTATGAAAATAATATATTTTTTTACAAAGTATTCTGATAAATTTATAGAACAATTTGAAAAATTTAATATATATTTTAATGAAAATGATAAAAGTAATGTAGAATATTATAGTAGTTTGGCTAGTTGGACACCTCCTGATAATATATCTATAATTTATATTAATGAATTAATTAATTGGAAAAAATTAATAAAAGAACAAAGTAAACTATTATAAAATATATTCTATATTAATATTAATATGCCTATTGGACTAATACAATTAATATGTAAAGGTACAGAAGATAATTATTTAATTAACAATCCACAAATAAATTATTTTAAAAAAATATATAAAAAACATACTAACTTTACACAATATTTACATAAAATTCCTATTGAAAATAATAAATTTAATTCAATAGAAGAAATTATATTAGATTTACATGGTGATTTAATTCAAGATATATCATTAATTACAAACATTGATGGTGTAATGTTAAACAAAGTATCAATTTATAATATTATTAAAAAAATATCTCTTATTTTTGGAAATCAAACTATTAATACAATATATCCTGAATTATTATTATTAAATAATAATCTTTATTATGAAAATAATCAAAAAGCAATTTTAGATTTTTTATCACAAAATATGTTAGAAAATTATAATATTACAAATATTTATCTAAATAACAATAATATTACTTGTAATAATTTAAATATAATTGATTATAAAGCAAATCAATATTTTATATTATATAATTACTCAAATATATATAAGTTTATTACTAATATAAATCAACAAATTACATTTTATTCTAATAATGAATATACTGAAGTGATTCAACATTTACAAGATAATAATGTAACTACTTTATTAAATGAAAATTTAAGACGTAGATATATTTATTATTTAATTAGAGAAAGCAAAAATATAATTAAAAAAGGTATAATACATATTTATCAAGATTATCATAAAAATGATAAGCAATTTTATATTAATTTACCTTTTTATTTTTGTAATAATTCATCACTATCAATACCATATTTTCTTATGTTATATAGTGAAATTAAATTAAAAGTTGAATTTAATAATTTTAATGAACTAATTAGTAAATCAAAAAATGAAATATATAGTAATTTATTTGAAAAACCAAAGTTAAAAGAAACTTATTTATTGATTAATTATATTATATTAGATAAAGACGAAAGACAATATATTGCTAATAGTAATCCACAATTTTTAATTAATACTGTTCAGCATACAACATTTCCAATTAAAACATCAGTTAAAGGAACTATTCAAAATGATTTTGAATTAAAATTTTTAGATAATATGAGTACATCATTATTATGGTATGTAAAAGATATAACATTTAATAATATTGAATTAAAAAATAAGAATTATTCTATAAAATATGATAATAATTATTATTCATCACATAAAATATTACAAAATAAATTAGATTTACCAAAAGAATTTAATTTATATAATTTTGCTTTTAATTTAAATGATTATCAACCATCAGGTCATTTAAATACATCTTATGCTAATTTTCATATTAATTTTTATCCAATATATAAACCAAATACTATTTATTTTAATATAATAAACAATAAATTTAGTTTATTTGGAGATGATATAAATATAACAAATAATCAAATTAATTTATATACAAATATTAATTATAATTTTATAGTATTAAATGATAGTAGAATATTTATTACTGATTACATAATTACAGATTTTAATAGTAAAGTAATATATTATAAATATTTTGATTATATAAATAATAAATTATTATTAGAAAATATAGAAAATCCAATTAAATTATATTTATAT
>Ga0160423_10003147_pt1 | contig 13771 bp, 22 predicted proteins | sample CRUFie14St8metaG_FD_108191 | JGI IMG/M metagenome (GOLD analysis project Ga0160423, IMG submission 108191) | Marine microbial communities from the Costa Rica Dome - CRUD Field 142mm St8 metaG | ecosystem: Environmental > Aquatic > Marine > Oceanic > Photic zone | place: Costa Rica: the Eastern...
GAGGTTGCAGAAGTTATCTTCAGATACAGAGAACGAGAGCCGTCAGCAGAGCCATCAGGCATAGTGAAGGTTTCATCAGCATCCGAAGACATCTGTTTCGTGCCTTGGCTGAACGCATCTGCTACTAGTGACAAGTTAGTATTAGTGGATGTACCCCAAGTACCGGACTCATCACCTGTGGCTATTTCTTTCAGCCTTAAATCATTTGTATAAGTTGCCATGTTTTACCTCAATCAGGGTATGTCCACCCAATTCGGAGTTTGTGAAGGGAGCAGGTTAATCCAGTTTGGATTCTGTGATGGATCAACATCCTGCCAGATAAGCACTCTGCCCACCTGACCAGTGACCTGTATGCCATTTACGCTTATCGAGCTTCCGGCAGCAGGGGCTACTGACCCAACAGAAGACGTAGAACTTACGCCTGTAAGATTGATTTCTAGGACTAACTCAACGCCAACCGTGCCAAGCGTAGAAGTTGCCTGCAACCCTGTTGGTGAGATGTTAGCAGGAGCAACAACGCTGAAACCAGAGCCGATTGCGGATGTCGCTGCTACACCTGTAGGAAAGACACCAGTGGTTTGCTGTACACCAGCAGTGCCAACACCGCCTGTTGCGGTCACGCCTGTTGCTGTTACCTGCGCGTTGTGATGAACAACAACACTGCCGACAGAAGCGGTGGCTACAACACTGCTTACCGCCACTTGGCCCGGAGCCAGAACCTGAGCTGACCCAACTACACCTGTAGCTTCAAGACCTGTCAGATTTACTGTGGCTCCAGCAACGATACCTGCCGCAACCGTTCCTACCTGACCAGTGGCCTCTAAGCTTAATGATCGGCCCCAAGCGCCATCACCCCACGCTCCACGGCCCCAGCCACCTATTACTACGATTTGGGTTGTGTCTTCGCCCCAGCTACCATCACCCCAAGCAGCACGGCCCCAACCCACACCGGACATTAGGCGATCCTAATCAACGCATTGTTTTGATCAGCAGTTGGCATAACAATCTTGAAGTCACCAGCAGTAGAGGTCTTGTCTCCACCAAAGTCCAATACAACCACGCTGGGGTCACCAGAAGCGGTGTCGTTGTAAATCAACGCGCCCCTTGCGGTTATTGTAGCTGTGCTGAACGTGAGATCAGCAAAATCAGTAAAAGCTGTAGTGCCACCAGTAGTAGGTGTGACGTTAGTCAACGTGCCACCCCCCGCACTATAGCCAGTACCAGATATCTCATTAGAAGTTGTGTACGCCGTAGTAGAGGCGTTAAAGCTGGCATTGTTATCATACAACGCTAGTTTGAACGTATTGCCTGTACTGTTGGTGAAATTATGCGTAGCAGTCATCAATTCTTTCTTGAAGCTGGTACACATGAAATTGCCTGAAAAAGCCATTAAAGCCTCCTTATATGTTCAGCCAAAGAACTTTCTCCGGCGTTGAGTAGTACGTTATATATGTTGGTTCTTTCGCTTCTTGCTGCCTGCTTCATGTAGTGCAAAACAATCTTTTCTATGCCCGACTTAAACGCCTCTGCTTGCTGTCGCAAAACCGGATCAGCCGTTGCTGATATTGAAATAATCCTGTTAGCGCAATCTGCCGCTACCTCTTCTGGAGTAAACCCACGATTACTCGTGGTCTCTACTCCAACCTGACCTACGCTTGACTGTATATCTACAGTAAACATCAGACTCTCAAGCTCCTCACTGCGCCAGACCTGTAGCTATCCGTAGTGTCATAGCCTTCGCCAAGCGACTTCAATCTCAAAACAGCATCCTCATACTTGGAAAGATAGAACTCCATCTGAGGCCCGTCTCCCTTCAAAAAGGTGTAGCCTTCAACTAAGCAGCTATACAGCAAAGCGTTCTCAGCGTTAGAGCCTAACCAGCTTGTGCCGCTTGCGGCTGTGGTTATTGACTCAGGTTCGTACATATAGTGCAGCTCAACCGCATAGTTAGCATCTGGTGTTGGCCCGATAATAAACCTCGTGTCATCGAATATACTGTAATACTTTGGCACTCCCTGAGTTGATTCGACAGGATATGCCTCGCGCATGAAGTTTACATCTTTGAAAACTAAGAATTGAGAACCGCTGTTGTCGATAGCAAGCGAGTAAGACGCCAGAAAGTTGTCGGGCATCGTAAGATAAGCATTACCCTGACTCAGGGTTCCCGTTTGATTCCTACGCAGATCAGGTATCTGTACGCCCCTGAGTATTCTTTGTTCTGCCTGAGTGATTATTAGAGGCAGATTGTTAACGAAGGTTGTCTCGCTAGACTCCAGATAATCTTGTATAGCTGTCTTTAGCGTTGTAAACGTAAATGCCATTATCGATATCTCTTTGTTTTCTTAGCTACCTTCTTAGGCTGGGCAGAAAATTGTTTGCCAGCCTTGGTGTCCTTACGCTTCTTCCTAGTTGTCGCGGCATATTCTTTAGCGGTTAATGACTTAATGGCTTTCTCAGGAAGATACCGCTCTCCAGTCTTTGCGCTTGGCTTGCCAGACTTAGTTCTCCATTTCTGTGAAGTCCAGTTTTTAAGACTTTTTTGCGACTTTTTTAGCGCCATGTCTTTTCCTTAATCTCTCTTTAGCTTGCTTTGCAATTTGCTGCTGCTGCTTTTTGCCTGCCACTTTACTTCTCTGTTCCATGACAGTCAGTATTTGAATCTTTCTAGCAAAGGGCTTCTTGATCTTATTTACTTTAGCTACAGTAGCCCTAGCATCTGCTGGTGTCGCATACTTGATACCGACAGTATCTTTGGGATTTTCGTCTGTGTATAACCGTCTGCCAGAGCCTTTCGGCTTTTTGCCTGTTCCTTTAAGCGGGTCTCTTTTCCTGACCGCCATTACTTGTATCCGCCACCCTTCTTTTTGTACTCAGATGCCAGCAATTGCGCTTTTCTGGCCGACCATTGTCCGGGCTTGCCGCCCTTTGAGCCTGCCTTTATTCTGTTGAATAAATTCTTCCTCATTGTCGGTTTCGTATAATTACCAGCCTCGTTGACGCGAGACTTGCTCTTGCCGCCAGACTTCATGGCAACCGCCTTCTTTGGAGCCGCCTTCTTTTTCACAACCTTTTTCTTAGTTACTTTGCGAACAGCCATAATTAACTAGGCGTATTTGCCTGACCTCCCATGCCTGAATGATTCGTACAATAGTAGTAAAGAGTAGGCGCTCCTATAGCCACAGTGATCTGCGTGTAAGCTCCTGAGCTGCCCGGAGTTCCCGCCGTAACAACACCAGTGGTGTACTCAGAACCACCGCCCCACGTTCCGTTGCTTGTTGTAGAAAATCTCAAAGGATGACTGCTGTTACTTGAGTCTGACTGATCAAATCTGTAGGTGTTGCCCTCAGTAATGCTGACCGTAGCCTGCTGAACGCCATCTATGTAGTATTTGTTTCCGCTTCCGGGGTTAGCAACAGTGATTGCAAAAGTGTCAGACACAGGTGTAATAGAACCAGTAGCAGCCGTAGAGCTAACTCCAGTAACTGACACACTAACGTCAACCTCTCCTGTTTCGACACTGACATTCCCTAAGTTAGTCGTGCCGACCACGCCAGACAAAGTAGCCGTGGAATCTGGTTCGATAATTTGTATTTCAACTCGGCCCACATGTCCTGACATGTCAAGACCAACGGTGCGACTTCCTAGCGCAGTATTTCCGCCGCCAACTGGATCGAACGCCGAAAGCTCTCGACTTTGATCGTAACCTCCATCGGGTCGGGGATTGCGAAGAGCCTGCGGATCAGACATGTTTATCATGCCCAAACGCCACTGCGGATTGTCCTTATCAAGAACGTCCCTGCCCACCAGCATCCCGTTTGGTCTGCCAGCCTCTATCTGAGGAACCAAGTCCTTCAGCTTGTAACGAAATCCTGTACGGTCACAGAAGCCAAAAGCATGTTTTCCACTGGCGAAGCTGCTCATAAATATTGGTATCCGCCGGGGACAACATACAAAGATGCTTTCTCTCGTGCTGAGTCAGCAGCCATATTCCACTGCTCTTCGTAATTCTCTTTTAGGAACGCCAGCCTTGGAGCCGCCTCATCTCTTTTCAGGGCAATATTGTATGCCAAACCAGCCGTTAAGCAGGGTAAAAACCTAGCAGGTACGTCCATGTTCAGCGATGCAGGAGTCCCGACATCCTCGATACGTTCCATGTAATAGTAGTTAAACGTGTAGGTCTGAGCCGCATCTGGGACAGGCCAAACATTCACCGTCAAACCTGAAGGCGCTCTTTCAATGTAATACTGGATAGGTCTGCCTTGAAGCAGCTTGTTTGTCTGATGCGAATATTGAGATATGGATATACGCTGCATGGTGAGATCAGTCTGCTTGGTAACGTCACCCGCGTCTGTCCTGAGAACACCCTCTATGACATCAAGCTTCTCTGAGGTCAGCGGATATGCTCCTGTTCCCGCAGTCAAGGTTTGACTCGCGTTCTTAACTGTCCACAGATTAAGACCTCGATTCTGCCAATCCAGCATAAGAAGATTTAAGCTTCTTCTGGCAGTCCGATAATCAAAGCCAGAACGCAGCTCAAGACCGCAACGCTCGTAAGCCTCTTCCATTATATCGCCAAGGTCTAAATTAAATGTCGTGGTTCCGCTTGTTGCCATCAGACGATTCTGCCTTTAGTAAATCCTTGAACCACGCGACCATCACCTACTCTGCCGCCGGAAAACATCTTCTTGCTTATACCCGCCTCGCTAAGCGCAATAGCCATCGCTTGGTTTCTGTCTGTCACTTTTTTGCCTGAGCTGGACTTTAGCTTTCCGTCCTTAAACTCACCCATGACGTAATCAACTTTTTTTTGCCCCTTCATTAGCACCTCCAACGCTTGCGAGCTTGACGCAATCTACTATTAGGATTCTTTGCCGCTTTAGGAAACTTTTTCATCTGACCAGCAGACCGTGCGCAAAATGACTTTCTACGCTTAGCATCCGCTTTAGACGGGTTCTTTTCTGTAACCGCCGTCTTTAACTTGCTTCCGGGGTTTGCCTTTCGATAGGCCTTGACGCCTTTCTCTGTCATGCCAGCACCTTTCTTTGTCGCTCGAAAGTTTCCTGACTTGACTGAGGTCTTAATCCCCATGCCTTTGCTTTTTGTAGAACGGGCTTTCTTTTTAGCCATGCTAAATCTCTTTGTGCATCCTGATGCCCTGAACTGCTTTACCAGAGCCTCGTATACGGCCACCAGACGATTTGTTAATCATTCTGTTAAGACCTCTTGGAACAGCGTTAAGATTGGAAGCTTTGTTATTTCTAGGGTTACCATCTCGATGATGCACATCCAGACCATCGCCCTTCTTTACCTTGCCGTTTGCGAGCATTTTATTTCTCGCCGCATTTCTGGCAGCACGATTTTTCTTTTGCTCTGGACGAGAGTGATATTTGGCATATTCAGAACGATAGTTCCTAGCCATCAAACTGAGCCTCGTAAGCTTGATTAACCAGCTCGTTTTTCTTTTCTCGTCTGTCCAGCTCAACGCCGAACTCTCTGGCAAATTCTTCAAGCTGAAGCTTTGTCATCTTGCTAAGTTCGTTCAGAGTGGTCTCAACTGGGTCTTCGACAACAGGCTTCTGGGCTTTTTTGCCGCTCATTGTCTTTAGCTTAGCTTTCGCCTCTGCCTCAGACATAAGATCAAATACTTGAACATCATAGCCGCCTTCAGCATTTTTTGTTCCGATTTGATAAACGGGGTCTCCGTTACTGAAGTTGCCGTTTTGGAACACTTCTAATTTAGCCATCGTCGAACCTCTAAACAGTAACGTATGTCTTGGTCAAAGACAGCATCAAAAAATAAGTATCGTTATTACTAGCTCCGCTAGTCGTAACAAGAATATCACCCGTCTTGCCACTGCCTGCGTTATTCGGAATGCCAGTCGGGCCAAAGTCTAACTGATCAGAAAAGTCCGAATTAAGATTAAGAAGGGGCATGTTTGTAGTCGCATCGTAAAACAACTCCACACCCATACCAACACAGGAATATATAATTGATTGTAGTACGACTCCGTTACATGCCTGACCCGTTATCGGGTCGCTGCTTAACGTAGAGACATCTACCAGCGTGGCTAGGCTTTGCCCAGTGCCATCACTTACATTAGTGAACTTTAGAACAGCATTTCGTGGGCCGTCCTCAATCACTTGGCTCGTTAGTGCATCTGCCATATGAAGCTCCAAATAAAAAACGGGGCAAGCCCCGCTTTATATCCTATGAAAGGTTATTGTTCTGAATGTACATAACCGTAACGGTTGCAACGCCTGTCGTGCCGTCACCACTCGCTCCGGTAAAGTCAGCCAAAACCTCTAGGTCAGTTGTGCCAACATTAGTAGCTTCTGTATCTAATGTTCCATGAGTCGTGCCAAGAGCCTTGGTGTTAATTCCGTCTAAGAAAGCGTTCGCGTCTGCGGCAGTTCCGACTGAAATAGTCGCCGCTCCACTGTCATCACCAACAGTAGTCACGTTCAATATGACATCAATAATTTGAGAGTTGGCGGGTACTATTGCCATTCTCTGATTAAGCTGGCTTGCGCCCGTGATATTTGGGATAGCGGATTGAGCCATGACAACAGAACCGACATTAGACACATTAGTGCCAACGGTTGTGCCAGTGGTATCTCGGATGGTTCCGGTCTTTATAGGGCCAGAAAAGGTAGTAGTAGCCATGTGTTACTCCTGTCGGGGCTAGTGTCTGCTATGCAGTCAGGGTAAGTAAGAAAGGGTGGCTCTGCCAGACCCGGAGTTGCGAGGTCAGTGGCCTGACAGAGCCGTCTTGGCATTTAGGTTACGAAGAACCGGGCGAGCCAAAGATTCCCAAAGGATCGGAGACACCGAAGCTGTAACGCTCACGCGCCTTGTAGCGCACGTTACCTGTGTCGAAGTCACCATCCATTGAAGTCTCAAGCGGAGTACGCTCGAAATGCTTCATACCGTTAGGAACATCGGTAATCAAGTAGAAGGCATTAGTGTCAGTCAGGTAGTGATTGACAGCATATCCCTCTGGGATAGAACCGTTGTTCTTAATCGCGTTGATGTCATTATCAGCAGTGCTGACACGCAACTCTGAATCTAGGATTCTGGTTGCCACAAACATCAGGTTAGGTGGAACGATCAGTCGTCGTGGTCGAGCAGCGATTAAAAGTCCACGCTCGTCTGTGTAAGCAGCAATCTGAATGATTGCATCTTCCAGAGAGGTTTCGTTCAGGTCGGCTGCTGTAGCGGGACGATTTGAGTTGAAGCCACCATTTACGAGAGGGTGACCACCACCTCCAGTCACGCCATCTCCCACTGCTGTGAACAAGTTAACACCATCGCCAGATTGAAAGGCGTTAGTGAATCCGTTGTTCAAAGGGAAGGCAGCTTTGACTTGCTTGGTGTAAGCCATTGCTCGTGCCAGCGCTTTGGTGTATCGCTGAGAGAGTGAAGCATAGAGGTTATCCTCCATTGCTTCCTCAGTGATGGCAAAGCCTTGTGCCACGGTCTCGTGAGTGTAACGTGCAGTGAAAGCCTCTTGGGCCGAATCATAATTGATTGCAGAGCCTTCGGGCTTAACAGGTGCAGCGCCAAAACCACTCAGCTTCACCTCTTCTTCAAACGAACGATCAGATGTCTCTGTCTCATAGATCATCTTATCTTCGTCTTCGTACTTTGCATACTCTAAGCCAAACAGGGCGTTAAGACCCGGAAGTAGCTCTTTGAGCATTTGGGCTCTTGATATAGCCATTTCTTAGCCTCCTTATACGCCAGTCGCGTTACGATACAAGTGCATACCAGCATTGTATGTAAGCAACACATCGGTGAAAGCATCACCTACTTCGCTATCTGGGCCATCAACAAACTCAAGAATCCTGAGAGGTAACGTGTTGGTGGTAGCAGCAGTGCTTCCATCAACAGCGTTCTTGCTGCGTCCAATTGAAGTAGAACCCGCAGTCTGAACTACTCCGACATTGTTGCCGAGAGTTGTCTGCGCCAAAGCCTCATCGCTCTGCATACGGAAAACGCAATCAGGGTCATCTAGGACATAAGCCATGATGTCATCTGCTGCGGTAGAGGCAGGATAGGTTTGGTTAAAAGTGGGCTGGTTAGTTCCGGGGTCGGTGTAGAAACAACCCATGAAAATACCAACCGGAGTCATCGTGGCAGTACCAGTATCTTTTTCAACAGTACCAGTATTCACGAGCTTGACGAAATCGCCATAGAAAATTGCAGTGGCGTAGCCGCTGGCAATCTTGATGTGGCGAACTTTACCAGAGAAAGAACCGCAAGCGGATAATCCGCCTACTGGCTCCGCTCCCATAGGAGTAGCTGTAGCAGCCATATCGAAGTCCTCAGTTAAGAAGACAATCCTTTACAGGTTATCTTCTGCCAAAAGTTGTCCTCGATGAGTTCTCTTGAAACTTACTCATGCGAGGGTCTTGGTCTGAAAGATACGAGTTATCAACCGCCGTCATCTGGTTTACAGCCATTTCACTATAATACTTATTACGCTTGTCTAGTTGTTCACTGGGAATAGCACACAACAACAATCCACCGTATTCAATATTATCAGGGTAACGACTGCCAACATCAGGCAAATAGTCGATTTCAGGGTAATCGATTGCTTTAACCGGAACCCATCCCTCTCTCATCTTTTGAGACACGTTTGTATTGTCTGCCTGTCCAAGCATAGAAGTTCTGATCCAACGATGGGACAAACCTTCTCTCTTGTTAGGCACAGGTAAAGAAGAGGCTGGCTTCCATGTGTCAGTCGGCCTCATTTCCTGTTCCCGTGATTCAATGTCACGAGGTGCGCGATTGAACTCTTCGTTCATATTTTGCCCTCCAACTGCATTAACTCAGCAGCGTATTGTTCGGGTGTAACTCCTACTTGCTTCGCGGTGGCAAGCATAGTTGGCGTAAGCTGGATTTTTCGTGTCTTTGCTCCATTATTCCGTGAGGAACTTGGGGCTACCACGGCGGTGTTGCTGCGTTGGCGTTGCGGAGTGCTACGATCCTCCTGCTCATCCTGACTTGACGCAAAACCTTTATAGTCAGGAAAACGCTGTCGCATTTTTTCGTTTATCGTTGCAAAGTAGGTGTCTGGATCAGTCTCCGGTGTGATACCTCTTTGACTCAATATGGTATCCATAGTTGCAGCTAGACCAGTCATCTCTGCTTCCAGATCGGTAAAATTACCCTCTGCTCGGCGAGCCGCGTCTATGAACCACGGATTTTCTCTTATGTATTCTTCTATCTTAGGGTGTATCTTTTGCGGCTGTTCTTGGGCAGGCTGTTGCGGTGGTAGCTCTGCCTCTTGCTTCTGTTGTTGAGATTTTATGGTTTGCTTCAGAGCCGCTTCTCTATTTTCCATCTCCATAATCTTTGCTTGGGCAGCGGCAAGCATTTTCTGGCTCTCAACCAGTTTATCTGCATCACCCTCTTCGTGGGCCTTTTTCAACTCTCGCTCAGCACTACTCAGCTCAGCTTGCGCCTTACCTTTATTGCTCTGGATGATTGACGCCTGAGCCTGCGGAAGCAGCTTCTCGTATTCTTGAATCTTGGCGCGTTGCAACTGGGCAATCCTTATTGCCTCATCCTTTACCTTCGTTGCTTCAACAAGCTTTCGCTTATCATCTTTATTTCGAGCGGTCAGTTGATTGATGCGTTTCTGAACACCCTGCGTATAGCTGCTTAACTCCTCGTCTGTCGGGTCTTCGCTATATTTAGGGGTTTGTTCAGTAGTTTGAGTCTCTTGTTGAGCGGGAGCGTCATCCACAATCTCAACTTCGATCTCTGGCTTGTCAGACGATTCTGCGGCGTTTACGTCACCGATTCGTTTTTTAACTCCGAAGAACTTATCTTCGCTTGAGGTTTGCTCTACTTCACTCATACTTTTCGTATCCACCTTGGGTCTTCTACCACAGCTTCTACGCTGTCGTCGTTGATTAAACGAAACTCTTGCCATACATCGTCTTTCTGCACCTTAAACCTAGTGCCAGAGTACGATCTCATCAAAATACAATCTTCTACCTTGCAGTAAGGCCCACTTGGAAACCGAGACTTATCAGCATAAGCGTCCGGCCCCAGAGCAACCACAGTGCCTACGATAGAGCCAACTTCCTCCACTTCGCGTGTAGATTGCGTTTTGAGTATGCCGCCTTTTGTCTTTGCGTCAGCTTGCGGCATGGCAACAAGAATTTTGTAACCCTTCGGTTCAGGTATTTTCAGAGCTACCCGTGGCTCGTCGCTGGTCTCTATACCAACGGATGTTACTTCTGCTAATGCTTCAGTCATTAGATTTTCCCACTGGATTAGTGTCCAGAGTCACGCCACCGCACTACGCGGAGATTAGTTTTCAGAGATCATCTTGTCTAAATCAAGAACTTCTCTTTCAGCCAGTGCCAGACCTTCTATAATGCCTACGCACTTGGAGTATTCTTCCATATTACGACAACTGCCTCCACTAACGTGATCTGCGGTGTCGTTCATAATGATTCGTATTTTCTCTCGCAAAAACTCTAAGTTTGTATCTGCGAACTTATCACTCATCGCGCTCTCTTTCGTCAATCATCTTTTCGCGCGTAGTATCCCTCTTATTTATCATTTCTTCAACTTCAATCTGTCTATCGTCGATCATAAGTTCTCTGGCGATCTGAACACCCAGTTTCGCGCCCTCGACCTGATCTTTAGATGCAATCTTGGCAGACTCTAGCTCGTCCTTAGTATTGGTCTCAGCGATCTTCACGCCCAGCCTAGCACCTTCCACTCTCTGGTTAGCGTCCATCTTCTCACGCTCCAGATCATCTTTAGCCGCCGCCTTCGCCAGATCAGCCTGTATACGGGCCAGATCGACCTGAGTCTTTGAAGCAACTTTGGATGCCTCAATATCAAGCTCTGCTTTCTGCAATTGGAGAACTGGGTCTTCAGCAGCCGCCATAGCAGCCTGAGCCTCTAGCTCCTGCTGCGCCTTTCCTGTTAACTGCTCAGCAGCAGGAACCACAAGCTGTGAGAGCCTGTATTCAATATCTTCTGGTAGCGTGGAATCAAACGGTGGTAACGCCGCGCCCAGCTCTTTCTCGATATTCCTTCTATAGAGGAAGGCAACATGTTGTGCAATATGTGCGTTAAAAGCAGCAATCTTGACCTGCCCGTCTGGGGCCATAGCCAGCATCTCTGCTATCTTGGGATCGTTGAGAGCAGAAAGATGTACTGCTATGTGAGCCTCATGGTCTTGATAAGCATAGACCTTCACAGGCTCTCCCGTTAGAAGCATCATATTCTCAGACACAGGATCAGTAGGCGGTATATCATCCTCGTTAGGTATGATCTTAGTTGCGTCTCTGATTCCAAGAACCTCAAGCATCTGCCTGTGCAGGAGAGGCAGGTTGTACATCTGAGGCGCTTGAGCGGCCAACTGTAGCGCAGCCTGATACTGCATAATCCTTTGTGCCATCGTGCCAGCGTTAGGATCGCTTACAGGTATGATGTCTACCCTGTCATCAAAGTCTTCTGCCGTTAAAGCGTTCTCTGCGGTGTCGTAGGGGTACTCGGTTGGCCCGTAATCCGCCACGATATCGCAGAGAATCTGCAATTCTTCCTTCATCGACGCATGAACACGCGCCTGAACAGCGCTGAGAACCTTCATCTCGCGCTCTAGTAGCGCTAGAGTCGTGCCTACAGGCGCTTCACCGTTGATATCTGAAGCTTTTACGTCAGCAGCAGAGGCAAATCGCCTGCCATCCTGCACAATCTCCTGAAGCATCTGATACAGAACAGAAGATGGCTCTTTATACGGCAGAAATGTGATGTTATCGCGGATAATACCGCCGGGAACGTCCACATCTCGAAATTCTCCGGGCATTATCGGCGAATCGTCGCCCTTGATGCGCAATCCACGGGATTTTAGACCGCCCGGAAGGTTGGCAAGCGTTCCAGCGTCAACTAATTGACGTAATAAAGACGTGGCTGACTTGGTTAGGCCACCAATCATGTGGACTAGACCAAATCCGTAGAAGCCAAGTCCGGGCAAATACTGATAATGGACGAAATGTTGACGCTTTAGCTTGAGAGCGTCAGATTCCTGCCAGTTTCGGCGGATCGAGAGGATTATATTGGATGACTTGTCAACAGTAATGACGTATGGCAGGCCAATCTCGGTGGGTTCACCGTCAACCAAGTCCTCAAATCCAGCCAAGTCCACGTTGACCATCATTTCAAGCAGCGTATGTCGTTGATCTACCTCGTAATTTGGGTGATCTCCGGTCAATTTGTTGTATTTTGCTGCGATTTCCGTGGTATCTGGGGCCGGAGCAGGCAGTTCTACGTCCCGATAGAACCCTTTTTGCTGTAATTTCAGCACCTCGTTAGAGGATTTCTTCATTACATGGGTCGCACGTTCCGCTGTTTCCAGATCAGCAGCGCCATAGCTGACCACAAAGTCTTCAGCAGGGACAAACATGGAACATGCCCTGCCAAGATTCTCATCGTAATAGACTTTTCTAAATGCCGATCCGGCAATAGGTAAGGAAAACAGGAGCTTTTCTGTCTCTGTCCTGTACTCAGGCATCTTCACAGTCATCATGTAGTTCAGATAGTCCTGAACTCGCTGTGCCTGCTTGACCTTTTCGTCAGTCAGCTCTCCCACAATCGCCGTTTTTGCTGGGCCACTGGCGGGAAATATCTCCATAATGGTTTGCGACTGGAACCTGACAACGGCTTCACTCAGCATTGGGTGAAACACGCCGCAGGCTCCGTCCCAAGGAGTTGTTCTATCTTCAAACTTCATGCCCAGAAGATCAAGTCCTTTTATGTAGGACTCCTCCCAGTCATGACGGCTTTCTTTGTCAGCGTTATAAAGTCCCACAAGCTCACTGCCCAGCGCAGTAAGTTCATCATCATCCATGAACTCCGCCAGATTCGCCCCATGATCCATAGCAGGGCCAGCATCAAAGTCGATGCTCATCTCCATGCCATCGGTAGCGATGTTAACCTCTTCAGGATTAACGATCTCTATCTCGATTTCTTCTGGGCTAACTGGCGGAGCGCCGTTAGTGTAGAAAGCCTTTTCAACAGCCATTAGGTGTTTTCTCTGAACTGACCGCCTTTAGTGGCAGCTCCCATTCCACGGGCTGTAACTGTTCGCACTTTGGGTGCGCCCATGTTTAGCCTGACTGCGGTAGTAGCTGTACGACCACCTTTCTGCATCTTCTTACGGCCTTTGTCCATTGTGCCGACAGCAGCAAACTTCCTGCGACCCATAGATTTCTCCATGCCTTCGCTTTCTTTCCTACGGCTTTTCATGGTCTGACCGCCCTTCTTTTTCTTGAGCATCTTACCTGTCAGGACATCTTCGCCCATAGCCATTCGTTTGTGCTGAGGTATCTTGTTGGACAGAGCAGGCTTGGCCTTGCGATTACGCATTCCCAAAGATTCGTCAAGACGATCATTGTAGCCTTGTTTCATCGTCCTGCCTCCTTTGTTCATACCCATCCCTACGGCCTTTCGACGCAAACGATCCATCTCGTCACGGGCATCTCGCTCTCTGGCTCCAACCCTTCGCATCTCGGCACGTTTGTCCATGCGCTCTTTTGCATCCCGTGGAACACGCCTTCTTACACGGCGCATCTCATCGGCTGCATCATCCTGCCTGCCAATAACTCTAGCTTCTTCATCACGAAGGTTACGCTTTCGAGTAGAGCCTCCGTCACGCATTCCCTTTTTTGGGCCAGCTTTTTTAGCCATACCCCCTTTCTTCATAACCTTTTTCTTCATAGGGCCAGCTTTCTTTGCCATGCC
>Ga0160423_10003148_pt1 | contig 13769 bp, 18 predicted proteins | sample CRUFie14St8metaG_FD_108191 | JGI IMG/M metagenome (GOLD analysis project Ga0160423, IMG submission 108191) | Marine microbial communities from the Costa Rica Dome - CRUD Field 142mm St8 metaG | ecosystem: Environmental > Aquatic > Marine > Oceanic > Photic zone | place: Costa Rica: the Eastern...
ATGACATCTACAGAACGGAACCAAAATCAGTAAAGGCTGAACCAAAAGTTATAGAGGATGCCGAGCAGTTTTTGGAGGAAATGCCTGTACGCGCCCTGCCTGAAGACGGGAAAATCAAGCACAGCATACTCAGGACAGAGTTTGAGTTAATACCCAACAGCGAAGGCTCTCCAATATTCGGTGTGTTCCGTGACAGGGACGGCGTTAACAAGTCGATAGTACTGACAAATGGTAGGCACATAACCAATGGTAAGGAAAGAGGAACAAACCACGGGCTTGCCCATTTAAGAGGCGGCGGAAAGGATGATGCGTATGTAAAGGCAAGTAAAAAAGCGGCTCAGTATGTTGATGCGCGGAGCGCAATGGACGCGATGATGAAGAGGCTTGCTTTTCAGGGTGGCGCGGGAATAGCGATACCCGTTTTAGAGGACCCTGTTACAAAAGAGAGGAGCGTAAATGGTACTAAGCTCCAAAAAAGTGACCAAATAATACAGGTTACACAAAAAGAGTTTGACCAAAGCAAGGTATATCCCACCGAAACTTTCACTACCGAATTTTATTGGTTTGGCAAAAATGGATTGAACGGTGACATGGTAATGCGGCTCATTATGCGCCGCGCATTTGTTAATGAGATAAGCGCTATGGCTAAGTCCAGCCCGAAACTCCTAGCGGTAAGAAACCCAAGGAACTTGGCGGGCAAGATTAACTTCATCACCACAAGCCACCCTATGTCTTTTAATGACGCAAAGAAAAGTCTAAACAAATCTATTGGCCTTCAGGACACAATAGACGAGGCGATAGAAACTGGGGATATAGAAAACAGATTTAAGGAAGGCGATAAGTACAGTTTAATACCAACGCATCCCACCGTCGCGGTAAATCCAGAGGCTGGAACACAAGTAGATAACGCCAAAGGTGTGTATCTATACGGCAAAACATCCGACTTCATGGCAAAGGTTCTTGGCGTGCCAGTAAAGGCGCTCGCCTCTACGGGGCTTTTTGGTGATGTTGATGTCAAAGAAGTTACAGATAACTTTATTACCAAATTCCAAGATGCCTTCCTGCCTGTCGGACAATTTATAGACGAGATACGCAAAGCAGGCTTTGAGGTTCCTGACGCCTTCGACACCTACCTGATGGAAGAGCAGTACCACAACAAGACGGGGTACATGCTTGGCAGGGCGGAGGAGATACTGTTCACCCCTGTTCTTAACAGAATTAAAAAACTACCAACCAATCCAAACTTGCTTGCCGCTCTTGAGAAAGTACAAGGGGCAGAGGGCAAAGGCTTCTTTGCAAGTATGCTGGCAATAGGCAAAAATCAACAACTTGCTTTGGCTGAAACTTATTTGTTTGCCATGCACGCGAAAGAAAGAAACGCATACATACGTCAGATTGACCCGCGCAATGACAGCGGTTCAGGTATGACGGATGCTGAAGCCGACGCGATACTTGATATTATCAACGCTGACCCTAACGCCCGTGTTCAGCTAGAGCAGATATCATCTGATGTTCAGGGCATTGTAGAAGCCACAAGAAAGATGAACATTGCTACGGGTCTGGAGCCGGACAGACAGCAAGAGCTTACATACGAAGGCACGCAAACAAGAGTGCCTTACCCGCAGTACAACAACTATGTGCCGCTCAAGGGCTTCTTGGAAGTTGACCCAGACAAAACAGAGGCAGAGATTGCAGAGATACGCAGAAAGTCTGCCAACAAATATGGCGCAAGAGGAGCGGAGTACATAGCCGCATTGGGTCGTGGTAGCTACCCAGACAATCTGGTGGCATCTCTATTTAATCAGCACCAAAGAGCTATAGACAGGGGTCAAAGAAACTTAGTGGGTCAAAGCTTCTTGAAGTTGATAGACAACACAGACGAGAACGGTGTTGAAAGGCCGCAGGAATACAGAGACATTGTCGAGGGTGTCGCCAATGTAGGGGCAAAAAGAAAAACCAAAAAAGTCCTAGATAAGAATGGCTACGTCCGTACAATCAGCGGCATCTCCAGAGATGACCCCAGCATTATGACCGTCAAGGTCGGCGGGGAAGAGGTGCAAATCAATGTCACTGACCCACGCGTAGCGAAGGCGTTGAAGGGTGCAACTGGCTTGGGTCCAGATAACACTCACTTCTTGGTAAAAGCAATGACCACGGTCAACAGATTTTTATCAAGCATCAACACCAGCTATAACCCTGAGTTCTTTGTCACTAACTTCTTGCGCGATATTTCCACTGGTTTGACAAACGTAAACGCCAACGAGATAGAAGGCATAACTACAGACGTAGCCAAGTCCATGCCCTTTGTGCTGAAAAACTTGCGGGGTATTATAAGGAAGGGCGAAACAAACGAGCTTTCCCAAATTTACACAGAGTTCCTAGAGGACGGTGGTCAGAGCGCACTGAACATGATTGATAGCCTAGAGCAACAGCTAGGCAAGATGGATGAGATACTCGGCGCTACTGATGACCCCAAGCTAGTCAGCCAGTTTAAAAAAGGCGTCAATAGACTGACGGATACCCCGCTCGCCAAGCTGGTTGAAAACTACAACAGCGTTATAGAAAATGCTATTCGTGTTGCGACTTACAAGACATTGCGGGAGAGAGGCTTTACAAGAGAGAGAGCAGGACAAGCCGCAAGAAATGTTACAGTCAACTTTTCCAAAGGCGGCGAGCAAAAGGTTCTGATGAACTCGTTGTATCTTTTCTACAACGCATCTATTCAGGGTAGCTTTGCGCTGATGACTGCCGCAACAAGAAGCAAAAAAGTTCGAGCTATATGGATGGGCGCTGTCGTTGCCGGGTTCCTCCAAGACCAGATGTTATCTCTGATGTCCGAGGAAGACGAGGACGGGCAGAAGGTGGTGGACAAGATACCAGATTATGTGCTTGAGCATAACTTTGTTATTAAGCTTGGCGGTCTGGGCGGCAGAGAATATATAAGCATACCACTTCCGTATGGCCTCAACTTTGCTGTGAACATGGGGCGCAGTCTCTCAAGAAGAGGGCGGGGTGGATACACAAATGGTGAGTTTACCAACTCGTTCTTTGGTACATTCGTGGATGCGGTCAACCCGATTGGCGGCACAGAAAGTCTAGCAAACTTTGCGGCTCCGACTGTGGCTGACCCGTTCATAGATATTATTGAAAACGAAGACTTCTCAAATAAGCCTATCTACAAAGAGGGTTCGCCCTTTGGATTACAGAAACCAGACAGCCAGCTTTACTGGTCAACCACATCACCGATATTCAAATCAACTGCTGATTTCCTGAACAGTGCAACTGGTGGTTCGCCAGCCAAGTCTGGTCTGATTGATTGGTCACCAGATGTAATGGAGTATTGGTATGGCTTCTTGACAGGTGGTGTCGGGCGGTTTGTCGAAAGGTCTGGAAGGTTCGCTCTCAATGTTGCGGATGACCCTGCCTCGCTGTTTAGTGAAGAGGGTCTGAGACAGATTCCATTTACCCGTAAGATAATCGGCTCTGTCAGTTCGCGAGAGGACACGGCTAGGTTCATAGCGGGGCGTGACCAAATCCTTACCATTGAGGCAGACCTAAAGGATGCCATCGCTCGCAGAGACAGGGGCCGTGTTGAAAGCATCCGCTCGCAATACCAAAAAGAGTTGAAGCTACTTGGTCGTATGAAGGCTACCAACAACGCCAGAAATAGATTGATAAGAAAGAAAGCAGAGATAGCTAAGAATCCTCGTATACCTGAAGTTACTAAGCGGAAGATGCTCGACAAGATAGATGAACAAATCCAGCGCGCAACACAGCGTGGCAACATGGTCGTGTCAGAATTGTACAGATAGTTAATTTATTTTTGTATTTGTGCGCCACTTAAAAATTATATGTTATAGTGAACACATGGGCTGTAGTGAGTCACGGCTCAGTGGGGCGGCGGTTTTTTTTGCTTTTCCTTTCTTCCCGCCGCCTCATACCTCTATGTCATCCATACTCTTAAACATACTTCTAGGGATGATGGCGCAAGGCTCGACTTCTAGAAAGGCATCGTCCTTCTTCTGACCACCAACCACATATGCAAACTGCTGTGTCAAATCTACCCATGTTATTTCGTCAGGCCATTGCATAAACAAAACGCAGGGCTTGCCCGTCAGCATTTGTAATATCGTTGCGTTCTTTGTGATGTCCAAAGGTATGTATGCAGAAAACAAATCACCGCAGTGTCTGATGTCAACAAAGCTAACTATCTCGCCCTGCTTTACAGCCGAAAATCTGACGCCATACTTGTCAGACATATTGTGTAAAGTTACATCAAACTTTTTTTCTATCGTGTAAATTACTTCGCCCGTTTCGCTTGTAGCCATTCGCGCAACTCCTCTTTGTTAAATCTATAATTCTTGCGCCCCATCTTGCTGTCGCTCATAGATAAATTAAACGGAACAGGAAAGGTTTTATCTTTTGTCATCAGCGTATGAACAGTAGTCCTCGACAGGCCAAGCATGTCTATTGTCTCATTGAGCGTCAAATATTCTTTGTTTGTTTTTTCTATCTTCTCTTCAGCCATAATTGAAAATCCTCTCTTAACTTAACAAATGCAACTCTCGCGTCAGCGTTGGTGTCAAACTCAGAGCGAGATTTTATGCCCAGTTTATTTCGCAATACATTTGTCGCACTCTCTTCCGTCTCAGTTCCAAGAAAAGCTTGGAAGTCCTCATCACGGGGCAAAGCGCCAGCGCTTGCCTTCAGCTTCTTTATCGCTTCAAGTTCCGGCCCGTGCTTGGGCGTCTCGTCATCTGCCAACGCGACCAGTGCTACGCCATATCTCTGACCTACAAAGTCAGTGTGTAGTGCGGGTGGACATTCTTGCGGGTGAACAGCAAGGCGCAATATTATTCCGTCCTTGTTCTGCGTCATCCCAATCTTGACTGCCTCAAAAGACAGCGCGGCTTCTCTGTATTCACTCATCATTCCTCACAAATCTGGTACAAATCTACGCACATATTGATTGCACACATCGTGTACGCTTCGGTTTACATCCTGCATTGTCTTGACCTGACCGCCGTGCGTGTACCACATATAAACCACGGGCAGTTCTCCAACATTTATTATTTCGTCGGCCTCGGTGTCGTGTTCCGCAATAAACAAAAGAACATTTTTGCCAGCTTCAAACAACGCCTCACCGATATGTTGCAACAACAACCGCTGTCCCGTGGGTACATCAACGCCAGCAAGTTTTAGTTCTCCGAATACAAATACTCGACCACCTATCTCGTAAGCCAAATCAATATCACTTGGCGTGTGCTTGCCAATAAAAAGTTGCCTAAAACTTTTAAGCTGTCCCATCCGCTCTTTGTATTTAATAATCTCTTCAGTCATTGAAGTTATCCCAACTACTTCTAGCCCACTCAATCGGGTCTACCCCCTGCAATGCCCACCACTGTGTCTCTTTGCCATGGGCATGGAGTTCCATGTGGTGCTTGTGGCACAGAGGGACACACCAGTTATCTCCAACCTTCATCGCCATTGCTTTTGGTTCAGCAAAGGTAACATGGTGCGCCTCACCCCCAGCCCCGCAGACCAAGCAGGGTTGCCCCCGCAAAGTCTTTAGGTAGGTTTCGCTCCTTACCCTAGAAGGGTGACTTTTTTTCTTGCTCTTCAAAGACATTGCCCAACAAACTTAAATAAAGGGTTCCCTTCTTTGACGTTCTCTTCCAACCAACCATATGAAATTTGGCTCCATCAACGGCGGGATTTTGTAATTGCCTGTTCAAATCTTCGACCACCTCTCTCGATAGTTCAAAGTCCCCTTGATAGTGAGGCGACTTCTCGCTTTTGCGCTTTGCGTCATCAACTGTAAACAACGCGCCGCTTGGTGGATATTTTTTCTCTTCACTCATTTGCTCTCTCCTTCTGAGGTTTCGGTGACTCTGGCTTTATGCTCTTGCCAAATTTTAATAAACTCATCCTTGTGTTTAGAAGCTTTCATAATTTGCATGGCCTTTCCATTCGGGCCATTTTTGTTTGCAAACTCATCAAACTGTTCCTTTGTTTTGCAATCCTGAAAAAACTCTTTGTATGCCTCAAACAACAGGTCTTCTATGTGGTCATCTTCTCCAGCCTCGATTGCGGTTTTCTTCCCATCGGGCGTGGTTAAATCACACTTAAAAGGCATAACAACAGGTTCTTCTTTCAGCGCTTCTTCCTTGCGCCCAACCGCTTCCATTTCATTTGCTGAAGCGTACTCACCGCCACTGATACCTATGCTGGCGAGAGCGCGGCCTATCGCCCCTGTCTCGCAGTTCTCTAGTGCAGAAGTTTTGTTGACGTTAGTCGAGCCGCGCAGTTCCTCTGCGTGACCCGAACCAATCACTCTAATGTGGTCGGTGTAATATTCACCGTTGTATACCCGCTGGGTTTCTGTAATCACAGCTTTCATTCTGACAAACGTGTCATCACAATATTCAATAGATGTTTCAATTCCCAAATCTAGTTCAAAAAATTTGCGGAAAATTTCTACACGGTCTTTGACCATCGTGTATTTTTTACCGCCCTTCATTATAACGCCGTGCGCTTTGTTGTGTTCGGTAAGTTCAATAACCGCCTTGCCTAGATTGCTGTTTGCGTTCCACGGCGACGGTTTGTAAGATGTTTTTTTGTTAGTCATTTTGCACTCCCATGCGTTGGCAAATGTCTGAGACATTGCAATAGTTCCCTTCGCACCTTGTCCGTGCGCCCTGTCTAGTTTCAATCGACAGACCTGAAGGGTCAGGCTGGTCTGCGATATAAGCTTCTGCTTCTTCAAGAGAGTTCAATACACGCATTGCCCTTTTCTGCTTGTTCTTTTTTACGGCAAAGGTGTCGGGTTTCTCCCACATTTCATCGGCACTACATGGCGGCAGTTCCTGCTGGGTGTCCCATGATTGCTGTGCATCTTGGTGTAGTGACATGCGCTCGTTAAGATATTCCACTCGCTTATCGTAATTCCACAACGGGATGTCCACCATGGCGACGGGGGCTTGTGGATATGACAGGTCAGTCTCTGCTTTTTTCCGTTGCCAATCCCTGAGTATCGCGCATATTTGTAACTTGTTCACGCGGCTTGGGCATTGGTTCTCAATGAGGTGAGCGTAACAATTAAGCTGTCGCTCCCAATCTTCCTTGCCCAAGATAACTGACCACGCACTTGTCACTTTGTAGTCAATCACATCAACTTTTGGGCCGCCCTGAACATAATGATATTGATAGTCAACCGCTCCTGATAGCACCCATCCTTTGATGACCATACTCAAGCGCTCCTCTTTTATCACGCCATCCGTCTGGTCAGATGTTTCTAAGATGTGATGGACTGCCGTTCCAAACAAAGACCAGACACGGTCAACCGCATCCATTTCAATTTCGTCAGCGCCGATAGTGTTAAGCAACCGAACGCGGGGGCTGTCGATAAGCTGTGTTACGCTTATGTCGGCAGACCCCCTTGAGTATTTATCATTGCGGATAAAATCTAAAAACGGCTCTGGTAGATTGTGTTTGTTCGTTAACTTCATTCACCAAACTCGTCTATCTCTTTGTCATCCAAGACCTTGCTAAGATAGTTCATAGCACTACCCTGCTTGTCTGTGTCTATGATGTGTGTAACGCCATCAATGGTTACAAATTTTATTGTGCTTTCTTCTTTATCTTTATCAAACATCTAATCACCCTTTCCAGTTCTTCTTCTCGCCGCCGAGCGTCTTCTTCTGCTTGCCCGTTTCTTTTTGTGTTCTTCATAACCGCAGACACATTTTCTTTGACCAGTAATCCAAAGAAGTCTCGTGGCTGGGCTTTTGTAATGGGAAGTCAGTTCCAGAGTTCCCCTGCCCAGTTTGTTTGTGAAATATTTTGTGCAGTCAGTCATAGTCTCTACGGCCCCTTCTTCATACTTTCTAAATGTTTCTTGATGTATGCGTCGCCAGCCTTTTTATCTGGGGCTATCTCTAAGATTTTATTTCCGTGAGTTAGCATGTGAGAAACCAGCATCCATTCTTTATTTTCTTTTGCGTCTTCGATAATAGTTTCCCATATCTCCACACCCAAAGTAGAGTTGCCTTCTTGCGCTTCGCTCTCAGCTAAAGTGACCATGGCATGTCGGATACTACTGTCGTCTGCCCTCGCACACCAGTTAGATACGTTCGTTTTCCATTTGTTCATAGCTTGCTCCTTCCTGACAAAGAATATATAATTATGTTCAACAATGTGTCAATAGGTGTGACAATGTATAAAAAGTTTGATATAACTTTCACAGTGTTTGGAGAGCCTGCCAGCAAATCAAACAGCAGAAGGCTGGTTACAATAAAAGGTAGACCAGCTTTTATAAAATCAGCTAAAGCTATTAAGTATTTAAAATTATTTAATGAGCAGTGTCCTGATTTAGATGAAAAATTTGAAGAGGATGTTCGTGTAGATATTATGATTTACTATGCGAGCCGCCGACCAGACCTAGATGAGAGCGTCATTTTGGATGCTATGCAGGGAAAGGTTTACAAAAATGACAGGCAAGTCAAAGTCAAGCATATACGGTGGGGGCTGGATAGAGGCAACCCCAGAGCAGTTATCCGAGTGTCGTCTGTGGAGGGCAGTGATTGCCCAGAGTATTTACGACCTGAACAAACCTGACCCCAAGAAACGTGATGAAGTAGTCAAGTGGATGGAGAGCAAAGACTTCGATTTAGTTTGTTCGCTTGCGCTTGTTGAGCCAGATAACGTCAGAAGAAAATTAGAGGAACATAAAAATAACTTGACTGCCCCAGAGAATATTTATTATTAGTATTATAATACTTATAAGAATTATAATTATTAGCTAATAACATTATAAGAATAAAACTTATAAGAAGTTACATCAAACTTTTCTTTTTTTGACCCGCCCCGAAAATCAAAATAATATATTCATGTTAGACATGGGAGCGTCAGACATGAGTGATAATCGTATTGAATTTGAAATGGGTTCCGAGCAGGAGCCTGTCATGCAAGCGGTCAGAGGCTTGCGGATTGGACAGCATAGAATTGTATGTCCGCATTGCAGTAATCAGAGAAAGAAAAACAAAGACCGTTCAATGTCCGTTGAGATACTGGACAATGATGTCAAGTACAAGTGTTGGCATTGCGGCGTTGATGGCGGGTTTACTGTAGAGAAGCGCACAAAGCCAGCGCCATTTGAGCCAAAGAAATCAAAAGCACCTGAGTTATTATTGAAGCCGCTTGATGATTCGGCTATCGAATGGCTTGGTATTCGTAAGATTAGCAAAGAGACAGCAGAAAAGTTCGGCGTACAAACCCTGCGCCATTTCCTGCCGGGAGCTGGTTCCTCCCAGAATTGCCTAGCTTTCCCTAACTTTTCAAGCAATCACCCCACTGCGTATAAAATCCGAAGCATTGAAAGTAAAAACTTTGCATGTGTCGGCAGTCCGAAAAACTTTTTTGGTATGCAAGAGTTCGAGGGTGACACGCTCGTTATCTGCGAGGGTGAAATGGATTGCCTTGCATTTGCAGAGGCAGGGATACAAGCAGTGTCAATCCCAAATGGGGCAGTCAACAAAGTAGTTGATGGCAAGCTTGACCCGACTGACGATAAAAAGTTTCAGTATCTGTGGGACAACAAAGAAACAATCGAGGAGCTAGAACGCATTGTTATTGCTTGTGATGCAGACCCTGCGGGAGAAGCGACTGCCGAAGAATTGTCGAGGCGGCTTGGTAAAGACAAAGTCTTTATCGTAAGCTACCCAGAGGGTTGCAAAGACGCGAATGACGTTTTGTGTGAACACGGGATTGACGGGGTTGTCGGACTGGTTGATGGCGCAAAGCCGCTCCCAATCTCTGGGCTGTATGACCCCGACCATTTTTTCCAAACTGTGGATGAGATATATGCACATGGGTTGGGTCAGGGAGAAACAACTGGTTACAAAAATGTAGACGAGTTATACACCATTCGCGAGGGTCAACTGTCCGTTGTCACTGGCATACCTTCATCGGGCAAGTCAGAGTTCATCGACCAGATTATGGTTAACTTAGCCGAGAATAGAGATTGGAAGTTTGCAATCTGCTCGTTTGAAAATGAGCCAAGCCTGCACATATCCAAGCTTGCAAGCAAGTATCTCCGCAAGCCGTTTTTTGATGGCAACACACCGCGCATGACGCACGACGAATTGAATGACGCTAAAGAATTTATCTCCAATAATTTCTGTTTTGTGTATCAAGCGGACGGTTCGTTATGCACAATCGACCACATCATCTCGCGCATCAAGGCGGCTGTCCTGCGATATGGTATTCGTGGCGCAGTGATTGACCCGTATAATTACATTGAGCGTGACCGCACAATGTCAGAGACAGATTGGGTAAGTGAAATGCTGACCAAGCTACGGGTGTTTGCTCAAGCCCATGACGTACACATCTGGTTTGTCGCACACCCAGCTAAGATGAAGCGACTGGTTGATGGAACAATACCAGTGCCAACTGGACATGACATATCGGGTAGTGCGGCTTTCTATGCCAAGGCAGATGTCGGACTGACTGTTCACAGGAATGACCCAGAGACAGACATATCTCAGATTGTTGTGTGGAAGTGTCGCTTTAGCTGGGTTGGTAAACAAGGCCGGACTGATTTACGTTACAATAAATCAACGTCAACCTACTCTGAAAAAACCTACGACCCATTTTTATCTCAATCGGAAGACAGAAGTTATAATACTAATTACCCGTTTTAAAAAGTTATAGGTAACTAAATGCATAGACCATTTTACATCACATCTAAAAACTTTCTATCACCGGAACAGTGCCGCGCTTTGATTGAAGACGCCAAGTCCCACGCCGAGGCAATGGAAGGTGGGGTTTATGGTGAGCCAGAAAAGTATGATGACCTAGGCAATTCCGATACAATGACTGTAGATAAAGAGACGAGGAGTTGCAAAGTCTTCTCAATGGATTGGTTTGTCCACGCCACAGTTTACGATTTTATTTGGAAGCACATTCAACTCATCAATCGTGTTTGGAATTTTGACCTTAGTCATTTTAGTGATGGGCAAGTGATAGAGTACAATAAGGGTGATTTCTTTAAGCCTCACGCTGACCAAGGCTTTATGATGAACACGCTTGTTCTTGAGCGTAAACTCTCGATTACGATACAGCTTAACAGCCGTGAAGAGTTTGAGGGCGGACGGCTTACCATTAATGGCGAGGGTACGGATATGGAATTGGGTGATTTGGTTGTATTCCCAAGCATCCTTGTGCATGAGGTTGAGGAAGTGAGTGACGGCACACGATATGCTTTTGTCGGGTGGGTTGATGGCGCACCGTGGAGATAGACATGGATTGGATTACATCAGATTTAATTGAAGAAATAAACAACACCTCATGGGTGGATGGTATAGGCACGATTGTAGTTTTTCTTGTGGCCTACGCTGTGTTTCGCTGGATAAAAAAGAATATCTAAAAAGTTATATGCAACAAAAAAACCCCCACCAAATTAATGGCGGGGGTTATGTTCGGGTGATATGTGGTGACTATGAAATCGCTGGCACACACACATATCTTACGGCATCCCGAAACACCGTCAGGAATTGCCAGCTTATTCTGTCAGCATGTACTCCGCTGATAAACCAGTCTGATATACCTGTTGTGCCTTCGGGTGGTTGCGTGAAATAAAATTGCAACCGTCCGATAATCCGTAAGGATTTTCTGCCTCGACCAAGAACCGTGTTCTGTCCTTGCCGCCGACCTGTGTGACTATGTAGTCACGATTTTTTTTAATGACATTTGGTTTCTTCATGTTCTCGCTCCGTGAATTACAGACGTTACATTGAAGTCTTTGTTTAAAATAGCGACAGTATTTTCATTTTTATCTAGCAATGAAATACTACCATCATCCACATCAATGCTTATGTCTTTGATGTTTCGTGTTGACAGTCCCTGTTTGTTGCAAAATCTAACATATTCAGACACAGCCGTACTAAAGAAACTATTATCCATTTAGCCACCTATCTAACTCTATTCCTAATATTATCAAGCCGCCCGTTAAAAATATCAAGCCTGCTGTGTATGGTATCCAGTGTTCGATAGCCGCCGCTGAAAACAGCCAGCCCATTGCAACGCACATTGCTCCAAAAACAATTCGTTCTAATCTTGTCATAGTCCTCTCCTAAAAAGTTATATGTAACAAAAAGGTGGCTCAATTAAGAGCCACTGTAGTCCTGCCTTGCACCCCCAGTGCTTAACCCACTGGAAGTGTTGACCATTCTTTTTTTCCAACCGAATGGCAATTCCTCATCCGCAGGCAAACAGATAAGGTGGTATTGATTGGCAGTGTTTACCAAGTGTTTCTCGGCTGGATAGATTTGAATTGCATCGCAATCCTCACCAGCCAAAACATTCTTGATTGTTTGGAAGTCCTGCCAATTATTGACAGGCTTCTTGTCACGCCGCTTTATACTGAGCCACATGCATCTACCTTTGAGTTCGTCTATGTGTACCAACTCGTCGGCTTCTTTGCCGCGATATACCGCGATTTGATAGTGATTGTTAATCCAAATCTCAGCGGTCAACTCTTTGAGCAAAGCGGCGCGTAACATATCGTCGCTTACCCCATTGAGTTCTGGTTGAATTTTCCTGACATCGGCTATGCGGTTTCGCATTACCCGCTCAGTAATGGGTTGAAGGGAAGTCAATTCTAGACTCCCCCCGCGCAGTTTGTACTGTGATGTATCCATGTCTGCACCCACTAGAAACTGTCCAGCAGTGTATCGACAACAGACTGTTTGAGCCTGCGGTCAAGCAACTGGCTGGCAGATTTCGCCCCAGTGTCACCTTCGCCAAAGGCTTTGGTAACTGAGTTGTGACCAATGTGGGCAACCAGATACCCGACCTTATAGTCGAGTTCTTTCTTGCTCACGCCAAGCACATGGGCTTCGTAGCATATCCGGCCATCTTCATCGACATACGGATGGTCAACCTTCTTTGCATGGGTGACAAGGTAGTCCTTGCCTGAGATACGCACACTGTCCAAGTCCTTGCGCTTTCTGTGACGAAAGTCCAGTCCGACCTTGACGATATACCCAGTCTCAATCAACTTGTCATCGCGCAGAATATCAGCCCTCTGGCAGTAGCCCTCGACAATATCGGTGACCTTGCTGGCGTTGGCATTATACGAGTGATACCCCCTCTGCACAGCACTGCCTTCGTTCTCATGCAAATCGTTCGTTAGCTTTTGATAGCTTTCTTTGCCAAACGCAAACAAAACACCGTCGCACCAGTAGTTGTTGGTGCTGATGTTGCTTTTAAAGCGTGGGAAGGCGCTGTGAAAACAGTCCTTTGTTGTGTGTTTGTTCCGCTTGCGGTACTCGTACATCGTTTCACGCTCATGCTTGACAAATCTGCCGACAGTACTCTCTGCCTGAACCCTCTCACGGGCGTTTCTGATTACGTCCATGGTGTTGTTCAAGTAAACTAATATGCCGTCGGTTGCATTGTCGCCTAGTGTGTCGTCAATACCGTCAACAAAATTTTTGATAGCAGTAACGTCTGACCACCTTGTATTCCGCACACCGTGACGAGCCAAGTGGCTCATCAACTCAGACGGTATTTGATAACGCCGCCTGATGTGTTCAATGTCCTCGCGCAATTCCTTGCTGAGAACCTTATCAATATCATTCATAGTTTTCTCCTGTATGAAAAGTTAGATGTAACTTTTGTTACACCTGAAAAGGTGGGGCAGTACCCCACTAATTGTGTTATTCCTGTTTGATAAAATTGCACTCCCAATCTTTAGCCGCGTCCCATCC
>Ga0160423_10003149_pt1 | contig 13767 bp, 10 predicted proteins | sample CRUFie14St8metaG_FD_108191 | JGI IMG/M metagenome (GOLD analysis project Ga0160423, IMG submission 108191) | Marine microbial communities from the Costa Rica Dome - CRUD Field 142mm St8 metaG | ecosystem: Environmental > Aquatic > Marine > Oceanic > Photic zone | place: Costa Rica: the Eastern...
ATCAGGATAAAATAATGGGACTGCATATTGTACTGTAAACTTCTCTCCCCTAGTGTAACTTTGATTCAATACTCCGCGAGGCTCTCCCAGATAATCCGGAACAAAAACATCAGTTCCCCATTGCTTTCCTAGTGTAAATCTGAACCCATCATTTTTTAACACTCCAGGTATGGTTGAAGAAACATTAAAGACTTGAGCATGTTGATTTTCATTTAAATTAAAATAGCATGCAGATGAAAGAACAAAACTCCAAGGAGAATAGATATCTCTAAGTCCATATTTATGAACTAAACCAAAAGCAGCAATCCATTGTGTATTTTCAAATGTTAATACAGTATCAACATAACCTGCCTCAAAATCATACGTGATTTCATCATAAACATAGACCCCCTTTAAAAAAGCCGATTTCCTAAATTTAGTCCCATTAAAGTATAGTTCTAACTCACTTCCCCCTTGATAACCTACACTTTGTATATCTGCCAAAACCGACTGAATTGTCGTATTCGGTTGAATAAGCTGATAAGCTTGAGCAGAAAATTTAGGATAGAAATGCTCAAAATCATAATTTGCGGATACTTTATGATTTTTTGTATAACCAAAGTAATCGTAATTTAAACTCAAAACAGAGGAACCTAAAAGGTTTTGAGAAAAAATAGAAGCGCCTAAATTAGCCGTTTCATCATTTGGATTAACTGAGAACGGGGCCCAACTGTGTAGGTTAAACAAATGCATCAATGGCCGGTACCTTTCAACATTGAATGTTTTCTTAGGCACCTCTAAATTTTCAAGAACTCTGTTCCAATTCGAGGGAATTAAAGAACCGATTTCAATTTCAGATTTAGCGACTTTAAAACCGTCACTATGATAATCTGAATACACTATATTTTCTTTTGATGAATCAAGTGAAATGAATTTTAAACCATATTCTGGATGTATTACTTCTTTCAAGCTGCCTTTATTCTTAAATTCAAAAAAAGCAATACAATCTTTGTCTCTATTTAATGTTTGAACTAAAAAACCATTGTTATATTTTGTTGGATAACTAAGCGGGATTGAAAAACTTTTCGATTTTATGAATGTTTCATTACTTAATGTCAACACCTCTAAATGATTATCAAACCCATTAAGTCGACTAAACACTATACTGTCTTCAGCATACCAATTTGGATGATAAACTTGTCCGTGATGCAAATTAAATCGTTTTAACTCCTCTCCTTTTAAGCCAACTATTACAATAAAAGGAGTGTTATTTTTAGCATATTCTATAACCGCTATTTTATCTCCACTAGGGCTAAATGTAGGAGCAAACCAGCGTGTTTTTCTTTTGAGTCTTTTTCGATTTTTCTTATAAATATCAAATAATATTATTTCAGAATAATCCAAATAATCCCAGCGTGGGTGCCTCCTTTTTTCAGCCCAAATCAATTTAGATCCATGTATATTCAAGGAGTTATCATCATAATTGCCGGGAGTATGAATAACGCGTTCTTTCCCATCCGATATTGTTACAAATTTTAACGGATGATTGTATGATTTTTTACACGCAATCAAAAAAGAATCGTTTACAAAAATTGGATTTTCTAAGCTTACATAATCATCATAAGTTGGACTTAAAATTTCTTTTGGAGAGCTATCATAAAAGCCTTTTTTACTTTCTAATTTTTTCCGAGATGCGGCAATCAAATCTCCATATAGTTCACTAGTTGTTTTACCTGTTATCCTCTTTAGATGATAACTAAAAGGATACGGAGGAAATGGATTTTTAACTACCGCCTGAAGGACACTATTCCAAATTTTATATCCATATTCTTCTTTAACAAATTCAGATAAAAAATACCCCAACTTATAATGATCAGTTACATAATTCTTGAAAGAACCAAATGAAGCCTTTTCATAACTCAAGGAATCCATCTCCATAATTTGAGCTTTAAACTCTCTCAAAAAAGGACCATATTCCCCCCTACCTCTCTCTGTATGTTGAGTTTCCACAATAACCGCATCGCCCTCAATCATCCATAAAGGAGTGGTTAACAAAATTAAAGCGCCCATCCCCTGTTCACCAAACACTAATTTTAAAGCTTTGCCCACCCCCTGTTCAAACTTCTCAAATTGTATTACATGTCGATACTCATGAACAGCTAATTTTTTTAACCAATCCACACCATCATTTTCTTGGGAAGGAGTAGCATAGAATTCTGAACGCTTTGGAGCAAGAGTCACAAAACCATTGTCAACTGTAGTATTGTTTTGAAGAATAATAGATATTTTCCTCGGTTTGGTATTTAAAGTCAATCGAGCCTTCTCATTGGCATAAGACAGCAAATTTGCCAATTCTTGTGCTTTTTCCTGAAAATCATTTGGAAATATTAATTGAAATTCATTTGTTTTTATTTGGCTCCATTTCGTAGATGCAGGATTTTGACCCAAATTATATATTTGAGCGCTCAAACCTAAAGTACTGAGTAAAAAAATTAATGTAAAGCAACGTATCAGCATCAAAAACGTCAAATAAAAACTTTATATTACAAATAGAATAACAATATTATATCTTTAATTTACTATGTCAAAAAAACTTTCGGGCTTTCTTTTGCTACTATTTTTTCTAAGTGGTTGTATACCTGAGGATCAATCAGACATTTTTTGGAGTTCTATAAAAACAACTGATAAATACACCCCCTTTATTTTTGTATTCAGCAACACCCAAATACCAACATGCGCAGAATTAGGCCAACCTCAATTGGAAAAAATATTAAATGGCGGGATTGATGAGATAATTTCTGATGATGTGAATGGATGCATGATGTACCCATCCATACTTGACCCTCAGTACTCCAACATTGCTGAAGAATTGAAATTTCTATTTGACCAAAATGGGAACAACACGCTTAATACATGGCCGGCATATGTTAATAACTTAACATGCTTTAATACAGATTCATCGCAATGGTATGAATCTATAAAAACAGCTCAAAATCAAATCCCCGCTATAGAATTGGGCTTAAAATCAACTCCTAGTAATAAAGAAATAAAAGTATATGTAAAAGGAGTATATACATCTTCTGTTTCGGAGCACAGTATTGCAGTGTATGCGTATCTAAAATCTGAATTAGCTAGTCAAACAACCGATACTGGGTCTGAAATTTTCGCAATGAGAAACAAAATTATTTATGCGTTAACCCCAACAATAGGAAAGTCGCTAAACCCTAATTCAGAAATAAAAGAAGAATTTAACGAAGTTTTTACTTTAGAAACTTCTGGTGAAGACATTTCCAACCTTGGTATTGTTGCTGTTGTTTATAGCATAGAAAATGGAACGCCTAAAACAGTTATTAATTCCATTAAACTAGAAGAATTATGATAAAAAAGGGGATTTAGTAATCCCCTTTTCCTTATTGACAGTATCAATTAAATAAAGGCACAACTCAATTGATATTAACTAAACAAACAAACTCCTTTTTTGTTACAAACAAAATTTTATTTTTATCCCTTACAAGTTAAATTAGTCAATAGATTTTAACGGAAAATTGGCATGGTTTTTTCTCCAACCAGATCATGAGAATTTTCTTAGTCATATGTATTTTTTCCTTAACAGTAAGTGCTCAAAACTTAAAGAATAGTACCCAAATAAATCATAACTACACATCCTATTTGAAAAACATTTTCGAGACCTCTCTCACAAAGAAAACAACACCGAGCAAAAAAATGCATAAAAAAATTGTTTTCGGGAAATTAAATCAACACAACAGCCTATTAAAAATAACGAAACAACATTCTTTTTCTATATCGACTTCACATAAAAAAGACAAGCTACTAGCAGCAATTTTATATGGAATAAAATATTATGGTTCATACGAGTTTATGGCCGATGACTATGAGCAATGCAACGCATCAAAAGTATTCGTCATGAAAGAGCTTTTGAAAATAAAAATTCATGCTATTCCAGATACAAGTACGATGAAAATAACAAAAGAACTGAAGATAAATTCTTTAGAGACCGTTACTCAATACAAGCACAACAAATTAATTTATCTTAAAAAACCAATAATAGTTTTCTTTTACTCAAACCATCAAGAAAACATCAATGGTATGGATATAAGTTCAAAAACGATAATTAAATCTGGGAGCAAAATCATTTACACTTCCACTCAAAATGGGCATAAAAAAAGGTTAAAGCATAATCCTAAAATGAATGAATTTCTATTTGTCTATGGGTTAAAAGATCAAAACAAATTAATTACGGGAGGATTAATGAATCACTTAATTACAAATTTCCTTGGTGAAATCAAGAATAACATTCATTTGAACGCCATTCATGTGAGAAATGTATCTGACATTCATACCCAGTACATCAAGGACATAAAAAGAATTTACTGCAGAGGAATATTGTCGCTAACAAACAATAATTTTGAGGTCTAAAGTTTAATAATTCAAATTAAAAAACTCTTTTAAATCCAGTGTTTCCAAATAAGGTTGCCAATCATCCTGAGAAATCAAAGCCTTAATTTCCAATAAAGTATTGTCATTATTGTTGTAAACAGCTTGAACGTAAAAGTTATGAAGACTAAAAATTTTTATTCGAATAAAACCAAAAATAACCACTTCATCAACCAAAACACCTTTCCTATCAATCATATTTATACAAGTCTCATTGGTTAGGTCATTGTACATTTCAGTAGTAATTTTCATATTGAGATTGTCTTGTGTATTAATTAACGGATTTCTGTTTTAACGGTTTCAGTTTTTTAGTATTTTTTGTGGTACTATGTTTGCTCCATACATGGAACATTTATAACTATTAAACGTAACCATTGCATGAAAAAAACACTGAATACCTTTTTGATTTTGTACAGTTTTATTTCATTTGCGCAAAGCGGATACCAATTCAAAAAAAAAATATTCGGTTATACTTTGGATCAAATTACGTTAATGATAGATGATGGAGATAGTAAATTATATATAGACGATTTATTGTATAAAATGTTTAACCCCGACTCAACTGTCTCGGACTTTGAACTCGCAATGGGCTATTATGGATTTGTTTTGCAACCCGATTACAATCCCGACAAATATATTGGGTTAGAAATGGAAGTAATGGCTCTGAACAACAACCACGAATGGAAGAAAGCAAAAAAATATGCGGACTCATTAATTACTCGATACCCTACATGCTTAATGGGTCATGTTGAGCTTTCATATGCATTCAATAGTCTACAAGACACTGTACAAGCAGCTCTTTACAGAAGAGTCTACGAGCGCTTAGGAAATATGATTTTTCAAACTGGTGATGGAATGTCAATGAAAACCGCTTATATCATTACAGGTTATAAAGATATAGAAGTACTCACTCAGCTAATGCGAATGCGCATAAAAAAACGAAGAAGAAAAACCAAAAAAAAGTCCACCTTTGAAATTGTGACCGTTTATAAAAACATGGAAAAGATGGATGTTTATTTTGATACATCACTAATAACAGAATTTAAACGCTAAAACTTGAAAGTTTTCTATACCATACTATTTGCATTAAGCTTCATATTTTCTTTTGCCCAAAGAGAACAAAAAATTATAAAGCAAGATATTAATGGAGATGGGTTTAAAGAAAAGGTACAAATATTCTATTACCTAGGAAAAATTGATTTTACAATTTTAACGTACGAAAAAGGAACAAAAAAATGCACCCTAAACATCAAACAACAAGACAAACACCCATCATTAATCAATACGGTACCTCTTTGTGATGACCTTCTCAAACCAGAATATAGCCAAATCACTCAATTTGTTGACTCGCTAATTTTTTCTATCCCAGCAAGTAAAAACTTAGACCTTACTTTAGGGTGGTTATTGGATGTGTATTCGTCAAAAAAAATGATACAAAATCATCCTTACTTCATATCCTCTTCAGCGTTTAAACCCAAAATAAAAAAAAGCTATTATGACACCCCAAAACCACACAGGCTATTGGTAAAAGGAAAACTAATTAAACAAATAAACCAGTTGCATCAAAAATGTGACACGACTACTAAAAGCTGGATTACCTTTGATGCTGATCGACTCAGCATGGCTCGACAAATTACCGAATTTGAACTCAACCCTAGCTGGCCTCAACTTATTGACAGTATTGGTTCCATTGAACTATACAAAACAGGCCACAGTGTTTTTATCGAAACAGATACTTCTCATCAAATTTTATTTGTTTCGGACGGAATCCTCTTTCAAAATCTACAAAAGCTAACATGGGAGTCTATTCAACAAGTTGGAAGATACAAAACTTACTACTTAATTTTAACTCATCCCTATCCAGGCATTGAAAATAAACTCTTCTTAATCGATGCAAAAAAGGGGATTATGTTTGAATTTAAAAAAGAGGTTTTATTTGATTTGGAAAAGCATTATCTCAATATCGAATCCTTTGAAGTAATGGAGGATGAACTCTTTTTATTCATTCGAAAATCCCCAGATTTTGACTACAAAATTAAAGAGAAAATGATTCCTCTAGTTCTTGTTGAAAAGAGTATAAAAACCAAGGAAATCAAATAACACAGCTGGAATAAAAAACCCCGCATAATACCGGGGTTCTTTATTTAGCTTTACTTATTAAGGAAGCCTATTTCACTTCTTCAAAATCAACATCAGTTACTTCTTGATCACTATTTCCAGCATCAGAACCAGCATCAGCACCAGCATTAGCGTCACCTGATTGCTGCTGCTGGGCATATGCAGCCTGAACATCTTGCTGGATCGCCTGAAGCGCTGCATTTAATTTTTCAGTAGCAGTATCAATTTGAGGTATGTCTTGAGCCCCATGTGCTTTTTTCAATTCCTCAACTGCCTCTTTAACTGGAGCAAGTTTAGCCTCATCTACCTTGTCTTTAATTTCATCCAATTGTTTTTCAACGGAGAAAATCATCGAGTCAGCAGCATTTACCTTATCAACCTTCTCTTTGGCAGCTTTATCAGCCTCTGCATGCTCATCAGCCTCTCTTTTCATTCTTTCGATATCCTCATCTGACAAACCAGAGGAAGCTTCAATTCGAATAGACTGTTCTTTCCCAGTTTTCAGTTCCTTTGCAGAAACATTTAATATACCATTGGCGTCTACGTCAAAAGTAACCTCAATTTGAGGCTCTCCTCTTCTCATTGGAGGGATACCATCTAAATGGAACCTACCCAGAGACTTATTGTCTTTCGCCATTGGTCGTTCACCTTGAACAATATTTATTTCAACAGAGGGCTGATTATCAGCAGCAGTAGAATACGTTTCCTTCTTATTCGTTGGAATCGTTGTGTTTGCATCAATCATCTTTGTCGAAACACCACCCATTGTTTCAATCCCCAATGAAAGAGGAATAACGTCTAATAAAAGTACATCCTTAACATCTCCAGTTAATACGCCACCCTGTATCGCTGCACCTAAAGCAACTACTTCATCTGGATTAACTCCTTTTGATGGATCTTTCTTGAAGAACGCTTTTACTGCATCTTGAATAGCTGGAATTCTTGTAGATCCACCTACTAGTATAACTTCATCAATATCAGAAATATCTACCCCTGCATTCTTTAAAGCTGATTTACAAGGCTCTATTGTTCGCTTGATTAAGCTATCTGCTAATTGCTCAAATTTAGCTCTTGTCAAAGATCTAACAAGGTGTTTTGGAATACCATCAACTGGCATAATATATGGCAAGTTAATTTCAGTAGTAGTCGAAGAAGACAATTCAATCTTCGCTTTCTCAGCAGCCTCTTTTAATCTTTGAAGAGCCATTGGATCTTTTTTCAAGTCAACGTTCTCATCATTCAAAAACTCTTGTGCTAACCAATCAATAATTACTTGGTCAAAATCATCGCCACCTAAGTGAGTATCACCGTCTGTCGCTTTTACTTCAAAAACACCGTCTCCTAGTTCAAGAACAGAAACATCATGTGTACCTCCACCACAATCAAATACAACGATATTTAAATCTTCTCCTTTTTTGTCCATACCATATGCTAAAGCAGCAGCAGTAGGTTCGTTGATGATTCTTCTTACTTTTAGCCCTGCAATTTCACCAGCCTCTTTTGTGGCTTGTCTTTGAGCATCATTAAAATAAGCAGGAACGGTAATAACAGCCTCTGTAATTTCAGTTCCTAAAAAATCCTTGGCTGTTGACTTCATCTTCTGAAGAATCATAGCAGAAATCTCTTGTGGAGTATAATTTCTATCATCTATTTTAACTCTAGGTGTATTATTATCTCCTTTAATTACTTGATAAGGAACTCGTTCAACATCTGAAGAAACTCTATCGAAACTTGTTCCCATAAAACGCTTAATCGAATTTATCGTTTTTGTTGGGTTAGTAATCGCCTGACGTTTTGCAGGATCTCCAATTTTTCTCTCTCCGTCTCCAGTAAAGGCAACAATAGAAGGTGTTGTTCTCTTACCTTCACTATTCGCTATAACTACAGGTTCAGAGCCCTCCATTACCGCTACACACGAATTGGTTGTACCTAAATCAATTCCAATAATCTTACTCATCGTTTACAAAATTTATATTCGTTTATTAAAAATTTCAAATTTGTTTACTAATACTCAATCTACGTGCCATTACTATTTATGAAGTTTTTGATGAAATGTTGGCAGAGCACTATGTACAAAGGTCTTTTTATGTGACAGTTTGACTGACATTATTGCAGAATTATTTAAATTTATCCAAAAACAAATTTAAAAATGAAATTAATCAGTTGGAACGTAAACGGCATACGGGCCGTCATGAAAAAAGAATTTGTTAAATCATTAGATTCAATGTCTCCCGATATTTTGTGTTTACAGGAAACAAAAGCGCAAGATGAGCAAGTTGTTGAAGCGTTAAAAAATATTGACGGATTTCATGCGTACATGAACTCGGCAATAAAAAAAGGGTATTCAGGTACTGCTATACTATCTAAAAAAGAACCGTTAAGTGTTACTTATGGTTTAGGAATTGAAGAGCACGATCAAGAAGGAAGGGTCATTACTGCTGAATACAAAGAGTTTTATTTGGTGAATGCTTATGTTCCCAATTCACAAAATGAGTTGAAAAGGTTAGATTATAGAGCTCAATGGGATAAAGACATCTTGGCTTTTTTACAAAAATTAGACGCGGAAAAACCAGTTGTTTTTTGTGGAGATTTAAACGTTGCCCACACAGAAAAAGACATTAAAAATGCCAAAAGCAATTACAACAAATCACCGGGTTATACCCAAACCGAAATTGATGGATTATCTGCGTTGATTGAGGCTGGATTTATTGATACATGGAGACACTTTCATCCAGATGAAATAAAATATAGCTGGTGGAGCTACCGATTCAATAGTAGAGCTAAGAATACAGGATGGAGAATCGATTATTTTTTAACCAGTAAAAGATTACTTGAATTAATCTCAGTTACTGAAATTCACAACGATGTATATGGCTCAGACCATTGTCCAGTAAGTATCAATATAAATTTTTGACAAAAACACCGTTAAATCTCCCAACCTGATTTAATGGCTGCCTGAAACTTTTTTATCTCGAGAGCAATATCATTAACCTCTAAAATTCCAGTTGAAATCGCTAATCCATGAATTCCTGAAGACGCTAAAAAAGCAACATCTGTTAAGCGAATTCCCCCTGCAGCAATTATAGGGGTATACATTTTTTTTCTCACCATTTCATCAATCAAAGTTTTGTAGCCGGTTATCCCAATTATTGAACTTTGTTCGCTTTCTGAGGCTCTGTTTTCGTAAGGACCTAAAAACAAATAGTCAAATTTATGCTGTAAGCCAATGACATCATCTAATGAATTTACAGAACAACCCATTTCGAATTCTTGGCTACATTTTTTAATCACTTTCAACTCAATCGAATTTGGGTTCGTAAAATGAACCCCGTCTGCACGTATCTTTAGAGCTACATCTGGAAAATCCCAAACAATAAATTTAGAATTATTTTCATGAGTAATTTTGACGCATTTTTCTGCAACTTTTAAATACTCTTTTTCAAAGGAATTTTTAATTTTTAAATGAACAGAATTGCATCCATAGGAAGATATTAGCTTAATCTGCTCTTCGTAGGTAAACAATAAACTTTCTTGAGTAAAGTATTGTAATCTAGATATTGCTTTCACTTTAAATCGCTTACATTACTTCACAGAAAATATAAATCTTATATGAAATAAGCAAATAATCTACTGTAATCAGACAACTTACAGTTCACAGCATAGCCATTATTAAACAAAAAAGTCAGGTAAGACACCTGACTTTTTTTGTTTAAATATTATTTTCAGAACTTGACCGTTATTCCCGTTAAAAAGTTTGTTCCTGCTTGAGGGTATAGCCAATTTTCATTTATTCTCTGACCTCCACTAAGTCCGCCCCAAGTATATCCATTACTGCTGTACATTTCGTTGAAAATATTGTTCACCAAAACATTGAATTGAACTTGCTTGAGCATTAAACACGAGGTGCTATAACTGGCTATAAAGTCACTAACCAAGTAGGCCGGTAAATCTCTATCATCACTAGATGTATTATCCAAATATTGTTTACCTACATATTTGGTTTGCAACCCAAGGGATAAGCCTTCAGCAGGTGAATATGAAATTAAACTTGCCGCTATAAAGGAAGGAGAAAATGAAATCTCAGTATTTTTATGAACCTCCTCTTCATCTGTCCAAGTATCCCAATTGGATACAACCTCAGTGAACTCTTTGATTTTATTTTGTGATAGCGTGGTATTGACGTTCCACTCTAAATTTTCTGTCAGCTTAACAGAAGCTGATAATTCAATTCCTGCCCTGTAACTACTTTCAACATTGTCCCGAATGGAAGAACCAACATCGTTCAGTGCACCTGTTAAAACAAGCTGATTGGTATAATCCATATAATACAAATTGGCCTGTCCCTTAAACTTTTTAAAGCGTCCTTCTAAACCAACTTCATAGTCGTATAATGTTTCATGATTGGGTTGAGCGTTTTTTGGGTTATCTATAAAATCATTTCGAACAGGTTCTCTATTGGCAACACTGAATGAACCGTATGCTAAAATTTTATCCGATACTTGATAATTTAAACCAACCTTTGGATTAAAAAATACAAAAGAAGTATCAACATCTAAATCTCGTAAATCATTGTCTGTACCAACATTTGAATATCCAATACTCCTAACTTGTATATCCACAAAACCATTTATTTTTTTATTTACTGAAAATTCAGACTTTAAATAAGAGTTGAAATCTGTCTTTTTTCCCCGATTATCATAGTATTTGTCTCTAATTGCGGAATTACTCGCATATTGAGCCCAAATAATCTCGCCAAAATGATCTCCCACATATTCATTATAACCTCCACCCAAAATAATATTGGCCTTTTTTGCAGAATATTTAACATTGTATACTCCCCCATAAAAATGGTTATCCAACCATCTTCTTCTAATAAAATCAGAGGTAGTTACCGTATCATTGGTGAAAACAACAGGATCAAGATTGTAGTCCGATAAATCATCACCTGTTCTGTACTGCTCATAATATCCTCTTCCATAGGTATAATGCAGAGATGCATTAGCAGTTAATTTATCTGTAAATTCGTGAGTTAAGTGGAGTTGATAATGGTCTTGAGCATAATTATCTACTTCATTATCATAAGTGTAGTAATTGTAGGTTCTTCCAGAATTCATCAAATTAGCAGAATCTTTATATCCCCACCAATTGTTAGCTATAGAAGCTAAAATACCTTCATTATCATTATTTAATTTTGCCTCTGGAGTTCCATACCAAGCTTGGTACGTTTTTTCCTTTCCTGCGAACGTTATGGCCTTCACAATTGTTTTCTTCCCGTAGTACCCTCCTTGTAAAAAATAAGAGGATAAATCTGCTGAAGCTCTGTCTAGATAACCATCGGAAGAAATAGATGACAATCGTCCATCCATTGCCCAATGCTCATTTATTAATCCAGTACCCAGTCGAATTGTATTTTTGTTGGTGTTGAAAGAACCATAAGAGGAGGAGACTTCTGCATAAGCTGAATCAGAAACCAAGTCTGTTTGTAAATTTACAGATGCACCAAAGGCTGCAGCACCGTTGGTAGAAGAACCTACCCCCCTTTGAATTTGAATGTTTTGAGTAGAAGATGCAAAATCAGGCATATTGACCCAAAAAGTTCCATGAGATTCAGCATCATTGATTGGAATACCATTTACAGTAATATTGATCCGTGTTGCGTCAGATCCTCTGATTCTAAACCCTGTATATCCAACCCCTGCACCTGCATCTGAAGTAGTGACAATCGAAGGAGTGAGTTTAATTAAAGAAGCAATGTCCTGCCCCAAATTAATTTTTTCATAATCTTCCTTATTTACATTAACATGCGCAACAGGAGCATTTCCTTTGACTCTTGTGGCCTGAATAGATACTTCATCCAAGGATTGCGGAGAAACCGAAAGAAAGAAATTTGTTGTTGCATATTCACCTTTTATCACAACCGTATTGATTACCTTTTTTTTTCCTGAAATTTCGGCGGAAATTTGATATTCACCATTTGGAAGGTTCGTGAATTTAAATTCACCATTAGGGTTGGTATAAACACCTTGATAGGTGTTTTCAATTTTTACTAAAGCTCCAAAAACTGGATTTTTTAGTGTATCCTTTACAACTCCCGAAATGGAGTATTGGCTAAACACCGAAAACGATGCAAGGATACATAACGCCGTTAAAAATAAGTTACTTTTTTTCATAGTAAATCAACTTTAAGGACGAATGTAGAGGAGTAATACAAACGTGTGTATTAAACTTTAATGGTTTATTATCTCGTTTACCTACGCCAGCATTATCTGGATCAGGTTTATTTCCCTTGTGTGGGAAAAACGGGTATAATCTCAGCCTTTACTTTTTAAGGCACCCCTCAGTGAGTTATGCAAAATTAGCAATAAAAAACAGAAAAAAAAATCTAGCTTTTTATTTTGTTCACTATATTTTTCGCAATTTCTAAACGTTGTTGACGAGTACCTTTTAAAACACTAAAAGGTAATTTATTAATCTCTAGTATAGACCAATATGCACTTAACAAACGTCTCCTGTCTTGTGGATTTGGATGCTCACGTAAAGCGTCATGCTTCCAAGGAATATCAACATCGCAAAGCAAATAATGCGTATAATCATCAACTTTGAGTAACTCTTCAATAAGAGGTTCCTCTCGTTTATATTTTTCTTGAATCCACACTTTAAAAGTAAGGTAATTTGTATCCAGAATAATGAATGGACTACCCTCGTTTTCCTCAACAAAATTTCGCTCAGACTCCAACTGACCACGAATCATGTTAAGTACATCCTGATAGGTATACCCTGCTCCATTGGATTCAAGATAAACACGAGCATATTCTGGTAAAGTTGCGGTTTGAAAATAAGCTGACAAATCTGCACAAAGAGTAGATTTCCCAGTAGATTCTGGACCTATGACCACAATTTTTTTCACGAAACAGAATTAATAGTTTTGAATACACTTGAAAAACGAATTGATTTTGGTTCAGATTTTTTCCAAGAAAAATAGCCATAAGCAGCAAGAACAGTATAAAAAATCATGAGTAATGCATACACATTCAAATCTCTACTCCAATATAAACCAGCGCTTACAATATCAACTATAATCCAATATATCCAACTACTCAACCATTTTCGAATCGTAATCCAAGTTGCTAAAAAACTAAAAACAGTTGTAAACGAATCTACTAATGGTTTTTTTGCATCAGGGAAAATAATAGAGATTAAAAAATACAATCCAAA
>Ga0160423_10003152_pt1 | contig 13762 bp, 17 predicted proteins | sample CRUFie14St8metaG_FD_108191 | JGI IMG/M metagenome (GOLD analysis project Ga0160423, IMG submission 108191) | Marine microbial communities from the Costa Rica Dome - CRUD Field 142mm St8 metaG | ecosystem: Environmental > Aquatic > Marine > Oceanic > Photic zone | place: Costa Rica: the Eastern...
CCACCTTCACCGACGCCGATGTTGACGGCGACCTTGGTGATGCGTGGCTGCATCATGGGGTTGGCGGACTCGCTCACGCAGCCACCTCCGTGGTCGGCAAGTCGGCGGATCCGACGGCAAACACGTTGCCGACGGTGGTGCCAAAGTCATCGAACTGAACTTCGTTGGGCATGCTGGAGCGCTTGACGATGTACTCCTTCACGTCAGCAAAGCTGCCAACGTGCACACCACCGATGAGGAAGCAGCGCGTGCCTTCTGCGAAGACGATGTGCTCAAGCACCTCTTGTTCGGGAAGGGAAATGCGCACGGCGTCGTGCGTCGCATATTGCGAAGCATCGTCAACGAGGATGTTGCGGCCATCATGCAAGTTGACCTGGGTCTTGCCGCCCTTGACGGTGGTCTTGCCTTCGACTCGGCAGACCTTCCACGCCGCGTCAGACGCGGGGATGGGGCGGTAGCGGAGACGGCCTTTGTGGTCGAGGATGCAGCGGTAGTTGTCCTCGCCAAGGGTGAGGACGTCCATCAGCCCCACGCTACGGCGGGTCTCACGGCACACGCGGCCGTCGACCTTAACGAGGCCTTGGTTGAGGATGGCACGAACCTCACGGTTCGTGTTCGCAAGCCCAAGGACGTCACGGATGATCATGTTGAGGGGCATACCGCGCTCGAGGGAGTGGGCTCCCGGCTTGGGCTTGGACACCCACACGCTGGTCTTCCGAGGAAGGGGCCAGCTGCGGGGCATAACGAGGCGCTTCAGGTGGTTTGGACTGGCCATGATGTTCAACTCCTGTTCTCCGTGAGTTTCTGCATGCGCAGCTTGTCAGATTCGTCCAGACGGACGATCACAACGTTGGAGGCGTGCACTGGAACCGCTTCTTCGCGGTTATCGGATTTCGCAACCGTGACGCCTTCGATGGTGAGACGACCCGTGTTGGAGTCGACGGTCAGCACGACACCTTCGGTTGCACCGTCATGGCGCTTGCCACCGTGGCGCTTGCCGCCATGAGCCATGTCGCCGCGGACCACGCGGACGGTGTCACCGACGCGAACGGTCGTGGAGCGGAGGTGCGCAAGGCGCTCGTCGGGGTTCGCCAACATGAGGCGGGCTGCGACGTTGCGACGCTTGATGTGCTGGGGCGCTTTGGCCTGGGCCTTGCGCTGCTTGCCGGGCTTGCTGCTCTTCACCATGGTCTCACCTCACACAATCTGCTTCGCCGTGGCGGCGATCCTGGGCCAGCGCTCCGCTGCTTCGCGAGCGACGGGGCCCTTGATGTCGGAACCTTGGACGTCCCCACGCTCGTTAACGATGACGCAGGCGTTGTCCTCGAACTGCACCCAGCTGCCGTCGGCCCGACGGAAGGGGCGGCGCTGCCGCACGATGACGGCGTTGAACATCTGACGGCGGGTTTGGGGGGTTCCCTTCTTCACGGAAACCTTCGCGAGATGGCCGACACCCGCGGAGGGGTAACGACGCATCGTACCACCGAGCTTGAGGACGTTGATGATCTGGACGACTTTCGCCCCGGTGTTGTCGGCCACGTGGAGGCGTGCCGCTGTGGGCAGACCACGGGTCTGACGGCCGGCGATGCCCTTCATCAGGCCTCACCTCCGGAGGTCACTTCGACCACGCAGAACGCGACCGACTTGGAGAGTGGGCGACATTCCATGACCTTCACGATGTCACCGACCTCGACCTTTCCAATGCAGGAGGGGAGGTGGGCGCTCATTTTGCTGGTGCGCTTTTCGAACCGTTCGTACTTCTGCATGTAGCGAACGTTGTCGCGCTGCAAGGTGATCGTGCTCTGCATGCCCACGCTGGAGATGGTGCCCTCAAGCACCTGACCGCGCAGGCGGAGGCTGCCGTAGAAGGGACAGTTTTCGTCCCCGTCCCACTCACCAGTGGGGGCCTTCACGTCGATTCCAATGTCTCGCATGTTCACACCTTCGGGTAGTTGCGGTTGGTTCTGTCTTCAGGTCGCTGCCGCATCAGCGAACCGTCGATGACGGTCGAGGAACCGTCGATGGAAAAGGAAATGCCGGCTTTGCCGAGCGTGAGGGCACGCTCGCCCTCGAGGAGATGGATGGTGTTGCGGGTCTCGCCAATCACGTGACCATGACGGCCGACGAGGCTAGCATCAGTAGCGTCGACGACGGTCAAAGCGGCGCCGATCCAAGGAAGGTTACGCACGTCCATCATCATCGCACCTCCACATTGTATCCGTTGTTTCGAAGCACCTGAGCCGCCTTCTTCTTGTGGTCTCCCTGGAGTTCAATCGTGCGTCCCTTGACTGTCCCACCTGCGGCGCATTTGTTCTTGAGCAACTTTGCGAGTTTGTTGATGTCGATGGCACCGTCGTCGAGCCCCTCCACCTTTGTCACAATCTTGCCGTACCTCCGCTTGTCCGTGCTTAGAATAGCGCGTTGTTGTTCCTTGGCGATTTCTTGGCAGATGCAGAGCTCGTTTGGGAGCCCACAGGTGCTGCAGATCTCGGCCATCTGGTGTCGTCTCCTTGAATTCAGTCTGCTCGCTGGGCGAGGTGGGTCTTGATGCGCGCGATGCTGCGGCTCGTCGCTTTGTAGGCGCCCATGTTGGCGGGGGTCCCACCGAGCGCTTTCTCAGCGTTGAGTTGGAGCATCTCCTCCTGCAATTCCACGAGACGCGCTTGAAGCGCGTCGAGGCTCATCGAAGCGATGTCGCGGTTGCTGACGTGGGTCACTCCGCCACCTCCGTGGTTGGCTCCTCGGTTGCTGCTGCAGCACGGTTGGCCAGTTCCTCATCGCTGAAGATGCTGATTTCGTGAGGCAAGCGGGTGCCGGGTCGCATGATTTCAACGGTCACACCAATGGTGCCGAGTTTCTTGACACAGACGGAGTAGCCCTTGTCCATGTAGCGCTCTGCGGTTTCGCCGCAGTACTTCACGTGGCCAAGGATGAATTTCTGGGTGCGGTTGCGCGACCCGGTCAGCTTTCCTGCGAGGGTAATGATCACGCCGCGAGCGCCTGCATCCATGATGTTCTGGGCGGCAGAGTGGCCTGCACGGCGGTAGTACCATCCGCGCTCCATGGCTGAAGCAATCTTCTCGGCCATGACCTGAGCGTTCAGGGCAGGAGTCTCGACTTCGATGACGTCGAGTTTGGGTGAAGGCAGTGTAAACTCGTCGTTCAAGCGGCGCTGAAGTTCGTTGATGATCTTGCCACGGCGGCCGATGACCATGCCCACGCGCTCGGCGGTGACGGTCACCTTGGTGCCAGCGGGGGTGCGAACGATGTCGAGGCCGCCGAATCCGGCTTTCTTCGTGTTCTTCATCAGGAATTCCTTCACCAAGAGACGGTCGACGTTCCGGTTTACGATGCGGCGGATGCTGTTTTCCTTGCTCATCATCTTCACCTCAGAACTCGTCGTCCTCCACGTCGTAGGAATCTGGCGCTTCGAGGAAGACCTCGAGGTTCACCTGGTAGTGGTTCTTGGGCGTGGCTCGACCACGCGCACGGGGCATGAAGCCACGCTTGATGGTGCCACGGTGCGCAGCAATGTGGGTGATGACCATGTCTTCAGCGTCGATGTCTTCGTGCTGGTGGCGGGCGTTGTCCATCGCGCTGTTGAGCAGCTTGATGACCACGCGCGAAGCCTTGACAGGATAGCGACCAGGGCCCATACCGCCCTTTCGGTGACCGACCATCGAAGGGCCGGAGCGCTTGCGCTTCTTGTTGCCTGAGCCGAGGCGGTACGGAATTGCTTCAGCCTTGGCGCGGATGTCGGGGCGGTCCGAATCAATGAGGAGGACCTTCTCGAGCTTGCGGACGGCAGAGCCCGCGGTCATGCCGCGGATGGTGCGGCAAATCTCGAAGCATGCCTTCACGTGCACGTCCACGTTTGTGGCACGGGCGACGGAGAGGCGGTTGCCTTGCAGAGGTTGCGTGAACCCCTTCTGCGGGAGTTGGCGACGCTTGTCGCGTCGGTTCATGGTTCGTGCATTCTTGCCCATTCATCTCACCTCACTTCAGCGGCACGTGCTTCGACGACCGGGTTGCGCCCACACCAGGGCCGCTGTGCGCGACGCTTCGGCGGGTCAGGGCGAATTCACCAAGGTAGTGCCCGATCATCTCGGGACGAACCTCGATTTCGACGAAGGCTTGGCCGTTGTGCACGGCGATGCGCTTGCCGACGAACTCAGGAAGGATCACCATGTCACGCCGATGCGTGCGCACGGTGCGCCCGGAGGTCCGGCGAATGCGGTCAAGGAGACGCTCGTTCTCCTCGGAGAGACCGCGCGCGATGGTGCGGCGAGCTCGAGCAGGCAGGAGCTCGATGACCGACATGGCGTCGGACTCTTCAGAGGGCCAAAGTGGCATCTCCTTGAGATCGGCAACGGAATAGCCACGGTACGTGAACTCCTTCTTGGCGCGGGACGTGGTCGTTGCCAGGCGCTTGCGTGCCTTGCGGCGGGACGCCTTGGGGGTCATGAATGACTTCTTCTTCTTCGCCATGCTCACTCACCTTGCTTCGACTTGCCGCGACCTCGACCCGTGCGGCGTGGGGCAATCAAACCGACCTTAGCACCGGGTGGGGTGCCACGGGCGACGGAGTTGGGGCCGTGAACGGCTTGGTGGTTTCCACCACCGTGCGGGTGGTCCACGGGGTTCATGGCGACACCGCTGACGTGAGGGTACAGCTTGCCGCGAGCCTTGGCCTTGTAGTAGGCCGCGCCGGCAGTGCGCAGGGGCATCTCGCTGCGGCCGTGGCCGGCGAGCACGCCGATCGTTGCACGGCAGGTGCTGGGGAGCATCTTGAGGGAACCCGAGGGCAGGCGAACACGAATCTTGTCGCCCACCGCACCTTCAACGATGGCGGAATTGCCACCTGAGCGTGCGATTTTGCCGCCGTCACCCGGGCGGAGTTCGACGTTGTTGACCGCGGTGCCTTCAGGGATGTTGGCCAGGGTCGTGATGTTGCCTGGCTTCAGGGAGACGTTGACGCCCACCGCGATGGTGGACCCGACAGCAACACCCTCGGTGGCGACGACCATGGTCGTTTCACCGTCTGGGAGCTTGATCTTGGCCAGAGGCGCGGTGTGGACCGGACTGTGGATGAGGTCGATGACCTCGCCAACCACGTCGTTCTCACGGGGCATGGCGTTCTTTCCGGGGAACCGGTGGCTGGAGACCTTGTAGCGAGGGGAGGACCCTTTGCGCTGTGCACGAATTCGCTTACCCATGTTTCATCCCTCCAAATCAGAACGCACCCAGGCGCATGGCGGCATCTTCCGCGTCGTATCCTTCGGCCAAGCGCACCGAGGCGTGCTTGCCGTGCTTGGTGATTCGGGTGTTGACCTTCGCGACTTCGACCTCAAAGATGGTCTCAACCGCACGGGCAATCTGTGTCTTCGTGGCCCGCTTGTCGACGATGAACTCAAGGCGCTGCTCCATGGAGCGAGCTTCCATCGACTTCTCGGTCAACCAGGGCATGATGATGACGTCGTATGCATCCATGATATCACCTCAGTTCATGGCCTCCACGGCGCTCTTCGTGAACACCGTCAGACGACCGACCGCGCCACCGGGGGCGAGATCTTCCGCGCACAGGTCTTTGACCGCCACGACGTCAACGCCGGGCAGGTTGCGCACAGCGTGCGCTAGACCTTCTTTGCGGGAAACCACCAGCAACACGGACTTTGGCGTCTTGTGGACGCGACCGCGCATGGTCCCCTTTCCGGCACGGATCTTGCGACCTTCGCGTGCGCGGCGGAGGTCCTCGCCGAGGCCTAGGGCCTCAAACATGGCCTTGGCCTTGCGCGTGGCGTGGCCGTGGTTGAAGGTCTCAATGTCGTAGGTGCTGGTGTCACCGTCAACGATCTCGGTGTAGGAGCCGAGGACGATGGGCAGCGATGCGACGTCGTCACCGAGGCGGTGACCGCGGGCGACGACCGTGGCCACGTCTGTGGTGGCCGCGAGGGCAGCGTCACGGGCCAGCCGGCGCTCCTTCTGGTTCAGTTTGCGTGACCAGTCGCGCTCGACCTTGGGGCCGTGCGCGCGGCGACCGCCGAGCGTGTGAGGATTTTGTGCTCCGCGACGCGATCCTGCACGGCGCATGATGCGGGACACACCACGGCCCTTGCCCCACCACTCGACGGAGTGCTTCATGCCGGCCATTGGACGACGCTTGCCCTGGTGGGCACGGGACCCGTAGGGCTGACGGCGGTTGGCGCGCGAGGACGCCACGGCGAGCTTGATGAGGTCCGTACGAACAGAGGTTTCGAAGTTTGAAGGCAGGGTGATGGCCTTGCCTTCACTGACATCAACTTCGATGTCGGAGTGGAGGCGTCCTGCCTCGACTTCGCCTTGGGAGACCGTGGTTGTGATGTCCATGACCTTGACCTTCATGTTCAGGCCCCCTGCTTTGACGCGGTGCTCACGTAGGTGATTTCGTAGTCGTGAATCTGCATGTTCTCGGCGCGACTGGCGTCACGGAAGCGGATGAGACGCTTTGCGGGTCCGGGCAGGCTGCCCTTCACAAGGACGTAGTCTGAGCCGACATTTCCGTAATGGAGGAAACCACCGGCCGGCGTGATGGGGTGCTCGTCTGGGTTGGAGATGCGAAGGATGCGCTTGTTGTACTCCGTGCGTTGGTGGTAACCCGTCTGACCGCCCTGACGGATGGTCTTGCGGACGTAGCCGGTACCGAAGTCACCCATGTTGCCGTGCTGTCGGCGCTTCTTGGAGTTCTTGTGGGACTGGAGTTTACCACCGAAGCGGCGGATCACACCTTGCCAGCCGTAGCCTTTGGTCACGGCGACGACGTCGGTGAGGTTTCCCTCATCGTAGCAGTCAGCGAAGCTGTATTCCTGGCCCATGTGTTCCTTGGCGTAGGCCAAGCGGTCGGACGGGCTTCCGCCACTGAGGCCAATCTCCATCACTTCGGGGACCTTGCTGGGGGTTCCAGATACGGTACCGGGTTGGGTGGCGACGATGAGGCGAACCTCGCAGAGGTCAGCCTCTTCGAGCGTGGCAAAGTGAGCGTCGGTGTCGTGCACCTTTCGGGTGGAGATGCGATCGAACACTTCAGGGAAAGCGTCTTTGATGTCCTCGCTGGACAACCAGGCCTCGCCCGCGGCTTGCTTGCCGTAAGGGGTCATGGTGTAACCGCGGACGCCAAGGATGCGCATCTTTGGCACCTCGACAACCGTCACAGGGACGCGAACTTCCTGTCCAGCGGTGGTTGATCGAGGGTTGAGGTCGCGGGAGAGAACGTGCGTCATGCCCGCCTTCCATCCAGCGAAGCCTTGGACGCGCACCTCGGAGGCGTCGCTCTCAGGCCATGCGTTCACGTGGGCAAAGTGGCGCGGAGAGCGCTTTCGCGGGCTAAACGCCATGCTACCGCGGCGTGGGTGGTTTCGCTTGGCCATGGGGTGGTCCTCCTGGTGTGTTGTGCAACGTAGAGGCCCCGGAGGGCGTACGAGGGCTCGTCCGGTTCAGGGCGGCCGTGACACGTGTTCGGGTCTCGACGAGTGCGAGACCCGACCGCCGGAGTCCTCGAGGGATGGTCCGTTGTGTCTGGCTGCCCACCTTGGAGCATTCCGCCGACCGCCCTTCCCTATATGAGCGGTTCGGTAGCGGAAACGAGGGCCGCCGTGCACGTCTTGGCTCTGCAATTCCTCAATCTTTACGGCATAAATGAACGCCAAGCGTCAAACCCGACGACCTTTATCTCCCTTCGACATACGTGGACCACCATGCCTTCCGTCACCCATCCCCGGTTGACAGAGGGCGTCGAGGCACGTGGCTACCAATTGGAAGCCGTCGCGTCGGCGATGTTGGGTTCGACCATGGTAGTCATGCCCACCGGTTTTGGGAAATCCGCCGTCGAATGGATGGTCATCGCCCATCACTTGGAACGGGGCGGCAAAATCCTCCTGTTGGCCCCGACCGTCGCCTTGCTGGCCCAACACCAACGCATGCTTCTCACCCATCTTGTGATCGGCGAAAGTGATGTGGTGATGTTCACCGGTCATACGGCTCCTGCCAAGCGACCCGACCTTTGGGCCAGTGGGACCATCATCTTGGCGACGGCCCAAGTGGTTCGTAACGACGCCATGTCGGGCGCCATCGACATGAGCGAACTCTCGCTGGTCGTGGTGGACGAAGCCCACCATGCGCGCGGTCAGCACGCCTACGCCCAAGTGGCTGACCTTGTCCGAAGCAGCGCTCCAAACGCTATGGTTCTCGGAGCCACTGCAAGCCCAGGAACAAGCCGCGACGTCATCCTCGAGGTGGAAAAGCGCCTCGGCATTGAGCGCTGGAGCGTACACGCCCGTGAAGACGCTGGACTGTCCCCCTACGCCGTGGATTTGTCCGTGGCCAGCGAACATCTGGCGCTTCCTGACACCTTGCTGCGCCTCATCGCCCCGCTTGCGGAGGAGGAGCGGGCCGTGGCCGAACGGCTTCGCCGACAAGGGTACCTTGCCGACACCGGACACCTCACGGCAGCGATGCTCGACAACGCGCAACGGAAAGCGTCGGCTTCCATCGCCCGAAGGGACCGCCGAGGATATGAGGCAGCCCGTGCGGTCTCAGATCTTCGCCGGCTTCACCTGCTCCTCGACCTCTTACGCTGCCAAGGCATGGAGGTCGCCAAGGCCTTCCTCGACCGCCAGGCGGCGAAGACCGGCAAAGACGGGAAAAAAGCAGGAAGGCTGCTTGACAGGCCCGCCGTTCGCCAACTTCGAGACAGTTTGGAGGTCACCGCTGAACTTCACCCAAAGCCCCATGCCGTTGAACGGCTGCTTGATGCGCGTCATCGCGGGAAAAAGGACACCAAGACGCTCGTGTTCACCGAGTACCGTGACACCGTTGACCGTCTCGTCGAACGTTTGTCGTTGAGCGAGCACCTGTCCCCCCTTCCCTTTGTGGGCCAGTCCAATACAGGGGAGCGCCGGGGCATGTCACAGAAAGAGCAAGTCGCTCAAATCGATGCATTCCGGCGTGGAGAAGCCAACGTGTTGATCGCCACATCTGTGGGCGAGGAAGGACTTGACATCCCATCGGCCGATTTGGTCGTGTTCTACGAACCGGTCGCGAGCGCAGTGCGGGCCATTCAACGAAGAGGACGAACAGGAAGACACGCCGACGGCGAGGTGGTGATGCTCGTGGCGGAAGGTACGCGAGACGCCCACATGCTCCGGGCATCTGCGAGCCGTGAACGACGAATGATGGAGCACCTCCGAAGGATGGGACGGACGCGCAAGCTCACCGACTTCGGCATCAAGGAGGACGCCCTCGCATCCTTCGAGGTCGACAACGATGGCATCACCATGGCAGCATCCGAGTTCGTTGCGCTTGAGCAGGAACGATTGAGGCCTGCACCGACGCCAGCGAGCAAGAAAGAACAACCCGTGGCCACAACACGGGTGCATCAACCCGGCAACGTTCGACCGGAGGAACGACGTCATCCGGACCAATCCTCCCTCTTTGGTTGGGAAAAACAGCCAGAACAACCCAACGTTTCAGCCCGTCCGAAAGCAAAAGACGGAGACGGCACAGTGGTGTTGGACGGTCGCACCACGTCAACGGGCTTGGACGCACAAGGTCACATGGAAATCGTACTTGACCGGCGAGAAGCCTCCTCAACGTTGGCCGCAGGCCTGCGTGCCCGAGGTATACGGCCGGTGTTTCGTCATCTGGTGACTGGCGACGTGCGAATCGGCCCACGCTTGCTGCTGGAGCGGAAGACGGCCAAGGATCTGCATGCTTCGGTCCGTGACGGTCGTTTGCTGAGCCAAGTGCGACGCCTTGCGGCTGCAGCGCCACGGGCTGGATTGCTGCTGGAAACGGGAGAAGGACTGGAGGGAAGCACACACCCCAACGCCGTGCATGGAGCCCTTGCATGGATGGCATTCGACCTTGGATTGTCGGTCATTTGTGTTCGGAACGCTGACGAATCCGCAGCATTCCTCGCCCTCGCTGCTCGCCGTGAACTGGCGTGGCTTGATGCCTTGGAAAGCGCCCACGCCGGTCAGCACGCGGACGAAGCACAACGGGCTCTGCAGGCGGCCCAGAACGCCCTGGAACAGGAAGACCAAGGCAGTGCAATGAGTAGAAAGTGGGCCGCTGCAGCCCGACGTCGACGCACCTCGCTCTTGGAAGCCGTCGAAGGAATCGGACCTGTTTCTGCAGCGGCACTGGCCGAGGCTTTCGATTCAATTGCAGCAGTGGCGAACGCCAGCCCGGAAGAATTGGCTGAGTCTTCAGGCATTGGCCCCGGACGTGCTGCGGAAGTCCACCGAGCCTTGCATGGATGAGGGAATGAGACCTGAGGGTGACGGTTTCAACCGCCAATGACCTTCACACGGGTGATCAATTGAGCGAGGCGGTCGGGGAAATGTCCGAACGCAAAAGCGACGAGTTCCGCAAGGTGAACGACCGGCATTTTCGTGTCCTTCCCGGTCATCTTTCCTGCCTTGACTTGGTAGGAGTCGAGATTCGCATGGGATATGGTGCACGCGCTGACCATCAGTTCTGCACCGGATTGCTTCGCATCTGAAAGCACGGCGGCCGTCATTTTCATGGCGATCTTTTCGTTGGTCAGAAGGCTTGGCGCACCAACGCTTTGGCACTTCGACTCATACTCCACGGGCGTTCCGCCAAGAGCAGTGATCAAGTCCTCAAGGTAGTGTGGATTGAACGCATCGTCCTCGCTGCAAAACCCATCTTGTTGCATGTAAGGGCCGTAGTAACCTGCGATGTTCATGTCCAGGGGATTCACGACGGCTGCGTTGATTTTGTCAAGACCGATGTCTTCGACCAACACGTGCAGCAAGTGGCGTGATTTTGACTCACCCATGTACTCGATGCCTGAGCTCCGTGCAATCAGGTTGTTGAGTTGAGCAGCCAGCACCGCATCGGCAGCCATGGTGGTGGCCGTATCACAGTGAATGCTGTGCGAAGTTGCGCATGACGTCATGATGTCAAGGCCCTTCTGTTCAGCAAGGGCAAGGTTTCGAGCAGCGAGCGCATGCTGCAATCGAGTCGAGGCTTGTCGAATGATGTTGCCACCGTCGGACGTGGCCTTTGGAATCTCAACCAAGGTGATTCCAAGCGACTTGCAGAGCGGTTGAATGCAGTCCTCAATCTCCATCATCGCTCCTCGAGCGACGTTTCCGGGGTAATATGCTACCCGCATCGTTCCACCTCAGAACCTTTGGTCGAGTTCGTTGAACAAACTCACGACCTCGTGGTGATCGGCCACTTTCGAGTTGAACATGTTCGGAATCTTTCCGACGCCAGCTGGAGGAAGGAGGAGGGCCTGCAGGCTACGGATGGGCGGCCCACCGGTTCGTGTGAATCCGAGCACCATCCGTGCGGAAACGCCAGAGAAGATGTTGGAGACAAGTCCGAGTGGCCCGAGGACCTGCCGGTAAAGGGTGGTCTCGTTGAGCTTGCCGGACAGCTTGACGGTACGCCCGTACCATTTGACCTGCCGGCCGGCGCGGCCTGCGAAGCGGAACTCGTGGAGGAGGCGCCCGCGGGCGTCGAGCATCGCTTCGGAAATCAGACGACCGTCCTCGCCTTGGCGGCTGATGGAGGAAAGGTCCGTTTCCGACCACATGCCACCGTCATCCTGGAGGGTTTTCATGAGTTCACGGCGCTGTTCTTCCCCGCAGCGAGGGTCGCTGGCACGCTGCCAGAGTCTCGTCAACACACCCGGGCCGACGTAGGTATCGTCAAACGGAGTCGTGTCGGACATGCCGTGTGCGGCAAGATCGGAAACAGCGTCGAAGCGGCTGTGGAGGGAGGTTGCTTCAGCGGAGTTCATGGTGCCCATGGTCGAACCGTTTGACAGCCGTTCGCCAGAACGAGGATCGGCTCGCATCCACGGTTTGGCCTCGCTGCGCTTGCGTTCGAGGCGGGAGGTGTCCACAACCAAATCACGGACAACGGGAAGGCCGGGCAGGGGCTCGATCAGAAGCGTACCGCCCTCGTTCACGAGGCCATCAAGCCGGGCCACGTCAGCCAGAACGATGCGCCCGTTGGCACGAATGGCGGTCGTCGGAGTGCCGCATCCGTCGCCTCGGCGGAAGGCAAGGCTGCCGTCCAGATCGCCTTGTATCGCTTCGAGTAGATCCTGAAGGCTGGCATGGCCAGGCAGCGCGCATGAGACAGTGTCGAAGCCTGATGAGGCCGCAACCGGGTCGTAGCGGAAGAGGCGGAGCGTGATGGACAACTCATCAACAACCACGGTTGCAGGAGCGAAGTCGCCGTCAACGGCCTCCACTTCATCCCCAGCCCCGTAGGCCTTCATCTCGTCAAGGAGTTCCACTTGCAGAGTGCCCGAATCATCGACGCAAGCGAGGAGGGGCAGGGCTTCTTCCACCCACACCTTCCAAGGTGGCTCGAAATCAACGTCGCATTCCTGAATGGGGTGCGCCTGCTTTCCGCCAAGCGCGGCGAGTTTGTCGTTCCAATCATGCCCGGCTTTGCAGAACTCGTCGTACGACGTGTCGCCAATGGCACACACCGAGTAATGCACGGAGGCAAGGGCGGGCCCGTTGGCGTTGATGGCGTTCCACATGGCATCGGCGTTGTCGGGCATTTCGCCCTCACCCCAAGTGGAAGTGATGATCATCACGCGCTTCATGGTCGCCAACTTTGCCGGGTCGAAACCGTCCATGTCAACGACGGTGGGTTGGAGGCCATAGTTTGCGGCGAGTTTCGCCGTCTTTTCAGCAAGACCTGCGGCGTTCCCGGTCTGAGAACCAAAGAGGATGTTGATTGACCGGTCACCGCCAAAGACCGCGTTCAGAGCCTCAGAGGCCCCCTCGCTGTTCACTTGCGTGGTGGAGGAGGTATCGTCAACGACGGCGTCGGAGGGGGCGGCTGTGCTCTCGTCGTATTCTCCTCCGTCGACGGTTTGCATGATCGGCAGCACCGAATCGGCCCACGACTTCCACACCGGTTCATAATCGACATCGCAAAGTTGGATGTCGTGAACACGCGTGGCGCCCAGCTGGGCGAATTTCTGATCCCAGTCGATGCCGGCTTTGCAGAACTCGTCATAGGACGTGTCGCCAATGGCGCACACGGAGAAGCTCACGCCAGCAAGAGGAGGGTTGGTCTCGTTGGTGGCCATCCAGAGGCCCTCGGCGTTGTCGGGCATCTCGCCCTCGCCCCAGGTGGACGTGATGATGAGCACACGCTTGTATTCTGCAAACTGGGCAGGATTGAATCCGTCCATGTCATGGATGACCGGAACGAATCCCATGCCCTTGGACATCTTGGCCGTTTTTTCTGCCAGTTCTTCGGCGTTGCCGGTTTGGGAGCCAAAGAAGATGGCGAGTTGAGGGTTGCCAGAGACGCCGGACATATTTATCCCCGCTTTCACTCGATGTGAGTGATTTTTGCCACCCGTGAGGGGCCTTTCAAGGTTACCTCGGAACCACCATCTGAATGTGATACAGCGAGGATGAAAACCTCACATTCCGAAGTCTTCCATGCCCTCGCCATCCGCGGGGATGACGCCCTTCGACGAAATGACGTCGTCGATGCGCAGGATCATCGTCGCGGTTTCCGTGGCCGATTGAATGGCCTGCTCGACCACGCGTACCGGCTCAAGGACATGCCCGGCGAGCATGTCCGCAACACCGCCTTCGTAGACGTTGATGCCGGCGTGCACCTGTCCGTCGGCATGGGCCTTCCTGAGGTCGATGATGGTGGTCACCGGGTCAAGACCAGCGTTTTCGGCAAGGGTTCGCGGCACGATTTCGAGGGC
>Ga0160423_10003154_pt1 | contig 13759 bp, 13 predicted proteins | sample CRUFie14St8metaG_FD_108191 | JGI IMG/M metagenome (GOLD analysis project Ga0160423, IMG submission 108191) | Marine microbial communities from the Costa Rica Dome - CRUD Field 142mm St8 metaG | ecosystem: Environmental > Aquatic > Marine > Oceanic > Photic zone | place: Costa Rica: the Eastern...
CAATAGACTCGACATCTTTACCTTCCCAAATTTGTTTTGTAATTTTTAAGATATAATCTGGAAAGTCTATATATTTTTTATCAAAGCCTTTCATTAGGCTTTACTAACACAATTTAAAAAACAATCTTCATTATTATCAATTGAAACACTAACTTTTGTATTTAGAGGAAGAGAAAAAGTATCTTTTGAATTAATATTAAATTCGTCTTCTTCAATCTTAACTTTCCAATTTCCTTTTTGAGAAAATAAAATTGTTGGCTTATTGAAAACTAAATTTTCAATTAGACCTTGTTTACCTTTTAAGATACTTAAATTAAAACCGGTATCATGATTAATTAATGCAGAGTAGTTTTTATTAGAAAAATTATTTCCAATAATTTGAATTATTTTTATTCCATTATCTAAATCAATTTCATGATTAGTTTGATTTTTAAATCTACAAATAAACTTCTCAATTTCAGTTATTTCATAATTGTCAAATTTTTTAAGAATTTCATTCGTTATAGGTTCAAGTAACTTTCTATTTGAAGGTACTTTATTTTTTTTTAGATCAATTAATGAATTATCATCCAATAAAGCTAGGCCAGTTTCTTTTGCTTTAATTAAAACATCTGGAACCCATGTTATTATTCCAGGATCGTCATTGCCCAATATAACAAAAATTAAACCTTCTTCATCACCTGCATTTTCAAAACCTCTAAACATATTGGTTGGCATAGAAATAATATCGCCTTTACTCAAAATGATTTCATTTTTGCCATCTGCACCCCAATAAAATCTCCAAATACCTGAGTAAATTAAAAAAACTTCAGCAGTTGTATGACTATGTAATCCAGAACCATTTTTTGGATTTGCACTGACTGCTCCAAGATTATATCCGTGTGGTTTAGAGATCTTAACTGATTGTTGACTATCCTCTGCGACACCTGGACCGACAATTGAATAATTTTTCCTTTCTTTATGTCCTTCAATTCTTCCTTCTACAAAAGGTAAGTTGCTAGGTGTGAGTTCATTAAATCTTGCAATTCTATCAGTCATAATATTTATTAATCTTTTTATTAAATATAAGTGTTTTATATATGAAAATTGAAAATTTTGACACAGGACTTAAAGAGCAAAAAAACTTTGAAAATATTATTATTACCCCTGAAGAAAATTATAAAAATAAACAAAACGTAAAAAATTGTTTAACAGACTTAGTTCACTCTGGAAAATCTGAACTAGATGAAAATTTAAAAAAATATTTTGATAAGGATGTTAGAGTAAATTGTTTTCACCCAATTAATGAATTTGTAGGTATTGATCAATTTAAAAATGATTATTGGTTGCCATTATTTAATTCTTTTCCAGACTTAGAGAGAAGATCACAACTAATTATTGGGGGAGCTTTTAGAAATAAAATACAAGTTGCCTCTATATCAACACTTTCTGGAATATTTAAAAAAACTTGGCTTGGAATTAAGCCAAACAATAAGATGGTAAACTTAAGATGTTGCGAAATACACGAATTAAAAAATAATAAAATAGTCGAAAGTCACATTTTAATTGATGTAATTGACTTAATCTTTCAAACAGGAGTTCTTCCTATAAATAAATCAAGAGGTGCTGAAGGTTATTGGTTAAATCCAATAAATACTGATGGAGTAAATCATTTAGAAAAGGATATTAATATTTCTAAAATTAATTTAGAACAAGCGTTAACAATGCAAAGAAGTCTAAATATTAAACCTGAATTAGATAGTAATTCAGATGAAGAATTAAAATCAAAATTAATAAATCATCCCCAAGCAGAATTTTGGCATGAAAAAATGATTTGGTATGGGCCAAGTGGAATAGGGACAGCAAGATCTTTAGAGGGTTTTATTGATAACCATCAACTTCCCTTTAGAAAAACTTTCAAAGAAAGAAATTATTGGAAACTAGGTCATTATTCTGAATTAGGAGATGGAAAATTTTCACTAACTGCAGGATGGCATAGTATTCAAGCTAATTATGGATCAGGTGATTGGTTAGGATATCCCTCTAATAATAAAAATGTTAAAATGAGAGTAATGGATTTTTATCATCACGATAAGGGAAAAATTAGAGAGAACTGGGTTCCTATCGACATAGCTCATATTTTGAACCAAATTGGCGTTGATATTTTTGATTTAATTAAAAATTAAATAATTAAATTTGAAATAACGCACCTTTTTTTTTGATTTCCTTTAACATTTTGTCAATTTCTATTTCAGTGTATTCCAAAAAAGATTTAGCTATTTGTGTCATTGGCTGGTGTGATGGAGTTAATATTCCAAAAGAATAGGGGATTGTTGGAGAAAATCGACGAAATACTAATTTTGAAGTATTTAAATTAAATTTGTTTAACAACCAAAAATCTATCGGAGAAATAATACTATAAGTGCTTGGGTTATCTACAACATTTACACAGCTTATTCCTGCATTTTGAAACTGGTATTGTGGATTAAAAGATGACTTATTTTTTTCAAAAATATTTATTAATTGTTTAGTGATAAAGTGATTTGGCATATAGGTTGCACATTTTTTATCTTTAAGATCTTTAGGTGTTATAATCTTTTTTTTTGAAAGAGGATCTTTTGCAAATAATACACAAATACATTCTAGGTGAAATTCTTTTTGATTTACAAGAGACCTTTTACTTTGAATTTCTGCAACACCAATATCAAATGTTTGTGTTGAAATTAATTGATATACAGTTTGTGAATGACGAGAACTAACTAAAATATTTGATTTAGAAGATTTCTTTTTAAATTTATTAATTATACTAGGTATTAAAATTTCTGCTAACAAAGGCATGCTTGCAATTTTAATAGGTTTTAAACTAATTTCATTTTTTTTCCCAACTGCTTGATCTAAAAATTCTACCTGCTGAAGTATTCTTTCACCTTCTTCTTTAAGGAAATATGCTTCTGGCACAGCATGTAAACGTCTTTTTTTTCTAATGAATAATTGATACCCAATTCTTTTTTCTAAATTAGATAATGCTGCACTAATAGAGGATTGTGTTCTTTTGAGATTTTTTGCTGCTTGACTAATAGTTCCAGAAGCCATTATCTCATTAAATACTTTTAAATGCCAAAGTCTCATTATATTTATTTAGATTAGCATGAATATTGGAAAAAAGTAATTTAGGTTTTTTTACTTTTAAATTCTTTTACTATATTTGTTATAGCGTTCTCTATTGGAATTCGTTCAATACTTGATGCTCCAACAAAACCCTTACATAGCGTATTTGAATATACCTTCTCAGTATCTGCTGGTTCTGCTATTTCCCCACCATGTGCTAAGAAAATACTTTTTTTGTATTTTCTGCAAGAATTAATTATTGAATTTATTTTTTTTATACTTTCACTAAGCTTAGAAGCACCTGAAAAACCAGATATACCTCCCTTAGTCGCACCTACATGAGGAACTATACAGTCTGCACCAGCTTTTGCCATTTCAATTGCATCTTTTTCCTCAGCAACGTAGGCCATAGAAAAAATATTTTTTTTATTTGCAGCTTTAATTAATTCAATTTCTTTATTAAACCCTAAACCAACTTTTTCTCTTCTGTTTCTCCATTTATCTCCCATTGTAGAAATTGTTGGATAATTAATAATTCCAGAGTAACCTGCATCCATAAAGCTATCTAATAATCTTTCAATATTTAAATTAGTAGGATCCCAGGCCTCTATTCCTCCAATAATAGGTGTTTTGCTTGTAACATTTTGAATTTCTGAACATAATTTTATAGTCTCTTTATTTGAGTCACCAATTCTACTAGTCGGTAGACCCATCAATCTTGATTTACCAGTACTATATACTACTATTAGATCAGCTCCGGCTTCACTAGCACATTTCGCTACCAATCCACAACTCGAGCCAGCAGCTAGAATTGCCCTCTTTTTTTTGATTTGATTGTTAAGTGATTTTAGTATTTGTTTTCTTGTAAATTTAGCCATTGTATAATTTTAAACATTATTTTGAATCCAATCAACAACTGTATTAGCAAATTTAATATCATTAATATGGTTGTTGCTTACAATTAGTTTGATGTTCTTAAATTTGTATTTTTTAAAGGTTTTCAACCAGCTTTCATTTTCTTTTGGACCATAGAAGAACTTATTTTTCTTATCATAATCTGAAAATCCTTTTTTTGGATAAATTACAGTACATTTTGAATTTTTATTAATTAATCTTTTTGACATAATCTTCGCAATCTTAATATTTTCATCAATGTTTGTTCTCATCAAAGTTGTAAATTTTGTATGTTGATAAAGATTTCTTTTTAAAAATTTTTTTGGAATAGTATTTAATGAAGAGAAGTTGACCATATCGATTGCTCCAGTAGAAACAATTTGTGGAATCTTCATTTTGATTGCTGATTTAAGTCTATTTTCTCCTGCACTAGCTGTACCTCCAACAACTTCATCTGCTATTTCAGAGGTCGTTAAATCTATTATTCCGTCAAAATATTTTTCATTAATGAGTTTTTCAAAAAATCTGCCACCAGCACCATTTGCAGGTAACACTATTGAATCGTAATTTTTATCTTTCAATAATTTTACACAAAAATTAACTGCTTTTGTTGTTACGCCAAAAGACGTTATGCCTATAATTTTTTTTCTTTTTATTACTAATTGATTAGGTTTCTTTACGTTTAAAATTGAACTTGTATAAATATCTAATATCCTTTTATTAAAAGAATTTAATCCAAAAAAATCAATTGGAGTAGGAAAAACAATTATATTTTGTTTTTCACATATTTTCGATATCATAGCAGGTCTTGCACTTGTAATAATAAATTTTGGCACTGATAACGGTAAATCCTCAATAATACTTGAAAATAGTGCTGTTCCTTTCCCTCCACCAATTGAGCAAATTATATCAAATTTATTTTTCATAAATAGTTCATTAATTATTTTTTTAGCACCTATTGAAAAAATGTTTAGAATTTTTGAGGGCTCTTTCAATTTTTTAATTATTGATTTTTTAGATCCTGAGTATTTAATTAGTTTGTTTCGAAATATATTGCTTTTTATTGAAGTTGTTCTTTTTATACCTAAATCAAAAATTATTAATTCATTTTTACTTTTGATTAATTTATTAATAATATATTTACTTTCATCTAATTTTGAGTCTAAAGTTGATACAAATAGTATTTTATTCATTTTACTAAATATTTAAGTAGTCTAGATTTTTTATCTTTAGTGAGGCTTTGATTTTTTTAGTTGTATTTGGAACTCCAGTTTCAACAAGTATAGATTTCATTTTATAATTTTTTGCCGCTAAAATATCCGTTTCCAATTGATCACCAACAAGTACTACGTTGTCTCTATTTAGTTTCATAATTTTAAGTGCTTCTTTAATTAAAAAAGTATTGGGCTTTCCGATAAATATTTTTTTAATTTTTGGTCCTGTAGCTTCAATTATTGATTGAATAATACTTCCCGCTCCTGGTTGAAATCCTTTTTCATTCGGTAGTATTTTGTCTGGATTAGTAGCAACTAGGAGTTTTCCTCTCCTTAAAATATTACTTGCAAGAGTAATTTTCTTGTAATTTATATCTAAGTCTAAACCCGCTACAACAGCTTTAACATTTTTATCGGATATCCGAAATTTTTTATGCTTTATCTCATTTTTTAGAGCTTTTGATCCGATTACATAAATATTATTACCTTTTTTATATTTTTTAGAAATAAAATTTGCTGTTGCAACACTAGTGGTAATTACAAACTCTGGCTTTATATCAACACCACATTTAATAATCTTTTGAGAAAATTCTTTTTGAGATTTTGTTGAATTATTTGTTAAGAACGCAACTTTATATTTTTTTTTTATTAGATAATTAATTTTTTTTACAGCACTTTTAATTGGTTTATTTCCTCTGTAAACAACACCGTCTAAATCAAATATAAAACCTTTAATTTTTTTCCAATTAATTTTTGTCATTTAACCAATCATTAACATTCCACCATTTATATGTATTATCTGGCCAGTAATGTAGGAAGAATAATTTGAACCTAGAAATAAAGCAGTTCCGGAAATATCTTTAGGGAGTCCAATTCTATCTAAAGGAATTTTATCTAAATGTTTTTTTTCTGTTACTTGCATTGGTCTATCATGCATAGGTGTTTGTATAATACCTGGGGCTATAGCATTAACATTAATTTTGAATTTAGCACATTCGTATGCCATTATCTTAGTGATTATATGAACCATTGATTTTGTAACCGAATAATCAGACCCACCTCCTTGGGCTCTGAATACTGCTCCATGCGAGGAAAGAGATGATCCTATATTAATAATTTTCCCTTTGTTCTTTTTAAGACTAAAATTCATTAATATTCTTGATATCTCTATTACTTTAATAGAATTAAAATTAATTAAATTATTTAAATTATCCATATCTGTTTCAATTAAATTTTTTGATGATTTCATACCAGCGTTGTTTATTAAGATATTAATATTCTTAAAATTCTTTGGAAGTTTTTTTAAATAATTTTCAAATTCCTTTAAATTTGATAAATCTAATTTTTCTAATAAAATTTTATTTTTAAATTTAATTTTAAATTTTAATAATTTTTGTATGTTTAAATCTAAAGCAATTACTCTTGCTCCATGTTTCAAATATTCTTTTGTAATTTCCAGACCAATACCTCTTCCAGATCCAGTAACTAGAACTGTTTTATCTTTAAAATAATTTTGAAAATTCATTTTTATTAATCAGTTTGGAATTAATTAATTCATTTAGAGTAGGCATTGCAGGTTGACAACCTTTTTTTGTTGTACTTAAAGATCCAACTATAATTGATAATTTTAAAGAATCTTTTCCAGTTAATCCTTTGCTCAATCCAAAGGCAAAAGCCCCATTAAAAGCGTCTCCCGCACCAGTTGTATCAATAGATCTTACCTTTGGTGCTTTAATATAAAAATCCATGTCATCTATTATTGCAAAAGCACCGCTCTCTCCCAAAGTTATAATTACATTTTTACAACCAAGTGTTTTTAATTTTTTTGCTGCTTTTTTTGCACTAGTTTTATCTTTAATTTTTATATTAGTAAGTTCATAAGCTTCATGTTCATTAGGTGTAATATAATCAACATTTTTAAAATCTTTTTTGCTTAATTTACCAGTAACTGGAGCAGGATTGAAAATTGTAATTAATTTTTTCTTTTTTGATAGCGAAAGTATCTGTTTGATTGCATTTAAAGGTATACCCATTTCACAGACCACAATTTCATTTTCTTTTAATAAATTTAATGCATTAAAAATTTCTTTTTTCGGCATACTTTCATTCAGCCCTGGTGCAATTCCAATAAGATTCTTAGCTTTTTTATCTACAAATATTAAAGCCACTCCTGACTTATTATTTTTGATTATCTTAATTCCATTTGTCTTAACACCACTTGAAATTAAAGATGAATATAAGTATTTACCTGCTACATCATTTGATATTCTAGTGTAAAAAAATGGTCTATTACCAAGTTTTGAACAAGCTACAGCTTGATTTGCTCCTTTTCCACCAGCATTTTGTTCAAAATCTCCCTTAATAGTAACACCTTCAACAGGTAAAGATTTACTGTAAATGAAGTAATCCAAATTTGTGGTTCCACAAAATAAAATTTTCTTCATTACTTTACAGCTCCGAAAGTTAAACCTTTTACAAAATGTTTTTGACCCAAAAATATAAGCAGAATAGGCACTATCATTGAAATTACTAGACCACATGCCATTACAGGGTAGAAATTTATTCCTGGATTTAATAATTTTAACAATGCTACTGTTACTGGAGCTTTTTTACTTGCAAGCAACAAACCCAAAGCAAAATTATGCCAAGCTAGTAAGAAAACTAATAAACTTGCTCCTACTAAGCCTGGTCTCAGTAAAGGTAAAATTATTTTTGAAATAACATGAAAAACATTTGCTCCTTCTACAAATGCTGCTTCCTCTAATTCTATAGGGATATCTTCAACATAAACTCTTGTAAGCCAAATTATCATCGGTAAAGTTATTACTTGATAAACCCAGATCATCCCAAAATAAGTGTCTTTAATTCCCAAAATAGAAAAAAAGTAAAACATAGGAATAATTACAAGAATTAAAGGAGCAAATCTAAACCCCAATATAAAAAAACCTATATCTTCTTTGAACTTAAAATTCGATCTAGCTAAAATATATCCTGCGGGAATACCAATTATTAGCGAAACAATTACAGCACCTCCTGATATAATAATGCTATTTAAGATAGGTTCAAAAAAATTGATTCTAATAGTTCCATAATTAGACGACCCAGCTGAAGACATATCAAATAATACTTTATAATTATCTAAAGTTGGTTCAAAAATAAAAACTGGTGGCCACTCCATAACTTGTGCTGAAGATTTTAAAGACATTAAGAAAATCCAAAAAATTGGAAAAATAATTATAATAGCCGCAAATAATACAAGTAAGTTTAAAAAAAAATTTTTTAAATTAAAATTAAGTTTCATCTAACTCACTCTCTTTCTTGCCATTTGATATAATTTTATGGTTATTAGTGCTCCAATTAGTACTAGCCACCAATTAACAAATAAAATTGCTGTACCTCTTCCAAAATTTAAATTTTGAAACGACTGTATATACGCATATATAGAGTAGACTGTTGTTGCTTTTGCTGGACCACCACCTGTTGTGCCAATAAATATATCGAATTGGTTAAAAGACTCAATTATTCTGAAAACAGCAGCTATCAGCACATATGGCATCATAAAAGGTAATTCTATTTTCCAGAATGTTGTCCATGCGCTCGCACCAGCCTCCTGTGCTGCTTCTTTCATTTCTTGATTAACTCCAAGTAAGCCAGCATATATAATTAAAGTAAAGAAAGGAGTATAAGTCCAAACATCTATAAAAATTACTGATAGCATCGCTGTAGAATATTGTGATATCCACATAAAGGGTTCAATACTTAATAAACTTAAAAAATAATTTAAAACACCTCTTTCAGGATTCATCATAGTTGTCCACATTAGAGCCACACTCATAGGTGGAAGAACAAGAGGTAGCAAAATTATGGGTCTAAAAATTTTTGCTAAAATAACCTTTGTAGAAAATAATTTTGCTAGCAACACCCCTAAAAATGCTTGAATTACTACTGATAGCAATGTGAAATAAATAGTTAATTTTGTAGATTTCCAAAATAATGGATTTTTCCATAAATAAATATAATTTTTTAATCCTGCAAAATTAACTGTTGGTTTTCCAAGTTTTAAATCGGTAAATGAGAGATAAACCCCATAAAAAAAAACAAATAAAAAACACAATAAAATCAATACACTAGGTAAAATTAAAAAATTTTTTAAAGATTTTTCTTTTGATTGATACATCATATTTTATTTAAAAATATAGAGTTGGGGGCGTATGTCAACGCCCCCGTAGTTAACTGAGGAAATATATCTATTTAGATTCCTGCTCTGATGCTTCCTGCAAGTTCTTTCAATGTTTCCTCTACAGGTCTTCCATTGACCATTTCTTGCATAGCTACAGACCAAGCATTCATTGCTTCTCCAAATCCATATCTAGGAGTAAAAAATAGTGCTGCTCTATCCTGAACTTCCATGAATGTATCATAGTAATTGTTGAATTCAGGTTGATTAGCATATTTTTTCCAATCATCACTTTCCCATGTTGATTTTCTAATAGGATTAACCATTTTACCCATCATAGCTCCATCAAGAACCATCTTCTGAGAAGTAGCCCACTGCATAAAGTACCACGCTGGACCTTGTTTTTTCGAAGCGGAAGGCATTGTTATACACCAAATCCATATATTAGATTCAAAGTTTTTCGCTCCAGGTGCAGTTGGTGGAGGAGCAAAAGATATTTTACCAGATGGATTTTTTCCATCAGGATCTTTTATATTGTTCCAAAAACCAAACATATTAGCATCTACGGCCATTGCAGCATTACCAGAAGTTAGTGCATCTACAACTTGATACCAGTTATCATTAGGCCAAGATTTTGCAGCACACTCCTGAACCATAGCAACATAATCTTTGTGGAATTTAATTGAAGCTTTAGAGTCCAATCCTGTGTCCGAAATTTTTCCATCTTTCATCACATAATCTACAACACCATAACTTTTTGCAATTGATGCTGGCGCTGTATGAACACTACTCCAAAAATTAACTCCTCTTAAAGCCATTGGTGTAATACCTGGTTCTACTTGTTTTAATTTTTTACAAGTTGCTGTTAATTCAGGTAAAGTTTTAGGAGGTTTGATATTATGTTTTCCTAAAATATCATTTCTATACATCAGATTCATATTTTCAAATGAATGAGGTAAACCCCATACTCCTTTACCATTTCCTACAACCTCTTCTCCCTTTACATCCCAAGTCATAGCTGACCTTAGAGAAGGATATATGTCATTATAGTTATAGTCAGGACTTGTCATCGTAGGATCATTTAAAAATTTACTTAAGTCAACATTATGATTTCCTACTGATGTATCCCATGTTGGCTGAACACCAGTTCCTGCAACATCCCAAGCACCAGAATCTGTAGTAATTTCAAGATTTAATTTATTCCAATAAACGTCATCTGGAAATATTTGAGCATCAACTTTAATTCCTGTTAATGCTTCAAACTCAGGTAATTTTTCTACTAATGCATCTACATAAGGATGAATGTCATATGCAAACACAATTTTTTCTCCAGCATATTTTTTCCAATCAAAATCAGCTAATGCTAAAGTTGAAATTATCGAAAATAATATTGCAGAAAAAAATATTTTTATTTTTTTCATTTTTCCCCCTAATTGTTATATAACGAAACCCTAAAAATTATTGATCAACTAGTCAAACGATTAAAGTCGATATGGTAATCGATTATATCGATATAAGAGATTTCTAGAAAATCAGGTTTTTTGAGAGGCTTATAATGATAAAAAAAAAGGTAGACATATTGGTTATTGGATCAGGGGTAGGTGGACTCACTTCAGGGTTGTTTTTATCTAAGAGAGGATTTCAGACACTAATTTGTGAAAAAAATAACTTTTATGGAGGTACCACAGCTTGGTCACAAGGAATGATTTGGATACCAAATACACATCATGCAAAAAATGCAGGGATAAAAGACAATTTTGAAAATGCTAAAAAATATCTAAAAAATGAACTTGGAAATTTTTATAAAGAGGAGTTTGTTGATATTTTTTTAAAAAAAGGACCAGTTGCTATAGAAGAGCTTGATAGGGATACCGAGGTCAAATTTTATTTATACGATACTCCAGATTATCACTCTAATGAGATAGGAGGTGTCAAAACTGGCAGATCACTATCACCTTTACCATTTGATGCAAAATTATTAGGTAAGGAATTTTTAAATATTAGATGGCCAATTTCTAGGATGTTAGTTTTGGGAGGCATGATGGTTTCAACAAGTGAAGTTGCAACATTTTTGAATCCATTTTCTTCTATAAAAAAATTATTTCACGTATTTAAAAGAATTTTAAGATATTCAATTGATAGAGTTAAATATCCAAGAGGAACTGAGCTAGGAAATGGAAATGCACTAGTTGCAAGATGTATCCATAGCCTTATTAAGAATAATGTTGAGTTATGGAAAAACTCTCCCATTAAAGAATTAATATTTGAAAATAATAAAGTTTCTGGAGCTATAATAAATAAAGATGGAAAAGATATAGTAGTTGAGAGTAAGCATGGAGTAATATTAGCAACAGGGGGTTTTGCCAATAATAAACAATTACGTGATGAGATTTGTAAAGGTTTTGAACATTCTGAAACATTGGTTGACTCTTCAAATACTGGCGATGGTATAAATGTTGCAAAAAAGATTGGTGCTCAAATCGATAATGATGTTGCTAGTCCTGGATATTGGACTCCAATATCACTAATGAAAAAAAAGGATAAGAATTTAGTAGTACCTTATGGATGGTTTGATAGAGGAAGGCCAGGTATCATCGCAGTTAATAATGAAGGAAAAAGATTTGTAAATGAGTCAAATTCTTATCATGATATAGTTTTTGCAATGTTTAATGATAGTTCAAAAAAAAATAATTTTCATTTTATTTGTGATAGTGGTTTCATTAAAAAAAGAGGGTTAGGTTATTTATTACCTTGGCCATGGACACTTAATATTAAAAAATATGTAGATATGAATTACATTAATAGTGCAAAAACTATAGAAGAATTGGCAAAAAAAATTAATGTAAATAAAGAGAACTTATTAGATACTATAAAAAAAAATAACGAATACTCAAAAACTGGTAAAGATTTAGAATTTAACAGGGGTTATAGTTCTTTTAACCATAAACTTGGGGATAAAACGAGTTTTAACAACCCAAATTTAGGACCAATAATTAAGCCGCCGTTTTATTCACTTAAGATAGAAGCAGCAACATTGGGAACAGCTACTGGTTTAAAAACAGATGAAAACTGTCGAGTTTATAATTTAAATGGCTCTGCTATTGAAGGTTTATATGCTGCAGGAAATGATATGACATCAATGATGAGAGGTTTTTATCCTGGTGGTGGAATTACAATTGGCCCAGCTATTGCATTTTCTTATCAGATGGCCGAATATATAAAGGAGACAAAAAATAATGGCTAATATAAAATTTAATAACATTCATAAATCGTTTGGATCTAACAAAATAATTACTGATTTCAATTTATCGGGTAATGATAATGAATTCTTAGTTTTAGTAGGTCCTTCAGGATGTGGAAAGTCAACTTTGTTGAGAATGATTGCGGGACTTGAAAAAATTGATGAGGGTGAAATTTATATTAATGATCAAAAAATAAATGATTTACACCCATCAAAAAGACAAACTGCAATGGTGTTTCAAACATATGCGCTTTACCCTCATATGAATGTTTATGAAAATATGTCTTTTGGTTTAAAAATAGAAAAAAAATCTAAAGAAGAAATTGAACAAAAAGTTATGCAAGCTGCAAAAATTCTTAAGATTGAAGAATTGCTTGAAAGAAAACCAAAACAATTATCTGGAGGGCAAAGACAAAGAGTTGCTATTGGAAGAGCGATTACTCGAAATCCCAAAATATTTTTGTTTGATGAACCATTATCAAATCTTGATGCAGCATTAAGAGCAGAGATGAGAGTTGAAATTTCAAAACTTCATAATCAAATAAAAACAAATATGATCTATGTTACTCATGATCAGGTTGAGGCCATGACTTTAGCTGATCGAATTGTTATTTTAAATCATGGAAATATAGAGCAAATTGGAACACCAGATGAAATATATAAAGATCCATCTAATATTTTTGTGGGTCAATTTATAGGAACTCCAAAGATGAATATTTTAAAAGTTACTAGTGATAATGTGGTCTCAGGAAACAAAATTAATTTTTTAGGTAACAGAGTTAAAATTAATGGAATTAATTTTTCAAAAAAAGATTATTATTTTGGTATAAGACCAGAACATTTCAGTGTTTCTGAAAATAATGAATATAAGTTTAATCCAAAAGTAGATTTAATTGAAAACTTAGGTAATGAAAAAATTGCTTATATTAAAATAGATAAATTTGAAATAAGTGTAAAAATACCAAGTCATCAAAATATAGAAAATTTAATTGGATTTAATTCAAAAGATATTTTTGTCTTTGATGAAAAAGGTAAAAGGATTAAATCTTAATTCCTCCTGGGAAATGAAACAATTTTAATTGTTTAACGTTGTAAAATTATTAGAAGGAAATACAAAAAAACTATAATGATTGGTGATAGCGAAAC
>Ga0160423_10003156_pt1 | contig 13756 bp, 10 predicted proteins | sample CRUFie14St8metaG_FD_108191 | JGI IMG/M metagenome (GOLD analysis project Ga0160423, IMG submission 108191) | Marine microbial communities from the Costa Rica Dome - CRUD Field 142mm St8 metaG | ecosystem: Environmental > Aquatic > Marine > Oceanic > Photic zone | place: Costa Rica: the Eastern...
TCACGAACTGGATTAATACGAAATGTGCATCCAGACCATAATTCTAGATGCAATGAGTTAGCAACAGAAATTTCTCAGTGGAACTCAGCGCAATGTCAAAGAGATGTAGGCGATTCATGCACTACATTTGATGATGAGAGAAAAGCAGTGGCAAATGACTATATGTGTAAATTTAAAAATTGTGATACTCGCGGACTAGTTCAAACTCCAAATGGAAGAGTTGTGGAGGGATGGAAATGCGGAGTTGAACCTCTTCCCCAACCTCCCGAACAAAAGAGGACGGAATCCCGACCACCAATACCTCCTCTTCCAAGAACAATGCCTCCGGAATTTACAGATGGAGAAAGCAAATCTTCAAACGCAACAGCATTGACAGTATTTACTCCATTGGTTTTAGGGCAACCACTCGAGATTGATATGAGTGAACGCTTTGGAGGAGTAGGACGAAGACCACCCGGTGTAGTATGTAGAATTCGAGGACGTCAAGAAGACTTTGATGATAGAACTTTAAGACAAATTGCTAGATGCCCACCAAGCGGACAAGAATCATCAGCATATGTTAATTATATATCTGCACATAGTGAGGCACAGAGAAGGGCGATGTGGGCTAGATTTGTAAATACTATTCCTAGAGGATTATCAAGTGGATTACAATTCAGGGCGGATAATCCACCACAAGAAGGTCCATTTGCACTACCTCCATTCACGAATTTTCTAGCATTAACAGATATACCTGAACCTGCTGAAGAGATAAAACAACCTAAAGGAGTCCAATCTGTTCTAGCAACAATAGAAGACGAGGACGAGGACGATGCTATGACTGGAAGTAACAAAGCTGAAGAAGCAACAGTATCCTCTAGTGAAAATGAGTGGGCCCCCGCTTATGATGCAGGCGATTGTCGTGGAGCAACAAATGGTGTGGAAAGTTGGTTAGTTACTAGAGATGGAGATTCTATTAATCAAGACCAAGCAGAAGAACAATGTAATACAGCCAACCATTGCACTCTATATAGAGACCCAAAAACCGGAGCAGCATATGTTGGTGCTAAAGACGGACAGACTGAATGGCACGGTATTGTTGACCAAACACGTTGTAGTAATACACCTTGCATAAGAGAAGTTGATGAAAATAGAAATCCTTATTATGTTGATGAGGAGGGAAAAAGTGCTTGGACTCCAGACAAACTAGGTTGCACCGGAGAAATAATGGATGGACGGTCAATAACAAATCCAGGAGGAGACTCTAAAGAAGATGAAAGCATAGGTGCAGTAGCAGCTGCTAGAGCAGAAGCAGAAGAAGAAACAAAGGAAACAACAGAGGCAGTGTTGGATGAAATAGATAAATCATTACTTGCGTTAGAAGCTTTTATGCAAACAGAAGATTGTCCGTCATTATCTCCTCAGGATATGGATGCATTATTTACTAATTAAATTAATAATTATATAAAAAAACCATAAGTATTTTATATAATCAATGGGTAATACTTGCTGTTTTGTGGAAAACGAAGACCCTCGAGACTATAAATTTTATACAACTTGTTATAAATGCGGAGACAATTTTTATCATAAATATGGATATTCAGAGAGAAGGTCTTGTCGCCTTCACGATTATGATGAAAATGATTTTTGTAAGTGTTGTCATTTATATAAAAAAGATATTGGGTATAATGGATGTTTTCATATTAAAAAAACTTATTTTTGGGGGTTATGTGATTGTTAATTCACATTTGGAACAATATTTTATCATAATTCCTTGTTTGTAACCTCTCATACTATCAACATAATCTGTTTGCCAATCGTGCTGACAATTAAATTTCAAATAAGTTTCAAATCTTTTTAATTCCTCTTCTTTTTCTTTTAATTCTTCTTTTATATTAACTATATTTTGATATAATCTTTTTTTATAAGAAATTATATCTGATAAACTTGTCATTTGAACTTTACAACCATTTACTGTTATTTCCATTGTAAAAATATATCAAAACAACTTTAAACCAATTAATCATTGTTAATCATATGAAATACTTATTTGTTCTATTAACTTTACTTTTTTGCATAGTCAGTGCCAATAAACCTAGATTATATACAAGAATACCAAAATATTTTGTGGATAATAGAGTTAGTAATTTTTTAAATGAAAATAGAATTACTAACTGTTTTGAATTTCGCGAAACTGAAACAAATTTGTTATTAAAGTGTTGGAGGGATAATAAACTAACTGATGTGTCTATCGATATAAACCCAGGAAAAAAAGAATATAGGCCTATTTATGGATTAAGTTTGAGCATATAAATCTACACATTTATATTATTATTACAAAACATAGGGACTTTTAAATGTATATCCATACTTATTAATTTTATTTTCATATTTATTTTTAATATAATCTGACACTTTATATTGAAAATTTTTTTCGTTATAAATTTTCATTGAATTAATATTTTTTTTCAGTATTTTACAATCTATACATAACTTTTCATCTAAAAAATTATTTATCTTGTGTTCAAATGTATCTATATTTAGTTTCTCATTTTTTAAAATTAAATAATTTTTTATTTTTTTTAAATCATTATACAAAATTTCATGAACGTGCAACCAATGTTCTATATGTTTATCAAGTGTTTGTGTCATATATTTCTCTGTTGCTAATGCAACTGAAAGTGGATGTCTTATAATTATAATAAAATAAGATTTGTCTACAATTTCTTGTAAATATCTAGTATGAATAATATTGGGAGGAGATTGTTCAACTAAAATTGGTTTATTTAAATCCCAAAACTTTGACCAATCATTTATTATTTTATCATTATTTTTTTGTGTTAATAAATATGTTTTTTCAGTATAATGATATTTTTTATCAAACCCAAATTTTCCTGGTCCACCATATTTATATGCAGCATCATAGACTGTTTGTATGTGTTGTCCTTCAATATCAGAACTATTTTTATCAGTGTGTATGCTAACTAGATTTGATGTTCTGATAATGTTTGTTAATGTAGATTTTCCAGAACGATGTAATCCACAAATAAAAATATATTTTTTATCCATTATTATAAATTATAGAAAAAAAATATTATCGTTTTAAATGTAAAAGTCATTTAAAAACCTTCTCCCGGGACTCCACCGAAAATGCCCAAATTATTGGTTAGGTAAAACCAACCGTCACTGCTTACTGCTGCAACACCTGCTGGTGTTAATTTATTTCCACTAACATCAATATAATTTCTACCTATAGACTTGTTATTCATATCTTTTAATTTGATTCTTACATCATCACCAACATTGATAGCTGGAGAAGTTAAATCAGGACTGAAAGCATCATATAAATCAATAGCTATTGCATTTTCACTAATGTCAACTCCTGTTTCTCCCCCCGAATATTGAGTTTTAATAGGAAATCCGCTCATAGGAAGTGTTCTAGTAACTTCATTCTCTGCCCCATATACATTTGATATATCTACCCAAGTATTATTTGACGCAGCACTATTTCCACTAATTTCAATTACCCAATCAGAAGCACTAATATCATTTACAGTCCAGTTATCGGGGACTGGATTACCAGCAGTATAAGCGTGTCCTAGGACTTTAGCAAACGACACATCCGTTTGAAATCTAAGAATAATAGATTGTGCATCAGCTGCGATATTCGTTCCTTCAACAGAACCAGAAACCATACTAATATCCCTAATTTGATTATTTATTTCCAATCCAGCAAAGTCTGGACTCATTCCCATCCAATCTAATGCGTAATCTCTAGTAGTGTCACCTATTACATCGCCTGAAATATCTACTGTAGCATCTGTATCATTTGTTATAAATCCTGTTTTATTTGCTGAAGAATCCCATATTTCATTTCCACTGTTATCCTTTAATCTAGAAGCATCTGCTGCGTTTAAAACACTCCACCACATATAAATTTTGTCATGTGAAGTAAATGAATATGGATTTAATACACTACTAATATCGGCAGTATTTCTAGACAAATCAAATTTTACGACATCAATATCTGTTCCCATTGGATTTTTATAATCTTCACCAGAAATTGTTTGGAAAGAAATGCTAGAAACATCAATAATATTAATAGGTGTATCGTGTGGATGTTCTAATGTATCTTGTGAAATAAATTTGTATCTATTTACATAAGTATTAATTGTGCTTGAATTATCGGTTAAATCTCTAATCAATGCGTTAGAAGATGAATCTCTAAACCACATATAAACGCTATTAGGTTCTTTATGGTCAATCCAACTACTGGAAACATCTGTTATGCCTGTATTCCAATTCTTTGTATAATAAGGTGTAATTACATTATTTGTCACATATATAGGAGAGGTAGTTGATTGTATTTCTCCACCTGATGATGTAGTAGCGGAACTATTTGTATTATCAATAACAACATTAAAAGATGTATCAAACTGTGTTTCACCACCACTAGATGTTAAATACCATTTAGTGGCTCTTGGTGGAACACCATTATCACTATTTTCTGCTGTGAAATTTCCTGTCCAAGATGGACGACTAGTTTGTCCATTTTTCTCCTCATCCATAGTAATTATGAATGGTTGTGGTGCGGGTAAATTATTTGCGAATTTTATAATACCATCATCCGGCAACTCTTCCTCTGTAAAATTTCCAGGTGGTTCACTAACTGCCTCGCTAAATGTAAACATTAATTTAGTAGGCTCTGCAGTTGTAACACTCATTGATAATAATGTAGCATCACTTGATGCTGTAGTCTTTGTCCAATTGAATGTTGACGAAGCTGTATTACCAACACCTGCTGATGTATATGCATTAGCGAGCACTTCAATTGTGCAAGAACCATTACTACTAGGAGTAAATGTTGCTGTATATGTTGTTCCACTTCCTGAGAAGTTAGAAATGATTCCGTTTGTTACAGTAATATCGGTTAACACAAAGTCACTTGTTGTTATAGAGGAAGTAAATGTCATTGTAAGTGATTCATCGCTAGTAGAATCTCCACTATTTACTACTGCATTACTAGAGTTAACAGCAGAAATAGTCATTGTTGGTGCAGGTGGAGGAGATTGAATATTTACGGTTTTAAAATCAAAACTTCTTAACCATTTTTTTGGGAAATTTCCTAATTTTATTCCTCCCCATCTACCAGTAGATTGAATTCCAACTGGTTTTGTATATTTAATTTGATGATTGCTACTCCCAGCTGGATTAATATTTTGATTAAAACTTAAAACCAAGGTAAGTTCATTTCCGGGAGTTGTAGTTTCATTTATCCATCCTTGTCCAACAGGTATTGTTGTAACTGTTGTTGTGCTCTCTTCTCCTTCATTATTTACATCATATTGTAAAGTATAACTTGAAAGAGGAGTAGAGTCAAAATCACTAAAATTAGGGTTCCATTTTATATAAATCTTATTATAGTTACCATTATTGTAAGCTATAAATGGATAACTAGTTGTTCCTCCAGTTTCAAAATTGGCATCATTTTCTAATTCAATCCAACTTACCTGACTATTAATATCCATATCTTGAAAAGAATCTAATAATCCTCCATTTTGGTCTCTTATACCATAACCTTCAATTAAATTCAAACTTAAATCATTAGTAGATATATCAACAGCAAATGTAGCCTTAAGCCATTGTGTGTCATTATTATGTCCTCCTATAGATAGTCCTGTTTCATTAGTAATACTTGTAGAATTATGTAATGTTGTGCCATCGTTATATTGAAAAACTGGATTATCAGTAGATGAAAATATTACACTAGAAATATCAAAAAAGCCAATTTCTAATGGTGCACCAGGTTCATGTTGAAAATATGCGGGTTGTTGAAATGCAACATAAAGTACATTTGGTTCTCCTGGTAAGACTATAGCCGTCTGTTTTGTAGATTGGTCAGGATTACAAGATGGGTCAAATATATTATTACTAGAATCTGCTACAGAAATTTCGAAGGGTTCTAAATATCCTGTAACTCCAGATGGTTTATTAGTGCTTCCATTATATTTTACTGTAATATGGTATTGACCCCCGCTAGTCATATGTTTTGAAAACCCTCTAGCACCGCCTGAATTATTAAATTTAGTATCTAATCTAATACTATTATCACTATTAAGAGAAACATTGCTAGCAGAAATATCTACAAATCCATTTGTGCTTAAATCTGTGATTGTTGGAGAATATCCAACAGCATACTGGAATCCCAGTCCATCTCCCACGGAATTTATAGGTGGATTAAATGATAAATCTATAATCCCAAATTCATTAATTTTCCCGTTAATTGACCCATATTTATCAATACTTCCTATTTCAGGAATACCACTAGCGGGAACAGTTCTAGCAGATTCATTATTTACCTTAAGTCCATATTTGTTTCTAATAGTGCTAGTTGTATTATTATATGATAGTGTTACATTTGATGTTTTAAACAAACTTTTATTTAATATTATTTCTACTTCATTACCTCCGGGATGAACTTCTTTTATTTCATTTATTTGAACTCCTGTTGGGTCATCAACTGTTAGCGTAAATCCATCACTACCTGTAATCATTCCATTACTTCTATTAAGAGATAAATCAACATCGTATGTTAAATCTATATGATTAAAACCTGTTCCATCATTAAATAGTTGTATTCCCTGTTCTCCAGATTCTATATTACCGCTCAAATCCATATTATTTGTAACATTCAAATTTGATTGAGGCAACATATAATTTCCAAATTTATCACTAATAGTAGAAGGCCAATTAGTATTAGTATATGATAATGTAATAACATCTCCTTTATTTATAACTTTATCAAAATTAGTTGTGCTGAAATCAACACCTATCATAACTCTAGATGGGTCACTTAATTGATGAATATTATCAGCTACAAATGATTGACCTGTTGTTTGATTTGTATATTCAAAATCTCCTGCATTTGTTCCTAGGAGACTTCCGCTTATATCTGCTTCATCACTTATGTTAACAAAACTTAAAATAGAATTATATGCAAGGTCATTACCAGATTCATCAACAACCAATGACCCTTCTTGGTCTTTAATTGCAATACCCTTTATTAAATTACTAGTTATAGGAACATAACTAATATCTGTATCACTTGCCTTAGGGTCATAACCCGAATCAAATAATTCATTGCCAAATTTATCCACAAGTCTATTTGAGTCACCCGTATTAGGTGTATTCCAAAAAACCTTTACATTTTTATTATATTTGAATGGATATTCTTTAAGTTCGAACATTACACCGCTAACATCAGCATAATTAATAGGAATACCTCTTTGCTGACATTCTACTGTCGAAAAAGAAATATCACGAACACCACTGACATCTACTGCTTCATCATCACCCATTTTAATTTTATATATACCAGGAAGCGTAGTATCAACATTACTAAGATTTATTTCACTCATATCTACTCCACTAGAATCATCTACTTTAAAATACATAATACATGCAGACGGGTCGTTATTTGAAATAAAAGCATCAGCTAAAACAACTTGTTTAACATTATTGGTTACAGGAAATGTAGTTTGATTAACAGATAAATCAAATTGGTCGGCTAATTTAGTTCCGTCTATTCCTAATGTAACAATCATTCCATTTTGTATTTCTCCATTATCGTTATTTAAAGTTAATTTTTCATTTATACCACTAGCAAAATCAGGGTGAGTTGCTGGGTCCCATCCGGGACTACTGTAAGCTCCTCCTGTATTAACAACGGAAGGAGTAAAACCGTATCCAGCAGTCCCACTGAGTTCTATAGAGCTACTTTGTAAAGCTCTGCCTTGAGTAAAAGTGATTACTATTTTCTTAGGATTTTCGTGATTAACCACGGCATTTATAACCTCCGGAAGAGGAGGATTTACACCCTGAACTTGTTTATTTTGAGTATTTACACTAACTAAATCAGCTACCTCATATCCTGTAGTAGCGTCAACTAAAGCACCTAATTCATCGGTTGGTTTAGTATATGTAATTGTAATTATATTTCCTGTTTTTGGAACTTTATTATCAGGTATCTGCAAATTTACACTGTTCTCGACTATTGTAGCACCATTTATATCAATATCTTCGGCTACACCAGGAGGGTCTAATAAATCTAAATTATTTACAATTTTAAAATTATTAGATAAATCTACTAAATTTCCTTTTTTTATCGCCAATTGTTTTGTAAAATTAACTTTAATAAAAACAGGCATATAATATACTAAAATATATTATAAACTAAATTTAAACTATAATGATTTCAATACCAGTTAGAACAGGAGGAGGTAATTCACTTGCAATAACAACTTGCATTCTTCCACTTGCTCTTATTGGCATATCTGTACCACATAATTCATAAATTATCTTTTTGTTATTTGGAAACAAATCAGTGCCACTAGGAACTTCTCCTAGATTTGTTTTAACTTCCGCATATTTATTAATAAACCCACCACTTGAATCAATTATTTGGGTTTGAGCTGTATTTCCAGATGTAGCTAATGTAAGCACAGGAGAGCGATAACTATAGTTGTTACTTATATCAATATTACTTATATCAGGAATATTTGTTTTTGTGCAAAAATGATTTTTAATTCTTTGACCGATATAATTTTTTGATAAATCCAATCTATTTACAGATAAAAATTTTTCAAATCCTCTTTTAATATTTAATTGGTCAGTTTGACTATTAAATTTTGAAATTATTCCACTATCATTAATACATGCATTTGGTGTTCCAGTTGTTTTATAACCATTTGTTATAAATTTTGTTCTTAAATCACAGAACATATTAAAATTACTTTTATTTTTAGTGTAATCTTTAGCTGATAATTTTGATGATGATGCAAAACAACGACTCATTTTATATGTATATATTACATAAATTAAAATATACTAATTTATTATATGAATTTCGATTTAAATATTGACAACTATACAAAAGATGATTATATGGATATTTTTAATTTAGATAAAAGTATGAATCCTACAAGAAATACTGTTGAGAAAAATTACAAAGATTTACTAAATAATATAGAAGAGGAAAATTTAGACCAACAAGAAAAACAACATATTAAAGTATTTCTAACTGAGTGTAAAAATAATCTTTTAAGTCTTCTTAAGGAAGACACTCAACCTTATAAATTAATTGAAACTGATTTTATTAGAGATATGAATCAAAGTGAAACATTTCAGAGCAATAATAATTTTATTATAAAAAAGCAACAAATGAAAAATAACTATCATACTAATAAAATAAATCCTATTGCTAAAGTTGTAAAAACACAATTAATAAATATAAATACAAAATTTCGAAAAAATTACTATGATACAAATGCTACAGATTTTATATTAGACATACCGGAAGAGTTTAAAAATGTAATTAGTTTAACTATACAAAGTGTTCAAATACCTAACTCTGATTATACATATTCGTCTAATCTGGGAACAAATGAATTTACAATTGAAATATTTGATTTAGACACTGCCACAGGAAATGCTAGTAATCAAGAAAAAAAAACAGTAAAAATATTAAATGGTATTTATAATGGTAATATGTTGCAAGATTATTTAAATACATATGTTTTCGCTGATGAGCCATTAAATAGAGTGGGTTGCAGTTATGATGAAATAACTAGAAAGTTTCGTTTTTTTAGAGATTACAGGGATGAAAATAAAGGAGGAAAACCTGTGGACCCTACAGGTGCTACCAGATATGCATTTAATTTAGATTTTCGATTATCTAATGATATATCTAGACCCATTCAATTAAATATGGGTTGGATATTGGGTTACAGACAACAATATTACAGATGGCAGGATGATTATGTTGATTCAAGTGGAGTTAATTTTAGAACACAAGAAGGATTTAATCCAGAAGCAATTTATGATACTTTAGGTTCTAAATATTACATATTATCTATTGATGATTTTAATAAAAATTATTCAAATACACTTACTTCTCCTTTTCAAGAATCAATGTTTAATGACCAAAATGCTATTGCTAAAATTCCAAATAGTCCAAATCTACAACAATTAGATGATATTTTTTATCAATCTAGAAGAGAATATTTTGGACCAGTTAATATACGAAAAATGCACATTAGATTATTAGACGAGTTAGGTAGAACAGTTGATTTAAATAATAATGATTTTTCCTTCAGTATTGTTATTGAACAACTTTATGATGCTCACGCAAATAAAATATTGAATTAATATATATGTTAAGATTGAAAAGCAGAGCATCTTGTCAGTGTTTTACAGATAATACAACATCTTGTGCTAAAAATATTACAATAGCTCAACCTAGAGAAGCGCCTCCTAGACCTAATAGAACAAAGGCATATATGGATATGGGTAAAGAAGATACAAAAATAGTTGGAACTTTTGTCCCTAATGCAAATAGTGTTCAAAATAGTTTTTTTATGTCAGGTGGTTATGGAGCTCCTAATTCTAATAATAGAAAACAGGATACATTGGCAAATAGAGACCAACCTGAATTAAGCGCTATTCAACAAAATACTAATTTAGTTGGATTGTTTGCACAAAGAGGAACAATGTTTAAAAATGGGTATATGAGTAAATCACAATCTAAGTTACAAGCTAATACTGGTTCAATGGATAGACTTGGTAGATTAAAAGCTCTACAAATTGCAAAATCTCGCTCTCACCCAAATGATAATTAATTTAATATTAAAATTCTTATAATATTAAATCTCTCCAAAATATATATGACAAAAACAAAAAAAATAAAAAAAATAAGAAAAAATAAAACTAGAAAAATTAAACCTGTAAATATAATTAGTAATTTTGAAAGTGGAAATATAATACATAAATCATCAAGAATTAATAAAAATTTAAAACACATTATAAATTTAGAAATCAAGGAAGAACCTTATCCAACATTTACTAAGAGAAAATATAAAAATTGGTTTTATTTTAAAGCGTCTAACTTAACTAGTAAAACTAAATTTATTATTAGTAAAATTAGGAATTATTTTAATGATTGGAAAGGATATACTGTATGTTATTCATTTAATAATAAAATATGGAAAAGAATGAAAACAAAGTTAGATATGAAGACAAAAACATTATCTTGGGAAATTAACCCAAAAAAAAGCACTATTTGGTTTGCATTTTATCCACCATATCCTTTTTCTAGAACAAAAAAACTAATGAAAAATATGAAGGTAATAACTCATACAAAAGAAAAAAGACCTATTTATATGAAGAAACTAGGAAATGGTCCAAAGAGAGTTTGGCTTGTTAGTGGACAACATTCTGGCGAAACTATTAATTCTTGGATGTTAGAGGGGTTTGTTAAAAGAGTAATGGAGAGAAAATCAAAATTATTCAAAAAATTTACTTTTTATATTATTGCAAATGCAAATCCAGACGGCAATGTAAATGGACATTGGTATGTAACAAGACAAGGTATAAACTTAAATAGAGACTGGTTACATACTAAATCACGCGAAGTAAAAGCAATAAAAAAGGAAATGGAAAAAATTGGATATGATATCGTATTCGATTTACACGGCGATGAAGGATGTAAAAAACATTTTTTAGTTCACAGCCACGGATGCAAACCACCTTATTTCGATAAAATAAACCAATTATTAAATAAAAAAAATAAACATTTTCAGATAGAAAATTATTATGATGATGTTTATATGAAAGGAGCAAAAGATACATTAGACGACTATAGTAGAGGAATAACTGTAGAGGGTTGTATGAAGCATCCAATATATAATCATAAAACTATACAGGATGAACCATTAAAAATTGGTAAAGACCTCGCAGATGTCCTTGCTGAAATATAATATTATAGTTATTAATACAGTATTTATTATAAAATGATGTAAGTCCTGTATTTTTCTTTTATCATATTTTGTATTAAATATTAAATCAAACATATCTGTTAATGATAAATTTTTATAATAATCCATATGATGCGATATATGAGAATTTGGATGAACAATTCTATAATTAATTAAATGAACAGTCGCATATAATATAACCCATAAAAACATTGTTGCTATATTTAATTTATAAATTTCTCCATTAATTTGTATACCTAATCCTACAATAACAGAAAAAATAATCCACAAACCTCCTTCTAGTAACATATTTTGAATAGCTTCTATTAAAATATTACTCCATTTTTTATTGATATTTGAATTATGATGAATTTTATCATGAAAATCTATAGTATAGTCAATAATACTTTTTATTTTTTCATTATTTTCTGTTGATAAATTTTTACTTTCAAATTTATCCTCATATAATTTCCTGAAACATATACTATGTGATAAGTAATGTGCCATATATCCCGTTGACATTACTAACAAAACGGATATGAAACCCATAAATATATTTTTAAATATCGAACTTTGATTTCCATACTTTATTGATAATATTGTTATACAAATACAATAAGTAATCCAAAATAAAAAATTTTTTTTGTAATTTTTACCAAGTATTTTTATTCTTGAAAAAAAATCATATAAACCTTTATTTTTATACGGGTCTTTATCGCCTGCATCTACATATTTACTACCTTTTGAATCAGACAATCCGTGAATACCAATTACTTTTGTTTTTTTCTTTTTTTTTCTAATACTTTTTTTATCATTTGAATGTTTTTTAGTTTTCATATAAAAAATTTATAAAATATAATTATTTTTACTACGATTATATTTTAAATATACATATGTGCTAAAACACTTGACTCTTTACTCTTTTTAATTAATTTATCTACTATATCTCTAGTAACTGTAAATGGAAATTCTACTTTAATAGTTTCTTCTTTATTAAATAATGATGAACCTTCTTTCATAAGACGATATAGATTTAATTTTGTGTATATGATTTCCAAACATCTTTTTAGATTTCTCACACCCTTTTCATTATCTGTTAAGGTTTCACAAATATAGGATATTGTTTCGTCAGGGATAATAATTTGACCTTTTTCAAAATTAACATTTTCTTGAATTTTTGGAATAAGATAATCATTTGCTATAACACACTTCTGTTTACTACCATAACCATCTGTTTTAATTCTGTACATTCTATCTTTTAGAATTGGATTAACCTTATTTTCCTCATTGTAACTAAATATAAACATAGCCTTACTTAGATTAAAATCAATATTAGAGAAATACTTGTCGTGAAATTTATCATTTTGGGTAGTGTCTGTTAAGTGAGTTAGAATACCTGCAATTTCTTCACCTTTGGGTGTTTCGCTAATTTTATCTAACTCATCGAAATATATAACAGGATTCATTGATTTACATTTAATTAATATATCAACAATTTTACCCCACTGACTACCCTCATAAGTGTATGAGTGACCTTCCAAGAATGAAGCGTCAGTAGCACCACCTAATGCTAGAAATGCAAAAGGACGATTTAAAATTTTACTAACTCCTTCTTTTATCAAGGTTGTCTTACCTGTACCTGGAGGACCTTTGACAGCAATAGCAGTACCCAACGAATTTGGATTAGATATCCATTGTCCTATCATTTGTAAAATTTGCATTTTAGCATCCTCCAGACCATATACTGCATTATCCAAAATTTGTTTTGCATTTTGCATAAATTCTTGGCACTTTTCTGGACCATCTTTAATTGAAACAGGTAGACTATTATGCTTACCAAATGGAATTCTCATAAATGTGTCAACCCAATTTTTTATTTTATAATATTCTCCTGACCCAGGGTCCATATAATCCAATGTATTAATTTTATTAAGAGCGTCTGCTTTAAATTCAACTGGAATATCTGA
>Ga0160423_10003157_pt1 | contig 13754 bp, 10 predicted proteins | sample CRUFie14St8metaG_FD_108191 | JGI IMG/M metagenome (GOLD analysis project Ga0160423, IMG submission 108191) | Marine microbial communities from the Costa Rica Dome - CRUD Field 142mm St8 metaG | ecosystem: Environmental > Aquatic > Marine > Oceanic > Photic zone | place: Costa Rica: the Eastern...
TTTACTAGAGAGTCCGACGGAATGGTTGAATGGTTTAGTGGCGATCCAACCCAGAACCCCGGCCTCAAGGGAGTTGAAACAACAGGTGGAGAACTAGAAGGATTTAGATTGCTTAGAGTCGCCTTTGAACCAGATTTGAATGTACCAGGTGGCTGTGATAAAGACACAAGTAACGTGTTGAATGGTTCTCACATGGACATAGTGGTCTTAGTTAGGAGCAGAATCGATCTCCAAGTAAAGGAGTCATGGTCTGCTGTCAACAATAATGGTTTGGAAACTAATGACAACGTACATGGCGAAATAGCACTACTCCGAGATAGATTGGACTTGGCGATAGAAAACGAAGAAGTGTGGTTCCTCCGCGAATATTGGGACTCTGAAACACAAGAATGGGTCAGAGCAGGTCTGAACGAATCGAGAACAAACGAGCAAGGAATTGCATCTTTTGACTGGGCATTTGCAGGTAAGACTTGTGAGGGCAAGCCATGTGATGGTGATTGGAGAATCATAGCGTACTATCCAGGTTCGACATTCTTTGCCGAATCTCAAGATAACATCAGTCACGAAGTACACTACAAGGCTGCAACAGTATCTGACCAAAGCGATGGAATATTTACTCCAACTACTATCTTAGCCTTGGTCATAGTATTGTTAGGCGCTGCCGTTGCTGGTGTTATGTACTATCAGCGCGTAGTCGCAAGAAGACAAGTCGAGGCTCTAAGAGGAATTCTAACAGACACGATGATGCAACTTCAAGCGGCTAACGAATACATTGCCATAATCTTCGATTGTTACAAACAATTAGTCAAGCATTTCCGACGCCATGGTTTCATGAAGAAAGTTTACGAAACCACGCGTGAATTCGAAAGTGCTGTCAGAGGGGCATTCCACATGGTGCCAGCAGACCAGCTAGATGCGTTTGTTGCAATCTTTGAAGAAGCTCGTTACTCAGACCACGACATCGGTCCAAGTCACCGTGATCGAGCAATTGCAACGCTAAATGAGATTACAAAGAGTCTAGCCATCGCTTTGGGCGATGGAGGAATGATTACTCGAACAGAAGCTCATGAGGCTAAACTCTATGGAAGCCTAACTAAGGCTGGAGAGTTTGTAGCAGCTGACGGAACTGTCAAGCAGGCTGGAATCGACGACAACGCTGAAAATACAAATTTTAAGATTTGAGTTTCGGTAAATGGGTAAAGCCGGGGAATCTTCCGGCTTTACCCAATAGTCGGCGCAGGTTTCATGAGGCGCATGTGCTGTGCCTGTGATATGAACGACTGGAAGGGTCTTATCGACCAAGCAATGATGCAAGAAGGAACCAACACAATTGAAGCCCACAGAACATATGGTAGCGCTGTTCGAGCAGCGCTATCAAATGCGCAATTGTTGCTGACAGATTTAGAGGCAGCACAAATCATCGAATCCATCTACGGGGCGTTAGTTGCTTACTCACAGCAAGTAATGCTGAGAATGAAAGCAGAAGATCCCCAAGTGGGAGGGGTTGATCATGCGTTTAGAGCAGGTCAGGCATACGGGGTCTCTTGTGTGCTAAACCATCTAATCGATCAATTGACAGATGTTGGTTCAATAACTGCTTTAGAGGCACTAGATGACTTTTCAGACACACTTCACAATGACATACTAATACAAGCGAGGGCTGCTGGATTGACGGTTGAATTATTAGATGCGAAAGGAGAAGTGTTGCTAGAGTAATTCATTATGCAAAATGCAACACTACGGCGCGAAAGGGGTATTATTCGCGTCGGTGCCTTCATAACAGGGTGGTCGGTCGGCGACTTGCTTCTAAAGCATCGAGGGAGTCATATGAGTAAACCCGTAAGCAAGACAAACCCAAATCTTGTCGATTTAATCGGCGATTTGAAGGCACAGTCTCGCGAGACCGGCGCACCTCTGTGGCGAGATGTCGCACTGCGCCTTTCTAAGAGCCGCAGTAATTGGGCCCAGCCAAACCTAAGCCGTTTGAGTCGCCATTGCCCCGAGGGCGTAACAGTCCTCGTTCCGGGCAAGCTACTCGGCAGCGGAGAGGTTTCTGCCAAACACGACGTCGCCGCATACAGTGTTAGCGCTGGAGCCCGTGAGAAGATTGAAGCAGCAGGAGGCAGAGTCCTCTCGCTTGCTGAACTAATGAATGAAAACCCAAAAGGCTCGGGGGTGTACTTACTTGGCTGAAGGTAAGACATTGGTTTTTGATGCCGATGGGCTAATCCTTGGCCGCCTAGCTAGTACTGTTGCAGATGTATTGCTGAAGAGTACTAGAGCCGGAAATAGCGATCAGGTAGTCATTGTCAATGCCGAGAAGGCAGTAATCTCTGGAAAGGCAACCGCAGTATATGCAAACTATCATCAGAAGTACGAACTAAACCATGCCCGCAAAGGTCCGTACTTTCCGCGAATGCCAGACATGATTCTGAAAAGGACGGTTAGAGGTATGTTACCATATCAGTCAAAGAGTAGCGGTCGCCGCGCTCTTCGCAACTTACGCGTCGAAATCGGTTGTCCAAGCCATCTTTCCGGAGATCTTCCAGAAGGCCATGAAGCAGGAGACGACAGTAAAATACGCCGTCCACTTCCACAGCGCTTTGTTCGCCTTGGCGACGTTAGCGCTAATTTGGGCGCACCCGCACACAGATGGAACGGAGGTGGTCAGTGATGGCTAGGAAAGGAAAGAAAGTTGTACACACTTCAGGAAAGCGTAAGACAGCAGTAGCCCGTGCAACAGTGAAAGGTGGTAAGGGAAGAGTTCGTGTAAACAGCGAACCTATCGAAATCCTTCAACCTGCTCTGTCCCGCCGCAAGGCTATGGAGCCACTAATAATTGCAGATGCAATGAACCGTCTTTCAAAGGTGGACATCAACATCCTAACTCATGGCGGAGGCGTCATGGGTCAAACAGACGCAATAAGAACCGCAATTGCTCGTGGTTTGGTTCACTACAACGGTGGTGCAGAGGGATTAGACGAGGAACTTCGTGATGAATTCTTGCGATTTGATCGAAGTCTTTTGGTCAACGATCCTCGTAGAAAGGAACCTAAGCATCAACTAGGACGTGGTGCACGTAGAAAGAAGCAGAAATCTTACAGGTGATTTAGATGATTATACCAGTACGTTGTTTCAGCTGTGGAGCGTTAATCGCTCACAAGTGGGAAGAGTTCAATGCAAAGAAAGAATCGGGTACGGACGTTATGACCGCTCTTGATGAATTAGGATTTGACCTCTATTGTTGCCGCAGAATGTTTGTCTCTCACATCGACCTTATCGATGAAGTCGCTCCATTCAGCACATCACGTGAGTGATACAGAAAATCCAATTCCCCAGGCAAGGGCTTGTGGGTTAGCTTGGCCTATACTTGGCGGCTGGGGGCCGTCAGACCCCAGTTCAAATCTGGGCAGGCCCACTGCCGGGGGCGTTTCTAGAAAATTAGTCGCCGTAGGTGACTAGAAGCCAATGAGTTCATGTTGGATGAGGCTGCAGGGATAATTATGAGAATCCGCTCATTGTTGATTGTAACCATCATGACCTTGTCGTCTTTATCCTCAGCAATCGCTACCGATACTGTCACTACACAAGATATTGACTTATCAGGTAATCATACCATGACTGGGAACTATACTGTGTCACACGGTACCACTCTTACCATTAAACCTGGTTCAGTGATTGATATGCAAGAATACTGGATGAAAGTAGAAGGAACGCTTGTCGTAGACAATTCAACTATCATGTCGTCAATTCAATCGACTAGTCCGGGAGGCCACAACGCAGGTGTATGGGATTCTGTAACAATTGTCTCTGGAGGAAATGCAATACTTGACAATGTAACGATCTCAAACGCTAAGTCATGTTTGATAATAGACGGTTCACTAATTGCAAAATCATTGACTATTGAGGATTGTTTGATTGGTGTCGAGGTGGCTGGTACTGCTGATATTAGCGGCCTTTCAATTGAGAGCGTAGACAATGATGGCGTGAGAGTTAGTGGAGGTGCAACATTATCTCAAGTGGAGATTCTATCCGCGACTACCGGGATAAGTTCGACGGGAAGTTTAGTTTTAGACCATGCAAATTTCGAACAAATTGGAACTGGATTATCATTAGATGGCGGAACCGCTGATGTTGAAGACCTCAACTTCGTTAGTGGTGTTGGAACTGGAGTTAGTGTTACTTCAAACGTATCAGGCGATGTTGAAGGGATGACCGGAACTTCAGGAAATGCTATCGTTGCAATAGATTCCACAGGATTCCACTTTTCGAACGTCGATATGTCTGGTCAAAGACTGGTTAACTCATGGTCTGCAGGAGATTTAACAATTACAGGGGCGACATATTTCGCCAATAGTCCTGAAACACCCATCGATTTGAGAACATCTGGGACCGTTTTACTCAATGACATTTCATTGACGGGTCAATTTTCATCATTGCAGGGAAGCTACGATGCACCATGGATAGCCGTTGCTCTATCAGGAAGTGGAGATTACATACTTTCAGATTCGAATCTCACCGCAACAGAATATGCACTTAAGGCAAGAGGAACCGGGACATTGTCAGTTTCAAACACCACATTCCAAGCCGATAATAACGGGCTTTCTTTTTCTGGGATCTCGCAGACATCTCTCGATAATGTAACCTTGAACATCTCACAAGGTGGAGATAGTGGCATTGATATTTTGCAAGGAGCTCATTACTTCAAGCACGTCGATGTGAATATGCCCTTCAATCAATTCGAAACGGGAAGTGTAGGCGTCGAGGCTTGGTGGTGTTCAATAAATTCCATTGAGACAAGCGTAAGTGGCTTTGCAAATAGTATGAATATTTACGAATCTGTTGCTACCTTTGAATCTTTAAATTTAGTAGATTCAAGTAAGCAAGGCCTCTATGCAAGCTCTTCAATGATTCATGTTTCCAATTCACTGGTTACACGAGTCTCTGATAATGGGATTGTCTTGGAATCCTCAAATGTGGTGTTGCGTAGCTGGACTTCTAGTTATCATGAGGATGCTGCGTCAATTGATTCTGATTCAGAAGCGACGATTTGGCAACTTAGTTCTACTAGCAATCTGAACTCTGATTCCACCGGTGAAGGCACACTAAATTACGGTAGCAGTCAATCTCTAAATTTGAACACTATGTACAACAATCGTCTGTGGGAGATGACTGTAAACTTTGAAGATTTGACAGGTAATTCTGTTGACGCTAATTGGCAAGTGATGGGATTTAGCGGTGTGGCGACTTCAGGAACTGCAATTCTTCCGGTAAGCGAGGCGGGTTCTCAAATTACAGCCACATACGGTGGAGTTGGAGCAATTTCCTTGGCAACTGGGGTTCAAGGAGGAAGCCATACCATACAGGTCCCTATTATGCCACAAGGAGATTGGAATCTTGTAGCAGGTTCCGTTGTAGTATTAGGTCCAACGGAAGATAATTTGCCACATATGGCAGGAGGTAATGTAACGATACCTGCAAACGCTAAACTGGTATTACAGGATACAGAATTGATAATACCAGGTGGCTCAAATCTAACGATTGAGAGTTACGGGGATTTTGAAGGCGAAAATTCTCGACTCAAAGGAAATATCATCACACATTCGGACAGATTTAGCAATTCCTACTCTTCTGATTTGGCAGTAGAAGGTGATGTGTTTTGGACATCTTGTCAAAACGATATAGTTCATTATAATTTAAACATCACCGGCTTAATCACACTTGACCACTCATGCAAGGTGACAGTAAATTCCGGAAGCATTCCATCCAATTTTACAATAGGAACTGGGGCCTCCTTTGAGATAGTCAATACATTGGAAGTCACAGTCTTAGACAAGGGAGAGCCCGTGCAAGGCGCATCCATCACAATACAGGGACAAAGTGTTTCGACAGATTCGGACGGTAAGGCTAACAAAACAGTGACTGCATTCAAGGTAGACATCAGCGGATCATCTGTCACGGGCCTAATGCAGGTTCAAATGAATATAGGACAGATATCAGATTTGATGGCATGGAATACATCCGCTTCTAAGCAGCACACATTCACAGCATCCACAATACAAAGCGGTGCTCTAAGCGAATGGTTGGAGCTTGATAGGGTCTGGAGCCCGTATCATTTAACGGGAGATTTGGTAATTCCTCCTTCCCAAACATTGACTGTAAATGATGGCGTTTTCCTCAGGATTGCAGACGAGGTTACAATTACAGTAGAAGGTACATTTATTTCTGGAAATTCCACAATTTCCTCGATGGGTAACGGTGCTCGTTGGGGCGGTCTTGTAATTGGGAATAATGCTGACACTACCGCTCAGATATCTGGAACAAGCATGGTTGAAGGATCGCCCTTAATCACAATAGATGGACAAGCAAATGTCGCAATCAATCACGCATATCTTGCACGTTCCAGTGGAGCAGAACCATTATTGCGGTCAACCAGTAATGCATTCATGGCCTTCTTGACAGTAGCTTCAACTACATTTGTTGATTCTGCCTCATACTGTGCTGAGATACAGGGAGGGGTTGAATTTTCATTAACAGATGTTGAGATGACTAATTGTCACTCAGACGCATTATGGACACAAGGAACCTTTGCGGTGATAGATGGATTGAAAGTCTCCGATGATGTTACACTGGCAGGAGTAGAGGGCACCCTTTCGAACCTAGAAGGCGAGAACCTCGAAGTAAGTAATTTAGACGGATTTGTAATGTCGGATTTGACATTATCGTCACTTATTGGTAACGATAACAGGTACATATCTATCGACGGAGCAACATTCGATTCAGCTCCAGCTATTGATTTAGATAATTCAGCAGGGGCCTTATCCAACATAAATGTTGATTGCGGTGGTAGCGGAACTGGAATTACCGCCCATCATGGTAGGTCTTCGGCATCATTAACACTAACAGATTCTTCAATTAAGTCCTGTACAAAGGGTATTGATTTGCATACCGATGGCGGTTCAGCCCCATTTATCTTGAATAATGTTGAAATCGATTCATTGGTGGCAATTGCGAGCGATGGTTCAGATGTTATTGTCAATCAAGGCTCATTAAATGGCTCTTTAGATGTGGATACAGCTCGGGCAGATTTGTATGATGTTGCACCACTTTCCAAGTCGACGACTTCAGGTGAGATCCAAATATGGTCATCACATATCTTTGACATAAGACTAGGAGAAGGGCCTCAGCATGCTGATTTACTGCTCGAACTTGGAGAATTTTGGTCAGGAACGGCCCAAGGAAGCAGCATCTTGGTTGCAATCCCAGTGGTATATTCAAATAACTCCACAGAAATAGAATTCTCTACGGTTAAAGTGACTGCTTCAGCCGAAAATCTCCCAGATACAGAGAAGAATCTTCCAATCGGTCTAGATGAACAGTACATAATACAAGTTGACATGGTAGGTAATAGTGCTCCAGAGGTAGAAATTATCATTCCTGATGATGGATTTAGGATTATGGAAACGCTCCCGATAGAGGTTAGGGCCATAGTATCAGACGATTTGGACCAGAATAGCGATTTGCAAATAACTTGGTTCGTGAATATAGGTCAGACAACAGTTATGGAATTGAATGGTGAGTGGAACAATATTACTGACTTAAGTGAAGGGTTTTATGTTCTTAGATTAGAAGTTACAGATACACAAGGACTAACATCCCTAGATTCGATTAGCCTCGAGATTACACTTCTTGATTCAGATGGCGACTGGTCCCAATCATGTAATGCTGATACTTGGTTCGATAAAGAAGAGAACGTGTACTGTGGGCCTGATATTTACGATATTGACGACGACAATGATGGTTCACTAGACATAAGAGATGCATGGCCATTCGACCCTTGTGCTAATCTTGACACAGATAACGATGGTCAACCTGACGACATAAATTGCCCGTTAGGAGTCACAACGTGGCTTACTGAAGACCCAGATGATGACGGAGATGGAATTCCAGATGTATCCGAAGGTTCTAGTTCCTCCCAAGACACAGAGAGCAGCTCGATATGGACAATCCTGGTTGTAATAATATTCATTCTAGCAGCAGCGTTCATGCTAATGCGTAAGAGAACGGAAGTGCAGTGATGGTTGAAATCACCAGCACACTACCTGACCCAGAAACTATGGCCCAGTTTTGTGTTGCAGTGTTAGCGATAATCGTTGGATGGGACGCTTGGTGGTTAGCACGTCAACGAATCGATATTCCTTCACTGGGTGATTTGCCTAATGGTGGTTATGCCTGGGAATCTAACCAGGCCGAGGAGCTGTCGCGCCAGTGGGCAAATTTGATTACAATGGGTGCAATGATGGTTCTGCCCTGGATGCTTGCTGAACTATCAGATACACCCCTGATTTGGGTATGGATTTGGGATATATTGCTTGCGATTCACTTGATATCTTTGTTAGTCCCCAAGAGATACGCAATCACATCTACGCATCTTTTTGCTGACGGATTAAGATATGAGTGGAGTAGATTGAGATTGGCTAAGAGGCAGCCAAAAAAGAGAGTAATGTTGTTGCGCAAAGGGTGGGGCCCTTTCGGGCCCCTCCCTCTGGGCGGTAAAATCAGCACAATCGCTGTTATCTTGCAAAGGATTCAATCAATTCTTAGTGAAGAAGAGTGAATCATTCCTCGGATGAGGATGCCTTGGTGTCCATGGTTGCTGCATACCAGACCATCATACCGAATGCAGTCTTGTTGACTACGTCAGCGATGTTGTATAGTACGTTCAATGCGTTCTCATTGTCACCGTCTTGTCCCATAAGCCAGCCTAGTGGGTAAATTGCCCAGCCGACTGTTAGGATGATTGCCATCGACTTGAAAGCGAATTGTGTACCTTCGCTTGCGTCTCCGACCTTTTCCTTTGCTTCTCCAGCCCATAGCTCGTAGATGATGTATAGCCATGCTAGTACACCGATTGCGAATAGTGGGTACTCCATTCCGTCAACAGCATCGATGTCTGCTTCGGATAGGAAACCTGCTACAAGCATGATAATGGATGCACCGAATAGCTTCCAGAATAGTACAGCAGATGCTGCGCCGATTGCTGCAAGGATTAGGTAGAACTCAGATACCTGCAGAGGTACTGTGATCAACCAATCGATGTATCGCATTACTAGTGGAGATTCACCAGTAACTTCCCAGTGCTCGCGCATGTATGTGTAGTGGTACCAAGCGATACCAGTAACAAGCGCTGCAACAGTCATGGAAGTTCTCCACTTAGGTGCTACGTTCTGTCTTTCCATGATGAAGAACACAGTAGAAGCGAGCATCATTGCAGTTGCGAGCCAGAAAGAAACACCGACCATGTCAGTGTCTTTTAGTATTCCGTCTCCGGCTATGTGTTCATAGCTTGCTGATGCATTTCCGATCGCTAGTAGCGACAGTGTTCCCACCAATATTAGGCTTGATGTTCTAGTTAGGTTAGATTTATTCATCAGCGCGATGTTTGGCCATGTGTATATAAAAGACTGTATTTTTTCTAGCCCAAATATTACCAGATTGGAGGTGTTTAGGATTTTTCGCCGGTCTGAACGGCCCACATTCTAGCATATGTTCCTTCAAGCAAAACCAGTTTCTCATGATTTCCATCTTCAATAATTTCTCCATTTTCTAACACAACTATCCTTTCTGCGTTTCTAATAGTAGATAATCTGTGTGCGATAATAATTGCTGTTCTATCTTTTGAAATCTTTCTAATAGAGCGCTGAAGAGCAGCCTCAGTCTCATTATCTACAGCAGATGTCGCTTCATCGAGTACAAGAACAGGAGCATCTTTTAGCACCGCTCTAGCGATGGCCAAGCGCTGCCTTTGACCACCAGAAAGCCGGTGGCCGCCTTCTCCAACAAGGGTATCCCATGAATCCGGCAGTTCTTCTATGAAGCCCGAGGCTTCTGCAACAAATGCCGCTTGTTTTACATCTTCATCATTTGCTGATGGGTTTCCATATCGAATATTTTCCATAATAGATGTAGGAAATAATGTAATGTGCTGGTCTACTAATGAAATAGATGATCGCAAGGTCTTCAAATTCCACTCTGGGAGCGGTTTCCCAGCCCAATTGACACTGCCTTGAATCGGTTCAGCAAATCTCAACAATAGGCGGATAAGAGTGGTTTTACCAGAGCCGGTCGCTCCTACAATCCCTGTAGTTATGCCTGCTTCAATATTTAGATCTAGATTTTCAAACACATTTTCCCTGCCAGTGTATGCAAATCCAATCGCCTTCAATTCGATATTAGATTTTGAAATCAAATCTTTAGATGGCTCGTAGTCGCCATGAGTAATTTCGGTAGGAGATGACAGAACATCAAGAACCCTTGTTGAGGAAGCCATTGCTCTTTGGTAAAGATCGAAAGTCTCACCAAGGCGTGTAAGAGGCCACAACAACCTCTGCGTCATGAATACTAGAACAGAATATGCTCCAATAGCAAGCACCCCTTCTAGTGTCAACCATCCACCTAGCAGAAGAGTTGCTGTGAAACCACACAAAATAGCCATTCTAATCATCGGAACAAATGCAACAGAAAGTCGGATTGCTTTCTTGTTGGCATCCCTGTATTCATTACTCAGGTTTTCCACTCTCTGCAGTTCTCTCTCTTCAGAGGTGAAGGATTGTATGGTTGACATTCCCGATAAATCATTTTCAAGTAGAGCATTGAGCCTACCTGCCGTGTTGCGAACTTCTGCATATCTCGGTTCTAGGCTTCTTTGGTAGAGGAATGAACCCCAGATAATTATCGGGATTGGGAGGACTGCGAAAAGAGCAACTTTCCATGAAATCGCCAGAAATACTGCGCCAACCACGATTACAGTAGTGGTTACCTGGAGAAGGTCATTCGCACCCTTGTCTAGGAACCTTTCAAGTTGGTTAATGTCGTCGTTTAATATTGCTAAAATATCCCCCTTCTGTCTTTCATCAAACCAACCCATGCCCTGTTTCTGAACATGACTGAATGTCTCTATTCTTAATTCGTGTTGAACAGTCTGCGCTAGATTTCTCCACAAAACACCGTAGAAATATTCGAACAAAGACTCTAAGCCCCAAATTATGAATGTTAGGACTGACAAGAAAATAAGCTGATGCCAAGCATCCTCTATTCCGAACCCTGCTAGGAATGATTCTTCTCGCTGAACCACAACGTCTACAGCTAGGCCGATTAACAGTGGTGGTGCTAAGTCCCATATTTTGTTAAGGACTGAACACAATGTTGCTAGCCTAATCGTCCCTTTGTGAGGGGACATGTACCGCAACAATCTCTTGAACGGCCCCCCCTCACTCATGACACCTCCAAATCTCTACAGTATGAGAATGCTCGCCTCGCATCGTGTGTCATATCATGTAGATAACCATAATTTGGCTCCGCCACTCAGCAGTAATCCATGGAATGGACGCGAAGCGGAGATGACCTGTTCGTTAGAATCGATTCAGGAGAGGAAATTCATGCCACACTACAAAGCCTTGCGGACGAAGTAGGGTTTAATGCAGCAGCAATAACAAGCGGAATTGGTAGGACAAGAAACACGCTTTATGGATATATGAATGAAGCTGGAGTGTACATAAGAAGAGATCTCGTAGAACCTTCAGAATTGGTCAGTCTATCTGGAAATATTGCAAGAACTCAAGACGGGAAACCATTCACACACATTCATTGTTGCTGGTCGGACGACGATAACAATGTACATGCAGGGCATATGTTCCAGTGTGTAGTTCATGTTGTCGCCGAGATACATATTCGAGTAATGACACAAGCGATTATGACTCGCTGCCCATTACCAGATGTAGAGTTACTAGGATTACAATTTTCGTGACATTGATAGCACTTGACGGATGTGAATAAATATGGCAGGGGAAGATAGAATCGAGTATCTTGCCGAAGCGGTGCGATACCACAGGGAACTGTATTACAATCACTCTGCACCTGAAATCTCGGATTCAGAATTTGATGCAATGTGGGATGAACTTACCAAGCTAGATCCTGATAACAAAGTCCTTCACGAAGTAGGACCAGAACCTCTACCCGGTACTGTAAAAGTTGAACATTTGTTTCCAATGAGGTCTTTAGACAAGGGTATAAGCGATGAAGACATTATTCACTTTGTCACTCAGTCTACGTTTGGAGGTAAGAGGTACCTCGCTCAACCCAAACTAGACGGTTCTGCATTGTCCTTAGAATACATTGCAGGAAATTTACATCGCGCAGCGACGAGGGGCAGCGGCGAGAGAGGGGAAGATGTTACTCTAAACGCAAAGTTAGTTGCAAATGTACCATTAAGACTCAACCGACCCGTCGATTGTCATATCCGTGGAGAAGTGGTAATGCCACTTGCAGTTTTTGAAGAAAAATACCGAGATGTCTCTCCCAATCCTCGCAACCTTTGCTCTGGAGCATTGAGACAAAAGCACGGTGACGGTAAAGCCGATGCTGCAGATCTCGTATTTTGGGCGTACGATGTTAAGTTTCCAAATGAATCGCCAGACTGCACTAATGATAGCGAGTTATTGATTTGGTTACAAAGTGCTGGCGTAGAACCAGCACCTTGGGAGATTTTTGAATCCGATAGTCCTCAAATCGATATGATAGATCATACGAAGAAGTGGAGTAAATCTAGAGCCACATACGAATACGAGATTGACGGACTAGTATTCAAGTTAGATAACTTAGAACAAAGGGAGAACTTAGGCATGACAGCACATCACCCGCGATGGGCATTAGCATGGAAATTTCCGTCTCAAGAGGCAATATCGGTGTTGTTGGGAGTAGATTGGCAAACCGGTAGAACAGGGGCTGTAACCCCTGTTGCGAGAATAGCACCGCAGATGGTTGGTGGAGTAACCGTAGAAAATGTAACCTTACACAATGTAGGGGAAGTCGAGAGGTTAGGCATCAAAATTGGAGATAAGGTGAAGATTACACGCAGGGGGGACGTAATTCCCAAAATAATAGAAAATTTAGGAAAGGCGGCAGCCTCTGATATCTCAAATAGATTTCATGCAGACGGTAGTCAGTTCACAGGTAAGTTAGAATTTGCTGAGATAAGTATTCCAAACTTCTGTCCTGCATGTAACAGAACCCTAGAGAAAGACGGAGCATTCCTCAGGTGCATCTCATTGCAATGTAGTGCAAGAACGGCAAGGTCCCTTACTTATTGGTGCAGAACTCTGGAAATGGACGGAATCGGTGAAAAATTGATTGAAGCGTTATTAGATTCAGAATTGGTATCCACAATAGCCGATTTGTATAAACTAAGCCACTCACAACTAACTAGTTTGGAAAGGATAGGTGACAAGAGCGCTTACAATGTGTTAGATGAGTTGGCAAAAACAAGGAGCATGCATCTATCCAAGTTCTTACATGCATTAGGGATTGAGAGGATTGGCCCGGAAGTTGCTGCGACAATATCGCAATACTTCATTTCACTTGAAAAATTGTTAGTATGGGTCGAGGACGGAGATAATGAGGAAATTACAACCATTGATGGTATAGGAGAAAAGGTTGCGGCAATATTCAGGGATGGTATTAACAAGCGTAAAGAGTTGATTCACGCATTATCGGAAATAATTGATGTAACCGATGAATTAGAGGCAGCAACCGGTATTTTTGATGGCAAATCATTCTGCATCACTGGCTCCTTGTCTCGCCCTCGAAAGGAAATCGCTCTTGCCATTAAGAACGCAGGAGGCAAGGTTGTTGGGAGTGTTAGTGGGAACCTAGACATCCTTGTTGCAGGAGAGAAGGCGGGAAGCAAGCTTGCAAAA
>Ga0160423_10003159_pt1 | contig 13749 bp, 9 predicted proteins | sample CRUFie14St8metaG_FD_108191 | JGI IMG/M metagenome (GOLD analysis project Ga0160423, IMG submission 108191) | Marine microbial communities from the Costa Rica Dome - CRUD Field 142mm St8 metaG | ecosystem: Environmental > Aquatic > Marine > Oceanic > Photic zone | place: Costa Rica: the Eastern...
GGACGGCGGGCGGCAGGCCCCCGGGGCGTGGGCAAGCCTTCCCGTGTCGTTGGAGGAGCTCTGCCTTGGCCACACGCTCCCCGTCGGACAAACGTTTCGTTGGGTGGAGACCAGGGAGGGCGCGTTCACCGGTGAGCCCCTCACGACAAATGAATGCACGGATCTGTCCCCTGATCCGATCCGCTGACCATCAACCACCCCTTGTTCTTCACTCTTCTCTCGCCGTCTCCCTCGCCCTCAGGAGTTATCGGGTCGAGGGCTTACGAGATGGAGCAAATGGAGGACAGCGTTCGGTACAGGGTCGTGGCCAGGGGAGGGGGCGCCGAGGGGGCGTCCACCGCGAGCGATGAATCCCGGTCGGATCCGTCGATTGAGGACGCCGAGGTCCTACGAGAGTACTTCCAGCTGCGCTTGAAGCTCGCGGATTTCGTCGAGCACTGGAGCGGCCGGGACGAGAGGTTTCGCGCCATCAAGGGCTATTACCCGGGCGCCCGGCTGCTGAGGCAGGACCCCGTGGAGTGCCTGTTCTCCTTCGTGTGCTCGTCGAACAACAACATCGCGAGGATCCACGGAATGGTCAACACGCTGTGCCGGCTCTACGGCACTGAGCTCCGTCGTCCCTCTGAGGGCCTCGGCCAAGGCGAAGACGAGAAGCTAGGAGAGAAGCTCTACACGTTCCCGACTCTGGAGCAGCTGTCGCAATGCACGGAGGAGGCTCTCAGGGCGAATGGGTTCGAGTACAGGGCAAAGTTCATCACCGGCAGCGTCTCGGCCCTGAACGCCATGCCAGGTGGCGGCGAGAACTGGCTGCTCTCCCTGAGGGATGTGCCGTACAAGGAGGCCTCCGCGGCGCTGACCGAGCTGCCCGGGGTGGGCCCCAAGGTCGCCGCCTGCGTCTGCCTTTTTTCCCTCGACAAGTTCGAGGCCATCCCTGTGGACACGCACGTGTGGAGGCTCGTGAAGGAGCACTACAAGCCGGAGCTGCAGGAGAAGAAGAGCCTGACGCCAAAGCTGATGGACTTGGCGGAGCGGGCGCTGATCGACAGGTTCGGCCCGCACGCCGGGTGGGCGCACAACGTGCTCTTCCTGTCCGAGCTCGCCCAGCTCAAGAAGCGGCTGCCGGAGGAGCTGCAGACCCCGACCAAGAGGAAGAAGACGAAGAAGGAGGTGAAGAAGGAGGAGGAGGAGAGCAAGGGCGGGGCGGTCAAGAGAAAGCTCGTTTAATCCGATTCTTTCCGCGTAATCTAACAACGGTTTGTGGTTGCCGTCCAACCTCGGAAGCTATGCTCCGCGCCGCGAACCCGGCAAATCGCGCTCACTTTTTGGCCTCGAACTCCTCCGGCGTGTAAGTCTTCTTGATGCTCAACGCGTGGATCTCCTCGAGCTCCTCCTTGAGCGCGCCGTTCACCAGCCTGTGCCTCTGCAGCGCCCGCTTGCCGGCGAACTGCTCGGAGACGACCAGTCCGACCTCAAAGGAGGCCCCGCAGCCACCGCTCGTATCGAAGACCTCGAGTTCCTTAGCCTGCAGGGCCTCCCTCAGCTTCTCCTCGACCTGCGCGACGGTGACAACCATCCTGTAACCCCCGTTCGCCCTCGTCTCCACTGCGTTCCTCACCGCGACCAGCGATCGCGCCAACATTGTCTATGATGATGTTCGCGAGCTCACGAGCCCTTCGCGCCATCCCGATTGTGGAGGGGGGAACGAGTGCGGAGGAGGGGAGGGGAGGCGCTGCGCAAGCGATCGAGGTCGAGGCCGAGGTCGACGAGGTGGAGGAGCGGGCCTCCATGGGAGGGCAGGGACGACCGCGCCGCGTCCAGCCAGCAGGCCCGCTAGGTCGGAGGTTGGGCGAGGCACCAGAAACTCCTGGCGAGACATATTGAGTGAACGGAGAGGGTCCGTTCTCGTGGCCGTGAGTGACCCTTCCGTGAGGCCTCGCCGCGATGGGAGTGCAGGGCCTGTGGACCCTGCTCGAGCCATGCGGGAAGCGGGTGAACGTGGAGAAGCTTTCAAACCGCAAGGTCGCAGTGGACGCGTCGATTTGGCTGATCCAGTTCATGAAGGCCATGCGAGACGAGAAGGGTGAGCAGCTCAGGAACGCGCACGTCTTGGGTTTCTTCCGGAGGATCTGCAAGCTGCTGTACCACAAGATCAGGCCGGTCTTCGTGTTCGACGGGGCGACGCCCGCGCTGAAGCGGGCCACGACGGCTGCCAGGCGCAGGAGGCGAGAGCAGCAGGGCGTGCGGCTGAAGAAGACCGCGGAGAAACTCCTCCTGTCCCAGCTCAAGAAGCACGCGCTGCAGAGGGCCATGGGCGCCGCGGAGGCTCCGGGGGAGGCCGTCCCCTCGGCACCCGCGGAGGAGCCGCCCCTTCAGGAACCGGCCGCGGCGGAGGCTGATCCAAGGCCTCCGAGGCCGTCCCCCCGAAGGCAGCGAAAGGAGGGCTTCGAGGAGGAGGTCGTGGAGGTTCTGTCAGACGGGGGCGATGAGGAGGAGGACGACGGGGAGTTTCTGCTGCCGGACGACCTGAACACGGTGGACCCCACGGTCCTGTCAACTTTGCCGCCGTCGATTCAGCTGGAGGTCATGGAAAAAATGAGGGAGCAGAAGACCTCTGAGAACCGGGAGAAGTTCCACAGGGCGAGCGCGGCCCCGTCCAACTTCTCTGAGCTCCAGCTGCAGACCTATCTCCAGGGCTGCTCGTTTCGGAAGCAGATGGACGGCATTAAAGACGCCATGAACGCCGCTCACGACGCGGGCAAGGGCAAGGGCAAGAGGATTGCGTCTGAGGGCACCAGGGAGTACATCCTGGCCCAGATCCCAGTGGACCCGGCGGAGCGGGGTGCATCGAGCATGATCATGGCGGGCTCGAGCGAGGCTGGACCCTCCTCGCTCTTCAGGCGGGGCGAGGGGGACGAGGGTGGAATGGCGGCGGAGCAGGTGCGCAAGGCTAAGCAGGAGGCTGGGGATGGGGGCGAGCTGAGCATCAAGTTGGAGGTCGGCGGCGACGACGACGAGAGCGAGGACGACAGCCTCTTCGGGTCCGAGTCTGGAGAGGAAGGGAGCGATGGGGTGGAGTGGGAGGCGGTGGAGGACGAAGGGGCGGCTGCGAGGGCAGCGGCGAAGGCTGCGGCACCGGTTCACTGGAGGCAGCGTGCGGCCGAGCGGCAGAGGTTCTGGAGCCGCACCCACGGGTTTCAGATGGGCAGGAAGCTTGGGGACTGGTCGGAGGACAAGGGCGCGGAGGCCTCCGCGGCGCCCAAGGGGCCGAGCGGGAAGGACATCGAGGAGTTCGAGCTGGCCAGGGCGATCGAGATGAGCCGGGCGGAGGCAGGGCCTAGCGCGGTGGCGGCGGCAGAGGAGAAGAATGACGAGGACCTCGCCAGGGCGATCGAATTGAGTCGAAGGGAGACCGCCATGGCTGCCGCTGGCCGGGAGGACGACTCGGACAGCGACGACCTGCTCTTTGAGGACAGCGTTGAGGGTGAGCCATCGGCCGTGCGTGGGGCAACGGAGGCAAGTGGAAGCGGCGTCGCAGACCCTCCACAGCCCTCGACGGCGCAGATCCCTGGCCCAATGACAAAGGATGGCGGACCGGGGAATGGAGCCGTGATCGTGTCGTTGGACCAAGATGAGGTTCTTGGGGAAGCAGAGGGAGGGGCAACGCCAGTGGAGGCCCAGAGGAGGTTGGTGCTCAACTCTGACGTGGAGGTGGTTGCCAGTCCCAAGGAGGATGACTTGGTGATTGTCGAAACTCACGAGGCGGAGGCGGAGCCCCAGTCATCGGGCTTGCCAGTTGGTGGCGCAGGACTCTCTGAGTATGCCGAAAACGGCGGAGGAGAGATGGCGGTGGAGGTCTCCGCGGGCGAGGATGGTGCTGCGGCCCCAGTGGTCGACTTGGTCGGCAGCGATGCCGAGGAGCCAGACCCTGGCCCTGGCAAGGTCCCAGAGGCCGCGACTACTGAGCCTGACGCGCCTGTGGACCTGATCGGTGGAGGAGCGGAGGCGGTGTTGGAGGAGGAGGCTGCGGGGACCTCTGGGGAGGCCGGCCCGTTGCCTGGGGGCAGCGAAGAGATGCCCCCCCCTCCGCCCAGGCCGCCCGCGATGGACAGAGAGGGGATCCAGAGGGAGATCAACAGCCTCGACGAGGACATCGATGCTCTCACGGAGGAATACAAGCGGTCCATTAGGTACTCGGACGAGCCCACTAGTGAGATGTACGCCGAGTGCCAAGAACTGCTTACCATCTTTGGCATTCCTTACATCATCGCCCCGATGGAGGCGGAGGCCCAGTGCGCTTACCTGGACAAGGAGGGCTTGGTGCACGGGGTGGTCACGGACGACTCGGACGCCTTCCTGTTTGGCGCCACCAACGTCTACAGGAATATCTTTGAGAGCAAGAAGTATGTCGAGGAGTACCGCATGAGCGACATCGACAGGGAGCTCGCGCTCAGCAGGGAGAACCTGATTGAGCTGGCGCTGCTCCTGGGGAGCGACTACACGGAGGGGGTGAACGGCGTGGGCATCGTGAACGCCATCGAGATCGTGAACGAATTTCCAGGCGTGGAGGGCTTAAGGAGGTTCAAGGGTTGGGTGGAGGCCATGGACAAGTTTGGTGGAAAGGGAGGCGAGGGAGACACGGACTTCCAAAGGAGACACGCGAGGGTGAGGAAGAACTGGGACGTGCCCAGGGACTTTCCGAACGAGAAGGTTATGCAAGAGTACAGGCAGCCCAAGATTGACTTGTCCAAGGACAGCTTCAGGTGGGGGAAGCCGGACCTGCCACACTTGCTGGCCTTTTGTGCCGCGAAATTCTGCTGGCCCAGAGAGAAGACAGAAGAGCTTCTCAAGCCCGTTCTGGCGGCCTACGAGGCGCAAGAGATGCAGCTCAGGCTCGAGTCCTTCTTCGGGTTTAGCGAGAAGTTCGCCAAGTTTCGGTCGGCGAGGATCGAGAAGGCCGTTTCCAAGCTGAAGAAGACGAAGAGGCTCATGGCGGGTGAGGACGAGGATGGCGGCGCGCCGGGGCGGGAGGAGGAGCCCTCGACGAAGAGGCCAAGGAAGGCCCCCGAGAAGGGAAAACAGAGAGGGAGGAAGGCAAGCCAAAAAAAGTCTTGAGTATTTGTTGTGTACGTGTACAAAGTAAAAGCGATCCGTTGGCGCGGTTGCTCACTCCGCGAAGGCGGGCTGGCTCCCCACGGCCTCCTGCGGCGTCAGCCTGTTCCCGTCGCCGAGGTTGGACCGCCTCGGGTCGAGCATGAACTGGTTCTCTGCCTCCTCGCTGTGGTACACGCAAGACACCTCTGGCTTCTCATCCAGAGACCCTACGTAAGCGAAGGTGTTCATGCCCTTCCTGCACACGTCGGCCTCCGACCTCGTCACCAGCTTCCGCTTCTCGAGCTCCTGGACGTTCGCTTGCCTCAGCACACAACCCGGCTTGACCTCCGGGGAGGTCACGTACACGTTGAAGGGGTTAAAGGAGACAAAGATGCGCTGGTCGAAGACCATGGAGGAGTATCCGTTCGCCATGCACACGGCGCCCGAGGGGGTCCTCCTGTCCACGATTTCCGTGCTCGCCACATTGTTTGGCTGGAAGTTGGCCTCGCCGTTGAGCCACGCCCCGAAAGCAATCCCAAATACAAAAGACCCGGCCAGAAGAGCCTTGGTCACGCCCCCCATCTTCTCCCCCCACCAAGTGTTCGAGGACGTGCTCGCGCCTCCTCCGCCGCCACCGCCGCCCTCGAAGTAAGGGTCCCCGCTGTCGAAGGAGTCCGGGGCCCGCGCGCGTTTGAAGGTGTCCCTCTGGTACCCCACCCCGCCCTGCTGTTGTTGCCGCTCGCCGCCTCCTCCTCCTCCCCTACCCCCCCCCGAGCCGGCGCGGCAGGGCGAGCCCCTTCTCGCCGGTCCCGCGGGGCCGAGCCGAGCCGCCCTCCTCACACCCCCGACCCTCGCGTGCGGCGCCTTCATGGTCACCCTCATTGTAGTCTGGCGCGCCGCTCCTGTCGCACTTTATCCACGTCTGAGAGAGCAGGGCAGGCTTCCAAAAAAAATGGGTCGAAGTGGATGACAGCCAGGATTGATCGAGGGGTCGCAAGGCGAGCGAGCGAGCTCGAGAGGACCATGGAGGTCTCGGTGAAGGGGAAGGGGCGGTGCATTGGGTGTTCTCACCGGTGCCGCGACGTAGCGAGGGCGAGGCCGAGGGCGAGATGCTCGCGCGAGGACGACGGAACGACGACAACGACAACGAGCCGGAGGGAGGCCTTGGTTTGGGGGGTGGGTATCACCACCACAGCAGCTTTGGTGCCTCGCCCTGAGAGTGCGCGAGGGGTTGAGGAGGGCGCGGAGGGCGCCGGCGCAATGATATCCGACACCCCCCCCCGCCGCGATGACCTTTGAGCCCGAGGTTCGCAACTCCGACGTCGCGGTCTTCGTAGCCGGGGTGGTTCCCTTCGTTTGGGCGACCGGGGAGTTCTGGAGGAGAGTCCTCAAGGGGGAGGTGTTCGGCACGGGAAGGGACAGCGTTAGGTTCGACCAGCCCTTTAACGACAACGCGGAGCGGGCGGGGGGCAGGAAGCTGACGTCCACGGCGCTCAATGCGGCCTACGCCCTCTTCATCGTCGCGGGGGGGTCCCTGGCCCTGGCGCTCGTGGCCTTCCTCCAGGCGAGCTGAGTCGAGAGAACCTGGAACGCGAGGCGAGTCCGAGGTGTGCGGGCGCGCAAGGTGAAAGGAAAAAGTGTAATTCTCATGCAAAACGACGACGATCAGGCGCGCCCCTTCCTCTGCAGGTTGCTCACGTCGAAGAGGATGGCGTCCAGCTCGCTGCGGAACCTGTCTATCTCAGCGTTCTTCGCCCTGATCGCCAGCTCCCACTTTTGGTTCAACACGTTCTGTTGCAGGGACGCAAGCTGCTTGGTCTCCTCCATCACCGCCCGCCACTGCTCCTCCCGGGCCATCTGCCTTGCGTCCATCTGCGCGAGCTTCTCCTCCAGGACAACGTACTCGGGGGCGTAAGATGAATTCCGGTGTTGGAGCTTCGCTTGACCCACCTGAGGCGCAGACCTCAAGTAAGCGAGCTCCGCCTCGAGTTGCCTTACCCTGTCGCCCAGGTGCTGGCCCTGCGGCGAGGGGTCGTGCTCGCTCGCGAAGGCCGGGCGGTGGGCGTAGTGCGGCGCGGCCAGTGCCTGAGGGGCAGGCCCGGGCTGCCGGCCCATCCCTCCCAGCTTCTCCTCGAGGTCCCTGACTTGGGCTTGGAGGATCCGTACGGCGTCGTCCCTGGCGGGGACCTGGTCCTGAGTCCGCCGCAGCTCGACACTGAGATGCTCTCTTTCCTCCTTGGCCTGCTCAAGCTCAATCCTGAGGGCCTGGATCACGGCCTCGGCCCTCTCGTCCACCGCCGTCTGAGAGCTCTCAGAGAGCCTGCTCTGCCTCCTCTCCTCCCTCAGGGACTCCTGGTAGTGGGTCTTCTCCCTCCTAGCGCCCTGGAGCTGCTTCTCTAGCAGCTTCACCTTCTTGCCGTAGTGAGACCTCACGTCCTCAACCTGCTTCGCGAGTTCCTTGGCCCTGCTGCTCTCCCTCTTCTCGCCCTGCCTGTCCTGGGCCCTAGCCCTCTCGTGCTGCTGCCTCAGAGCCCTGAGTTGAGACTCGTGCTTCCGCATCAGCTCCGCGTTCCTCTTCTTCTGGTGCTCAACCTCCGCCGAGAGCTCCTTGACCTGGCGCTGCTCCTCCGCGGTGGGCTTGGAGGCCTGGATGAGCGCCGCGAGAGAGTCCGGGTTGTTCTTCACCAGCAACGAGTTCAGATGCTTGCACTCCTGCTCGAGCTCCTCGATCCTGGCCGCCATCCTCGCCTCAGGGCCGTCCTGGGACCCGTCACCCTCGAACTTGGCCAGCCTCTTCTGCAGCTCCGCGATCGTGTCCAGCTGCTCCTTGATCAGTTCCGCGTTCTGGTCCACGAACTCCTGGTTCTCCGAGTACCACTTCAGCTTTCCCTCGAGCTCCTGCCTGGCGGCCTGGTGCTCTCGCTTCATGGCCTCCATCTCCATCTTCAGCGACCTCAGCAGCTCCTCCTCCCGCTCGATCTGCTTCAGGTCCACGCCGGCACTCCTGGCCTCCAGCTCCTTGTTCTCCCTCTTCAGCCTCTCCAGCTCCTTCCTGTGCTTTGCGTCCGACTGCAGGAGCTCCTCCTTCAGGGCGTTCGTCTGCCTTTGCAAGTCGAGCTTCTCCCTGAGCCAAGATGCCGTCTTCTGGGAGTCCACCCGCCTCTCCTCCTGCAGGACGATGAGATCCCTCGCGTACGTGGCCTGCTCCTCGGCCATCTTCTCCTCCCTCTCTCTCATCTCCTCCTTCATCTGCTTCAGCTTCAGCACGGCGCTCTCGTTCTCGCTCTGGTAGTCCTTGAGCAGGGTCTCCTGCTCGTCGATCTCCCTGCGCAGCGCCGCGAACTCCTTCTCGTTCAGCTTGACCTCTGCGCCATCCTCCGCGCCCAAGATCTTCTGCCTCAACGTCATGGACTCGGCCTCCTTGACCCTCACACCGAGCTGCCTCACCTCGCTCTCCAAATTCTCAATGATGCTCTCGTAGTGCTTGATGGTGGCCTCCTCGATCTCCCTGTGCTTCTTGGCCAGGCCCTTGGACTCCTGCGCGGCTTCGTCCCTCTCCCTCCCCAAATCGCGGAGAGCCTCCTCGAGCTCGTCCACCTGAGTGCGGAGGTCCGACTCCGTGAGCTGGCCCCCGCTCGCGGAGGACGAGAACCTCCTCCTGCCGACGACGGGTAAGGAAGCGGGAACGGAGGCCACGGGGGCCGGCGCGGTGCTGGGCCGTGACCCGACCTCGCTCTTGGCTATCACGTGCCTCGCCGCGGCCCTCGCCTTGAGGACCTGGAGCTTGGGAGAAGCCCTGGGGGCGGTGGACTTGTCCGCCTGCGCAGCGGGCGCCGCGTCCGAGGCCTTGGGAGGCGACGGTGGGCTGGAGGGCGGAGAACCTGGCCCCTCCACGGTGCTGCTCGCCTCATCCGACTCGGAGGACTCTGAGGCCTTCCTCTCGAACGCAAGCTGCCTCTTGATCGGGGCCTTGCCCCCCTTGTTTTGCTGCTCGCCCGCAGCCTCCCCCGCCATCTCGGCCACCTCACCGTCCCGCGCCTTGTTATCGCTCTCGGAGGCGGGCGACGACGTCGAACCCGATGGCTCCGGGAAGGGTTCCTCTGGCGGGTTCACGCCCTCCGGCGCCCTCTTCGCGGCCAGCTCCTCCGCGCTCGACCCGACGGTCTTCTCCGGCGAGTTCCTCACCGACTTCTTGCCCTTGCCCTTCTTGAACGGGCTCTTCTTCTTGCCTCGCGGCGGCATGGTGACGTCCCCTCGCCTGCACCGCTCCCGCACTCCTGGAGGTCCTCCCGCACTCACCCCACTACCTGCCTGCTGTTTCTTGTTTTTGAATCGTAAAGTTGTCCAAACGATCGTTTCCCCCTCCCGGAAAAATTCCCCCACCCCGGAAATTTCGTTGCCAATTTGGTCGGCAATTGGAGCCTCGGAGGGCGGGGTAACGGTCGCAGGGGAGCGGGAGGACGAGACGAAGGGATACAAAGACGGCGACGGCGACGGCGACCCTGCTGCTGCGAGAGAGAGAGAGAGAGCTTGAGGATGAGATTGTATTCGGTCGCGTTCGTGGGCTTGGCCCTGGCCGGCTTGATCGCCTCGGCGGGGGCCGCGCACTTCGGCGCCAGGGGACGCGCCCTGCAGCAGGCCGACAGCGCGAGGGAGGATCTCACGACGTACTCGAAGCAGTGCATCCCGCGGTGCACGGCCGGCCGCTGGTACACCTTCGGGATCCCCACGGTCTCCTGCGTCCACGAGGAGGAGCTGGAGTGGCTGAACAAGCACATCTGCAAGGAGGACGTCCGCTTGAGCCAGCTCATGCCCCTGCTTCCCAAGCCCGAGGAGTGCTCGCTCAAGCACCTCAAACACTGGCTCGAGGAAACCTGCAACTTCCCCTTTCCAAGCGCGAAGCTCGATGAGAGCTGCCGCCCTCGGTGCAAGCAGCCCCGCTGGTACACCCTCGGAATCCCAGTGCCGGACTGCAACCAGCTCGAGTACGACATCTGGCTCAACGACTTCATCTGCTCCGAGGAGGAGCCAGTCTCGGTGCAGATGCTGATGGATACCGCGGATGACCCGACCACGTGCAACCTGAACGACTTGAGCTACTACCTTCGCACGACCTGCCAGGACGTGCAGAGCTGGTCGCCAGGGGCCAGGAGCGCCGGCGCTGTGGGGGCAGCAGGGACGCCGCCGGCATCAAACTCTATGGAGCCGTCCTCGACCTCTGGGGGGTCGTCCCTCGGGGCCTTCGCCACCGCGGCGGCGGCCGGGAGAGGTAAGTCCGGCGGCTTCGAGCCCCTGCAGGCCGACATGCCGATCTTCGGCGCGAAGAACTCGGAGAAATTGCACTCCCTTAGCTTTGGAGGCGGGAAGATCACCCTGCCTCGCCCCTCGTTCGAGAAGATCTACGGCCCGAGCTCGAGTACTGAGACGACTGAGACCTCCTCTACCGCCCCTCGCCGCCAAGGTCCGACACCCCAGCCCCAGGATCAGCTAGACGGGTCCGCAGGCTACTACCTCGAGGAGGGGTACGACCCCTCCTACGGCGGCGCTTGGCCCCAGCAGCAGCAGCAGCAGCCGCAGCCGCCACCTCCCAGGAGGCAGCCCTTCCAGCTCTCGATGGAGTCCTGCGGGTTCGTCCAGGCCGCAGACGGCGGGATCTCCACCGTGCCCGTCGTTCTCAAGATCACCGGCGGGGAGCCCCACAGCCAGATTGCCATCTTCAGGTCCAGGGCCTCCTCCGCTGAAGACCCGCTGGCCGCGGTGAGCGTTCCCGACAACCTCAAGTGTGCCGGGACCGGCCTCGGCCTCGGCGGGACCTTCTTTGCGGGGCCGAAGCAGGTCAAGGCCTGGCAGGTCTCCACGCAGGGCCAAGGGGACGCCCTCTTCAAGATTGACGGGGAACGCGCCACCACACAGTCCGTGTGCTCTGAGTTCGTGTACCAGGCAGTGGACATGTCCACCTGCCGCCTGAGCAACGTGCTCGACTCGAGGAGCTACCAGGGAGCCACGGGATGAACAGCCACAAGTACAACGCTTCCATTCTCTTCTTGCTATAATTTTCCTAGTCATGTAGTCCATGAGCTTTGTCTTTGCATGTTGCACGTTGCATTTGAATAGATTAAATGAGCGCCCCCTTCCTCTTCTCCCTCTTTCTATTATAAATAATCTCTAGACCAACATGGGCCACACCTCGATCTTCGCATAGTGCTCGACGATCTTGAGCACAATCTCCTTTGGCAGGGCACGTAGCCCGCTATTCTCCTTGGACTCGCACGCCATCAAGATTGCCGCAACATTTATTCTCGTGTCCTCTGGGTACTTCGCGTGGACCTCGGGAGCCCAGTCCGTCGGGATCTCCTCCATCCTGTCCAGCAGCTCGACGACCTCCTGCTGCGCCGCCTGCCGGGCCCAATCCCTCACTGTCATCCCCCTTGAGTCCTTGCCCAGCATGAGCTCCGGGGCCTTGGTGAGAAACTCGCAGACGCACCCGAGGTGGCCGTAGTACGCCGCGTACATCAGCGGGGTCGTCCCGAATTCATTCTTGCGATCTGCTTTCGCCCCCGATGACAGCAGCAGCGAGACGTTCGCCCTGGCACTGCTGTGGGCCGCGTACATCAGCGGAGAAGAGTGGTCCTCGTCTCTGGCGTTGGGGTCGGCGCCGGAACGCAGGAGGAAGGCCATCACCTCGCGGTTGTGGCCTCCGTCGGGGGCGTAGTCGGCGGCGTACATGAGCGGTGTGACGCCCTTGGCGTTTCGGACGTCCACGGGGACCCCCCTCTCCAGAATGGCGGCGCAGGACGCCGCGTCCCCCTTCTTTGCGGCCCAGTGGAGTGCCCCGGTGCCTATGGCGTTGGACACGAGAGGGTCGGCTCCCAGCTCGAGCAGGGTCCTGACGGCCTCCCCCTGGCGGTTCTGAATGGCGTAGATCAGCGCCGTGAGGCCGTCCTTGTTGCGCACGTCCAGGGAGGCGCCGCGGCTGTGGAGGAGGCGGCAGCAGCTTTCGCTCCCCCCACTCGCAGCGTACATCAAAGCGTTCGAACCAAAATCGTCCTGGAGCTCCAGGTCGGCCCGAGGGCCCGCCACCAGCGCGGCCGCAGCCTCGATGTTGCCCTTGTAGACCGCGTACATCAGCGCGGTCCTGCTCTTTGAGTCCCTGCTGTTCACGTCCGCCCCCTCGTCCAACAGGAAGCTCACGATCCGGGCTTCGTTCACGTCCGCCGCAAAATGCAGGGCCATGCATTCCTGCTTGACCGAGACGCCGCTCTCGGTGACGAGCCTGCGAACGGAGCGGTAGTCCCCGCTGTGGCACGCGCGGATGAACTCGAGCTTCGCCTTCATGGCGAAGAGGGCGGGGCTGACCCTGGCGGCGGGGTCCCGCCCGACCATCTCCTGCCCCTCGACGCGGTCATGTCGCTGTCCTCCTCCTCCTCGGGGCTTCTTCGGCCCAAGGGACTCGCGGAATGGTCTCCGGGGCGAGGTGATGGCATCCTCGAGCCTTCGCCTCCCCAAGGACTTCGATCTTCGAGACCTCGATCTCGATATCCTGAGGGCCTCCACACACGACTCGATCGGTTCCCCTGCACCGGCAGTCGTGGTCTCGTCCTCCATTCTCTTCTCCTGCTCAGACTCGCGCACCCTCGATGGTCGCGGTCGCTCGGTCGCTGTCCTGCCATGAAGTAGCCTTCGGGGAAGGGGCTTCAGTCCGTCACAGTCTTCCTCTTTACCTTCGATTACAACAACAGCAACAAGGCCTTGTTCTTGGTCAGCTTGTTGTTCGTGAAAGCGTTATCCATTTTTTCGAGCTTCGCGAGAGCACGAAGCAACTCCTCGGATTCTCGTCTGGGGAGAATGGAACGTCTTTTACAGAAAATGCCGGACACGAATCTTCCCTTCGTGTCCCCCAAAATTCCCCCAAAATGAGAGAAAGGTAACGTCTTTAAATCGTAAAAAAGGGAGCCACCTTCGCCTCGATTCAGTTTAACAATACTTCTCTTGTCGAATACTTTGGGCCGTTGTTCGTCCCGCGACGTATTCATTGTCCGAGCGTTATGACAAAATGAATTGATGGCGGAAATGTTTTGAAGTGGCGGTACCAAGACAGGGAGCAACCGCTTGCCCAGTCCGACTGGAATGCTGGAGCACGCGCACAGGGACGGAGAGGGGGGAGTGGGGATCGTGCCCCTCGAATCAAGGCCCGCGGCGCCGTCTCGCGGGAGGCCAGGCCTGGTCGTGGCCAGTTTTGTTTTTTCAGCGCCCAAGGGCTAAGGACCCCCCGTCGGAAAAGGGGAAGAGGTAGAGGACGGAGACCTTAGGTTTCGACGCGAAGCCACGATGCGCACATGGGGGAGCGTCGTACTCGGCGCGTGCTTTCTCTCTGCGCTCTTGTCCTTGCCGCTTTCCTCGTGCGCCGACGACGAAGTCCGCGGAGGCGAAGGCAGGCGGAGAAGTCTCGCGTCGTGGAGTCCGCAGAGGAGTCTGGACATCTACTGGATCAACCCGGACGAGTCTGTTGAGAGACGAGCAAGCATGGAAAGCATACTCGAGTCTGCTAGAGCATCTAGTCCGACTGTCACATCGACCCGAGTTGCAGGGATTGATGTGGTGGAAGTTAGAGAAATGCTTCGGCTCGGGCGCGTCAAGCTGAAGGAAGGCCTTGCCGCC
>Ga0160423_10003160_pt1 | contig 13749 bp, 12 predicted proteins | sample CRUFie14St8metaG_FD_108191 | JGI IMG/M metagenome (GOLD analysis project Ga0160423, IMG submission 108191) | Marine microbial communities from the Costa Rica Dome - CRUD Field 142mm St8 metaG | ecosystem: Environmental > Aquatic > Marine > Oceanic > Photic zone | place: Costa Rica: the Eastern...
TATTCATTGATGCGACGAAACCAAGGTTCGATGCCATCGTAGCCTGCATTTCCAGCTACTTCAATTTCCTCAGCCGCATCAAGTTCCTGACCACGGATCGTCGACATGTTGAGGCAGAATTTGAAAGTCGGATCCGACTTATGATCATCTGCCGCGGCATTACCCGCCCCAAGAGCTAAGCCACTAGCCAAAAGCCCACTTCCCATAAGGAAATCACGACGGTCGGCATGAATCAGCGAATCGTTAGCGGAATCTTTAGTTCGGTTCATGAGAATGTTTTGCCATGTCCGCCTTTTTGAATCAACCGTCTTCCCATCACATGATTCGGGTTTCTCCCGCGGAAGTGCCTAAATCGCCTTACCCGCTGAATGGGTGCTAAGATTTTACCTCGCAGCGCCGTCCTTATAAATAGGGACACAGGAACCTAAACAGGTGTGCCCTGCGTAACTTACTTGAGCCGTGGTTTCCAGACCAAAGTGTTTTCACGCTTCAATACTCTTGACCTCGAAACTTTATCGAATGCAGACCGCTTTTACAGAGACTGCTACCCCCCTAACTTTTGCGGACGGCAAAAAACGGCACCGCATCGATCCCGACGCGGATCTGGTTCAGCGCGCCCAACGTGGGGACACCACCGCCTTCGATGATCTGGTCAAAAAGTATACCCCCAAGCTTTACGGCCTAGTTTATCACATGACCTCAAACCACGAGGACACCAATGATATTCTTCAAGACGTCTTCGCTAAGGCATACCGAGCCTTAAAAAAATTTCGTGGGAAATCGACATTTTACACCTGGGTCTACTCAATCGCTACCAACATGACCCTGAACGCTCTCAAAAAGAGAAATCGCAGGCGCACCATGAGCCTCAATGATGTCGATCTCGCCATTGAGAAAGATAAAGATTTTATTGAGGCCACCTCCAAATCGGACCCCGTCCGCGAAGCAAATATCTCAGAATTACAGGAAAGATTGAACATAGCGATGCAGGAATTGTCAGAATCTCATCGAATGGTAGTGACAATGTTTGACATCCAAGGTATGCCTCATGCGGAAATTTCAAAGATCTTGGGAGTTTCCGAAGGAACAGTCAGATCGCGACTCTTTTACGCGCACCAACTTTTGCAAACATCGCTAGAAGATTTTAGAAAGTAGTGGCATGCATGTGGCAAATAGCCTCCAATTAACATTGCCTCAGCCAACCCGAAAGTCTTAACGTTCTTGGTAGTTGATGAAAGGATCCGATGACATCAATAAATTGCTGAGGCTCAAACGCTACGAGTCTCCCGGGGAAGATTACTTTGACTCCTTTCTCGACGACTTTAAAGACCGACAACGTTCTGAATACCCAAACCGTTCTTCTTACTCGGATCTTGCAGAGAGGCTGACAGCTTGGTTCGGCGAGCAGGGAAGCGTATGGTGGGCCGTGCCAGCTGGCGCTGCCGCTGCCGTAATCGGCGTCGGGCTTTTAGTTACTGCAGCCCCACGAGAAGCTGGACCAGATTCACGTTCTCTCGTAATCACCCCTGAGAGGCCCAACAGCGAGGACGTATCAGAAAATTTCGAGATCACTCTCCCGCAACTGGACACAGAAGTGCCTTCTTTCCATCCTGAAGTTCAAACCCCCAATAAGGGGATCGATAAAACCCCGTCAGGTCTTCTACCTACAAATTATCGGCAGCTTTGATCACGTTGCCTACCTTTGTCCGATTCCAGGTTCGAAAAGTCATCCTCGACCTCTAAAGGTTTAAAAGAAATAGCCCTCCCGAGGAGTCGGCTCTGTATTTTACAATCGGTCCTCCACTTCATTAGCGATTGAGGTGAAGCCTAGATTGCCCGCTGCAGCGAGTCATGGAGGCAGAATAAGAATGAAGGCTAAAGACTTACCCTTCCTTGTAGCGCCCTCATCAAGGTGAGTTCATCTGCCGACTCCAACCCGCCCCCTGCCGGAATACCCTGTGCCAATTTCGAGACCCGAATCTCGCTGAAATCGGCCAGCACCTCAGCAAGGTAATTGCCTGTGGCTTCCCCCTCAACATCAGAACTTAGCGCGAGTATGACCTCGGTGAAACTCCCCGCTCCAAGTCGCTCCAAAAGTTCACGAATCCTCAAGTCTTCCGGACCCACATTGTCCAGAGGAGAGATTTTTCCGCGTAAAGTATGGTATTGGCCCCGATAAGCGCCGGAGCGTTCTAAAGGAAGTATATCCGTTGGCTGTTCCACCACACAAAGTGCGGCCGAATCGCGCTGAACCGAATCGCAGATCGCACAGCCCTTCTCTTCGGTCGCAAAAAAACCGCACCTACAGCACTCGAAAACAGTCTCACCGGCAACACGAACCACATCGGAAAACAGAGCCGTGGTTCCGTTTTCCTGCTGCATCATCCATACCGCAACACGCTCCGCACTCTTTGGCCCAATACCGGGAAGCTGTTTAAGATGCACGATCAAATCCTTGACCGGCTCGGGATAGTCGACCTGTGCCATAACGCTGCTTCAACTCATAAACCCATCACGATGGCTACATCAAATTACTCAGACGAGCGTGGCCTTCCTCAGTCAATTGCTCCTCTCTGGACTTTGAACCGCCTTCTAGAGCCACAAGTGCGTCCTGGGTTTTAGCGATAAAGAATTCAACGGGACCATCAATGCGGCCACCCGCCCGAGCCCGAGTCAGATGGCCAAGTGCCTTCTCGTATTTTTGCTCACGAAAGTAAATGACCCCCTGCCAATAGAGATCGCGACGCTCAGCCTCCTTTGCATCAAGCGAACCTGAGGAAGCAAGCAATTGATATATCTCAGTCATCACATCGGCTTCCGGGTCGTAAAACATTTCCATGGGGCGGAATTCAAAGTTCCCCTCAACAAGGCGATACGTTTCCGGCCCCACCAAGAGATCAGAACGATACCTGAAATTTGCACGTGCCAGACGACTTGAGAAATCCGTCTCCGCCCCGATACCACTGTAGTAATAATGTCCTCTCGAGCCATAGACACCGACAGCCAAAGGCCCCGAACTGATCCCTACCCCACAGCAGAGCGGTTGATTCCATCGATTCTCACATTCCTGATTTAGGGTCTTGAGTTGCGACCGGAGCTCCAAAGCTGCCCGGCATGCTTCTTCAGCATGTTTTTCGTCAGACTGCACCATTCCGAAGAAAGCTCGCACCAATCCAGGACCTGACTCATCCAGGTACGCACCACGCGAAGTGAGGAAAGTTGAAACAGTACGCAAAAAGAGATTACTCATCTTCATCAGATCCGCTGCCTCTATTTTCTCAGAGAGCTCGGCATAATTGAAGATACGACAAGTCAGCACCGTTACATTTTCGACTCCTGCTTCGAATTCAGGAGGCTCGTCAGCTTCAAGCAACTGATTGAACGTTGCATGAGACACCCGCAAACCAAGAACATCCTGTAGTAATCGTTTTCTCATCCCGCGTTCAGTCCCGGCAAAAACGAATCCCCCAGCCGCCGCCAAGAGCCCGGCTCCAAGCGCCGAGAAAGGCTCAAACAAGACCCCGTAGAGAGCCAACGTCCAAGATAGTCCCAGTAATAGAAGAGCGGCGCAACCACACACAAGAATCTTTTGCGCCACTTGGGCAAGATCAATGACGCACCAGGCAACCCCAATCGATACCGCCAGAACGACAAGCATCTCCATCCATAGGAAGCGAATTACAGCAGAAACCTTGAGCAATCCCCGCGAAACATAGAGTTCTTCAAGCCATGCAGCGCTCGCTGAGAATGCCCCGCAGACAACCGCAACGATGATGAGCAGGGCTACGCCCGCACCGATCGAAATCGCTGTAAAAACATACCGTTGCATTCTCGTCTACTACCCGGACAATTCTGCCGGTATCTCGGGCGAAGGTAAAGCCTTCTAAAGCATTGGCAAGATCGCGCTCAGCACGAAGCCCTGTCAGGCGCGCTGACGCTGGAGCCCGAGTTTCTCTCTAATCTGACTGGCTACTGAGCGTTTTCCGTTCTTGCTATTGACCTGCTGAATTCGCTTTAAACTCGCTTCGTCAGAGAGCCACTCATCCTGAAGGTGATGAAGCTTCTTAATGGCACGAACATGCGGGGTTTCCACGCCCGCAGTAAGCATCTTAGGAGCTAGCCCGGTTCTTTCGCAGAACTTGGCCAATCCCTCGAAATACTTGCGGTGTAACTGGCCTGCGTGCTCCTGCAAAGCCGATGGATCGACTCGGAGAGCTCTATCAAATCCAATCTTCCAATCCTCGTCGTTGGAAAACTCAATCGGGACGCTATCGAGCTCCCAAAGTTTACAGTAACTGCGGATCGCATTACTTTCAGTTGGGACATTGATACGAGCCACCCCACCAGACATGCAGATCACGCGACAATCGAGTGAGCTGCCACAATAGAGCCGCGAGTGCAAAAGGAGCGTAGCAATTTCCCAGATATTGTCCGAACCGAAGCTCGCCGCATTCCATTCCGAAAAAGCACGCACCCAATGGCGGGTAGAGGACGTCCCCTGTTTGGTCGAATCAAAGAAGACAAGTCCAAGGCCTTCGGTTTCGCTAACTTCTTTGAGTGCCGCGGTAAGTTTTTCAAAATCAGCGGGTTTTACCTCTCCGATCTCAACGGCAATCCAACCGTCGGGAAAACGATCCCTGACCGCTTCCATCGCTGCACTATCGCGAGAATCCCGAAGCTGCCGAGCACACACTTGAGGGATCACACTTAAAGCACATGGCATGCGGTGAACATCCACTCCCTCACCTTGCAGAAAATCAGCTCCGTCCTTGTCACTGATACCGACGAAATCAGCAAGACGCATTCGACCGATGAGTCGCCCCTTCATTTCGTCGCTCAATGTCTCATGGTTAGAAAGGCCCACCGCATGATAGCTGGAACTTGCTCCGTAGAACTCTCCTTCGGGCGCAAGCAAGTAGGCAAAATCATCCAATTGCCCGGTTCTCCGGCGAACGTAGGCGTTCAATTCTTCTGCTCCAACAATAGCAGCCAAACTCTCAAAGCGCTCTGCCTCCTCTTCAATCACTGCCTTTGGATACCCGTCGAGCAAATTCTCTCCAACACTGTCTGTCCCAAAATGGAGAAGCTGTAGCTGCTTTCCACCCATCTCCAGAGCCCCCTCACCATAGTTACTGACCACATGGCCGCCTACCGCTGTCCGGTCGATTCCGGCGAGACCGGCACAGCGAAACCTCGAAAAATGAATCACGCGACCCAACACGTGAGGCTTGAGCATCTCGCCAACTTGATACTGATCCGAAGGACCGACCAAGAGTGCATCATGAGACACAACATTTACCTCTTCCAGATCGGAAACCGGAGCAAGCCAATCGAGGCCCGGGCGATGGTGAGAGCGACCACGTCGCGATACCGAAGTAGCCTTTTCGCTGAGATTGTTAAAGCAGAGTCGGTTGAGAGTGGAGGGCATATTCAAATATTACGTATATCTAAAATATTTACAATTACTAAAGAAAGATTCTTCGGTTTTATCGACCGGAACGGGCGATTCGGCAGCGACTTAAAATTCCGGCAAGAAGAACAACTAAAATGAGGGGGGTATTTTAGTTCCTCGCTCTGGTGACTTCTTTCATCTCTTCCTCAGTCGATCCTGTCGTGAGAATCCGCACAAGGTAGTCGCTTGTCTTTTCTGCCTCCGAAAAGTTCAGCCAGCGAGCAAGATTTTCAGGTCTTTCAAGGCGCGAAAATATCACACGCTTAATCCGCTCCCGCTCAACCCACATGGTCCCGTAACCCTGAGAGTCATCATCATTAAGAAGGTTACTCGACCAGACTTTGACCTGATCTCCGGCACTGTTAAGACCAAGATAAACAACAAGATGCCCGCTCTCCCCCTTTCCGATTGATTCATTCCAAAAGATTTTCATAAAGTCGCCTGGCGTGGCCTCGTCGAATGCAGAAAAATTAGATCCAAGGTCAAGTCGCTCGAACAAGACGGCTGTGCCGGGACCATTCGCATTCCAATGCCCAAAGATGCCCACCCCGTCCATTTTTCCATGAATGACGGATACTTTGTCACCGACATCAGCCATCTCCCGACTCAACTCCTTGGTAAACACCCGTTGCAAACCTGCCACACTGACGACGTCGCAGAAGAGCAGATAGGTAGCACTTGAACAGAAACTGTAGCGTGCTGCTTTCGCCGGTTTGACTGTCAGTTGGCCGCTCAGCCCGACCTGAAGCGCTCCCCCTAGATCCTCTACCGTCTGGTAAAGCTCATCGAAACGCTGGGATTCGGGTAATTCCCGACGGTAGCGACCGTAGGTTCCCCCTCGGGGCATCTTTTCGATTCGCTCGACTATCAGCTGATTGTAATCAGCTGCTATTCCCGGATAAATCGCTCCGAGCAGCACTAGCGTTACTATGTGGATCCTTGTAGCTGACGGCATCACAAGACTAAAGTTTATGCCAGATCACCTCAAGAAGGTCAAACTCAGCTTCCCCTCTCAAAAAAGTGAAGGCCTCAAATCCTCCGGCAAATTAGGGTTAGATCTAGGCCTTTTTCTTCAAGACGCCACTCCTGTCAGCTTCAGAGCTGAAGTTCTTGGTTTTCGGGCAAAACATCCTTGGGAGCGTGCTGTCGCGAATAAGTAACGGAAAGAAAGACATGGGACTTTAGGTGGTAATGTTTTGCTTAAAAAGTCAGAGCCAGAGTCTCTCACTTCCACGATTTGTCTGGAAAGCGTCATAGAATCGTGACTTCAGGCAAAAACCCTTGATTTTTCGGGGTTTCAAAGCCTTGACAAGCGGGACAAACCGCCTAGGTTCCGCTCCCCGCTCCAAATTGTAGCAACTGTAGCCTTTATTTCGGGTCCTGTTCCAGAAAGAGGGTGGGTAATCTATTTAGGAAAATGAAGACGTTTTCTGCCAAAGCTGAAGAAATCGACCGTAAATGGTATGTGATCGACGCCGAGAACAAGGTTCTCGGCGAGGTTGCTGTTGCCGCTGCCAAGCTACTCCGTGGCAAAGATAAACCCCTATTCACCTCACACGTGGATTGCGGAGACTTCGTTGTCGTGGTGAATGCCGACAAAGTTAGGCTCACGGGCAATAAGGAAGATCAAAAGATTTACACCTCTTACTCTGGATACGTCGGCGGTCAGAAACGCGAAAACGTCGCTAAACTCCGTGAACGTCGCCCCGAACTCATTGTTGAACGTGCTGTCAACGGAATGGTTCCTCACAACCGCCTTGGTCGTCAGATCATGAAGAAGCTCAAGGTTTATGCCGGCACCGAACATCCGCATGAGGCGCAGAATGCCGAAGCCTACGAACTTTAATCCTGACAGCTCCCCAAATCAGCCATTTGTAAGCCATTTGCCTTTTAACTCATGAGCGAAACCTACTCAGCCACCGGTCGCCGCAAGACCTCAACTGCCCGAGTCACCCTGACTCCCGGCAGCGGAAACATCACGATCAACAAGCGTGCTTTCGAAGAATACTTCGGCACGCTTTCTCTCCAGAATCAAGTCTTGCATCCCTTCCAAGTGGCGAATGCAGTGAACCAGTTTGACGTCGCAGTGAACACTCGCGGTGGCGGTGTGACCGGCCAGATCGGTGCGATCCAGCTCGGAATCGCTCGCGCTCTCCTCAAGACCAACGAGGAACTCAAGGACACGCTCCGCGAAGCTGACCTCCTCACCCGTGACTCCCGCAAGAAGGAACGAAAGAAGGCCGGTCAGCCTAAAGCTCGTAAGCGCTTCCAGTTCTCCAAGCGTTAATCGCTTTTCAGGACAAACAGACCTTTTTCGAAAACAGGGTTGGGTGTTTCACTCGACCCTGTTTTGCGTATGGGGCGCCCGTTTCTGCAAATGAAATTGGCACACAAAAGGGGAGCCTTACGGCTCCCCTCTCAATTGGATAATTTATCTCTGGCGGCCAATTAGTTGGCCGCTTCAATTTCCTCGGCAGCCTTCTCAGGTCCCAGGTGACGCACATCGGCAGCGCTCTCGAGGAAGATGCCGTCCTCTGCGATGTTCACCGCATGGTCACCAACACGCTCAAGGCTCCTGACGATGAAGACGAGGTGCAGGTATGGCTTCACCTTCACCGCATCGCTGTCCATGCGCTTGGTGAGACCCTTGATGAGATCGTTGTGCGCCTTATCAAGCTCACGGTCCCGCTCATAAAGAGAAAGGCCTAGTTCGTTGTCCCCTTCGGCGTAGGATTTGAGAGCGTCACGGTAAATGCTCAGAGCCTTTTCATAGATCGGCTCAACCATGGCCACCCCATCCAGTTCGGGGTGTTTCAAAATCTTTCGGGCGCGGCGAGCAATGTTCTGAGCCTCGTCAGATACCCGCTCCAAGTTATTGGCAACCTTCATTCCGGCAATCACTTCGCGAAGGTCACTGGCAACCGGATTGTAGCGCATCAGGATCTCGAACGAATCGGCGTCAATCCGACGCTCGAGATTGTTCACCTCATCGTCCTCGACAATAGCCTCGTTGCAAAGCTCGGAGTTGCGGGTCAGCAAACCTCGAACCGCATTTTCGAGGTTTTGCTCGGCGATACTGGCCATCCTCAGGACGCTGTTTCTCGCTTCCCGGAGCGCACTACTGAAGTTGGCGAGGGTATGGGGAACATCTGACATTAATACAAAATACCATAGCCTTGAAGCCGGGCACGTATCAAAGCCTTCACATAAATCACTATCATCAGGCAGCAACGACTCCAACTGGGAGACTTGTATGTTCCTCATTTTCAAAAGAGTTTTTAAAAATACTCGGAGTTCCCCTTTCTTCACCGCGAACACAAAAAAGGGCCTGCCCCCGTGCGGGAAGCAGGCCTATTCTTGAAATAGCTTTGTCTGCGGCGGGTTTACTTCATCGAAGCAAACCGGTCCGCAAGTATCTCGGCCGATGATTTCTCCCCAACTTTTTCTCGCGAAGCATCAATCCATTGCTGCTCGAGTTGGTTTTTGGTGGGGCGGTCCGCTTCATAAAAGACGCCGAATTTGCCGGGATACTGAAGCGAAGCTAACTCGTAAGCCGCATTTTCATCGGTGACATCATGACGGCACTTATCCTCTTCAGTATCATCCCACTTTTTCTCTTCAATGATCTCAAACTCCCCACCTTTTCGAGGGTTGGCATTATCAAAGATACCCGGATAGAAAACGACACATTCCGACTGAACTTCCACCACACTGAAACCAGGATGTTTAATCGCCCGCTCAAACATTTCCATCATGTGCTTCACTTGAGCCGCGTGTGTACGCCCAACAAATGAAGCCCCCCCATAGACAAGCTTCTTCATCGGATTGATGGGACGGTCAATCGCCCCGGTTGGGTCCGTCTTAGACTTGAACCCTTCAGGACTCGTCGGAGACGTTTGTTTCTTCGTCAGACCGTAGACAAAGTTATCCATCACCACGTAGGTGAGGTTGATGTTCTTCCGCGCTGCATGATCAAGGTGGTTTCCACCGATTGAGTATCCGTCGCCATCACCCCCAAAAGCAAACACGTGAAGGTCGGGCCGCGAGAGGCTCACTCCCGAGGCCAGTGGTAAGGCACGCCCATGAATAAAGTGAACGCCGTGGCTGTTGACGAAGTAGGGAAACCTAGAAGAACAGCCGATACCAGCAATCGTGCAGATTTTCTCGTGGGGAATCTGAAGCTTTTCCAGAACTTTGAAAAAAGCAGCCAAAACAGCGAAATCTCCGCAACCAGGACACCACGTTGGGTGGTCCGCAGAGAGGTCTTTCTTGGTCAATTTTTTGGGCTCGTCGGTCGTGGAGGACATGGTTCGAATAGGATTTGGGATTCAGGCGGGAGAAACAATCGCCTCAATTTTTTCAACAATTTCACGCACTTTATAAGTCAGACCGTCAGTTTTGCAGATCGAAGTAATCTTAGGATCACAGTAACGGGAGCGCAGCAACGTGGCGAGCTGGCCACTGCCGTATAGCCCTTCATCATTCATTTCCACAACAACGACGTGTTTGTATGACACAAAGATTTTTTCGAGTCCGTTAGGAAGAGGATTGAGGTGACGCAGATGGATCGCGCCCACACTGATATCGCGAGACTGAATCCGACTCACGGATTCGCGAATCGGCCCCCAAGTAGACCCCCAGCCAACGAGGAGCACGTCTCCGGATTCGTCTCCATAAATTTCCGGGAGGCTAAGTGTTTCAGCCATCGCCTTCAACTTATTGCGTCGACGATCCATCATTCGTTGATGCATCTCAGGATTACCGCTGGGATGTCCCCACTCGTCGTGTTCCAAGCCCGTCACAACAGGATACTTACCTTCGGCCATTGGTGCTCCGGGAGGCGCATGCCTGGTCACGCCGTCCAACGGGTATGGTTTAAACTCCTCGCCTCGTGCCTCTTGATCAAGCTCTGGATCGACGACTTTCGAAAGGTCGGGCTCCGAGAAAGCTTCAATTCGAGATGCAAGCGCCTGATCCGTCAATACAATCACGGGGCAGCTGTATTCTTTGGCCAGTTCACATGCTTCGATAGCCGTGTAATAACAATCCTCAACATTCTTAGGAGCGATCACAATACGCGGAGCGTCACCATGACTGCCATAGATGGCCTGCATCAGATCTGACTGTTCAACGCTAGTCGGGAGGCCAGTACTAGGTCCACCGCGCTGAACATTAATCACCACCAGTGGGATTTCGGCCATGGTGGCATAACCCAAGGCTTCCATCTTCAGGGACAATCCAGGGCCGGAACTTCCGGTAATGGCGACGTGGCCGGAATAAGCGAAACCGATCGCCATAGCCACAGCACCGAGTTCGTCCTCAGCTTGGACGAAGAGCCCGCCATACTTTGGCAGCTCGCTACGGAGCTGCTCCATGATCGTGGACCAGGGAGTAATCGGATATCCTGCCCCGTATCGAACCCCACCGGCAATCAGGCCAAGGGTGATCGCTGTATTCCCGTCGGTCGTCACCTGGTCCCCTGCTTTCTCAACCCCTTCCTTAAGATCAAACTGCTGTCCAATGATGTCCCCAACTGGATAGGCAAATCCAGAATCGAACGCCAGCATCGCATTCCTAAGGACACTCTCCCCTTTTCGGCCAAGCTGCTTTTCAATAAGGGAAACAAGCTTTTCTTTCTTCAACTGGAATAATTGAGTGATCAGACCAAGAACAAAAATGTTTTTACCCCGGTCCCTAGCACTACCTCCGATCGCTTCGACGGTCGTGCTAGTGATAGGTATTCCCACATGAATGATACCTCGTTCGTCCTTTTTAATTTCCTCAACGTGGTCGCTGTCATAGATACAGACCCCTCCATTCTTTAGCGAAGCGATATGGTTGTCATAGCTGTGCTGATAGAAGGCGACCAAAAAATCCGATTCATCACCAGCCGAGAGCACTTCGCCCGAACCCAGATGGACTTGGAAGATCGAGGGACCTCCCGAAATCGTAGAGGGAATTGTCATGTATGTCATGACCTCCCTCGCGCTTCGACCTGCAAGTTTCGCGAGAAAAGCGCCGATGGTTTGGATGCCGTCTTGTGAATTACCCGCAAAACGGATAACGGCATTTTGAAGTTCAGTGATCCCTTCTGCAGAAACAGAAGGGCCTTCGCTTGTTTCGGAAGAATCCGAAGTCGCGGAAACGCTCATTGTAGTGGGGAAATTCGCAAGGTAGGGGTGTTGGGAAAGTAAACCAAGCCAACCACAGTTTGCAAAGAAAATGTCGCACGAAATCCCTGTAAAAGAACAATTTTTACCCAGCTAGGAACAAAGGGCTGAGTATCTCAGGTCAGGGGGACAAATTGCTACCGTCGTCACGTCGAGTCATCAACTCCGGTTCCTCAACGAGGGACGCATTAATCGGGTTGCCACCTGGGTCAACAAGGCGGACAGAAACAAAGATCAAAAGGGCTCTCTTACTTCTCTCACTGCTGTTGGATCGGAACGCTTTACCCAAAACCGGAAGGTCACCAACTACCGGGACCTTGTCGTTCGTTCCCGCAACGCTCTCGCCATGAAAGCCCCCGATCGCTATTGTTTGACCATCCCAGACCGTCACATTGGTGGTCTCACGAACCGAGTCAAAAACCGGCATAAGAATCTCATTTTCAGTCACGACAGGGCGCTGTCCGCCAGCGAGCGTACCACCCCCCAGAATCGGTGTACCGTAATTAATAAAACCGGTAAAATCGCTGAAGTCTGCCGTCACGTTCAAGTTTACAGTGAGGTTATCCGACGAAACGGTGGGTTCTACCTCGATTACTTTGCCAAGCTTTCGCGTCTCAAACGCAGTGGGCGTTGCCGGGGTCACGGGAAATACCTCGACATCCCCGCCGCCATCAATGCCTCCACCAATCTGATTAGGAATCTCTGGAGGATCATACTCCGTGGGGTAAATGAACTCCCGCACCTGCTCAATCGACGCAATCTGGCCAGGCTTCACAAAAACGTGTGAGTCACACATGGTGTCAGAGCCTTTGCTCTGGGCGAGAGACCGGACCACCATCTGAAATTGGGGATCTGTAAAGACACCAGCAACAGAGAAGACCCCCGGATACTTGGAAGACCCTGCCGAAGGATTGCCGCGATTTATAATGTCATCGATGGACTGGGTCGAGGAGACATCCGCCATCCGCAAACCGCCGGTGACCGGATTCATCCCTACAGGAAAGCCATCAACAGGAGATACGAACGGATAATCTATGGCCTCGGTTGGCGTTCGAGTAGATCCGTCCGTTCCCCCAGCAAAGAAGGCCCTTTGGCTAGACGCAAAATTAGCTTCCCCCAGCAACCAATCCAACCCGAGAGCATTGAGATTCTCGTCTTCGATGGACACCATCTTGACGTTTACTTTTACCATCTTGCTGCCGCTGTCCTTAGATATCTGGATCAGATTCTCAACGGTAGCGTGCTGATCGATGTTATTCGTCACTACCAGCGTGCTGGTAGTGGCTATGTAAGAGGCAGAAGCCCCAGGAGGAAACACCACTCCAGACTGCTCGAGGAACTCTTGGGCTTTGATCCGTTTGAGAGTCAGCCCGGTCGTCCCCGATGCCGGGGCAGCAAAAGGGTCATTGACAGCATCAGCGGCACCCGCTCCCTGGTTTCCGGCTGAAATAAAGCCGGGAGGTACTGGGTAGCGGCGGGTGATCATCCCAGCATCGAACGCTACTGAATTAGGAACCACGAAAACCGCATACTCATCGACGCGATACTTCATTCCCACGAGCTGGGTCACATACTTCAGAGCGCTCTCCATCGGAATGTTAGAAAGACGGACCGTAACCGGAAGCTGAGAAGGATCCTGCCCATTGAGCGAACCGCTAGGATCAACCACAATACTAATGCCCTTTTTGGCTGGATCCGGTTCCTGAGAATCCAGCTCTTGGGACTTCGCTATCAGGAAATCGATCACATCCACCAACCGGGCATCACGGAACTCGAGACTTGGAATAATAATTCGCTTCAACTTCTGCTCGATGAGAACGTTTCCGGACTGCGCAATCTCATCGCCACTGCCAAGACCAATTGTGTCGCCAAGATCCATAGTCTCGACAGGTGTTTCCCACCCAGCAGCCACCTCAGACAGCGCCTTGGAACGCGTCTGGTCGTAGGCCGCGTCGTAGTATTCCATCCGGTGACGCTCGATCTCCTCCTGTCCCCGACGTGCCGCTTCGTTGTATGGGTCGATGTTGAGCACCTGATTATAAGTGAAGTCAGCGCGGTCATAATCCCCGAGTTCAAGGTAGCCTTTCGCCAAGATCAATTTGGTCTGAACCTCTTCAACTCGACCAA
>Ga0160423_10003161_pt1 | contig 13741 bp, 10 predicted proteins | sample CRUFie14St8metaG_FD_108191 | JGI IMG/M metagenome (GOLD analysis project Ga0160423, IMG submission 108191) | Marine microbial communities from the Costa Rica Dome - CRUD Field 142mm St8 metaG | ecosystem: Environmental > Aquatic > Marine > Oceanic > Photic zone | place: Costa Rica: the Eastern...
CTAAGTTTGGAGGTAAAATAAACGTTGGAACTAATAATGAAGTTGAAATAGTTAGTAGTGGTTTTTCTTTATTTCCAAGCATAAAAGTAAATAACAATGGACACATAGGATCTGCATCTGTTACTGACGCATTACAATTTAAAACAAGTGGTTATTTAAAAGCTAAAAGTAGACTTGCTGTTGGTTCAACAGATCCAGAGTTTGCTCTTCATTTGTCCAATAATGCTGGTTCTGGCGGTTTAAATTCAGGTGTAATGCTTGAAATGAGATCGTCTACAATAACAGATCCAGCTGGTATGAGATTTGTATCTCAAACAGGTGGAGCTACTAATTACATGCAAAACCTTTATGATGGTGCGAATCTTAAATGGAAACACTGGAATGGTTCCGCTTATGTTGATAAAATTACATTTAGTAATAGTGGTGCCGCGACGTTTGCAGGAACAATAGCTTCTGGAGCAATAACAGTAACAGGTGGTTCTAATCAAACAGTAATAGATGCAGATATAGCCTTTGATTTAACAGATGGATCTAAGGATACATTATTAATAACAAACGATAAAACAACTTCAGCTATTGGCGCTATAGGACCTAGTATTGGTTTTGGTAATATGAATAGCGATAGAAGAACATCTGCTATTGCAGCTATAAGAACAGGTGCTGATCATGACAATATGGGTCTAGCATTTTTTACACATCCATCAGATACTAATAACGAAACAATAGTAAAACAATTAGAACTTGCTCATGATGGAACTGCTACTTTTTCAGGTGATGTTACCGCAATAGCTAGTTCTAGCCATAGCTTTTTAACTGGTAATACAAATAACCTTTCTACAGCTGATACAACAGGTTTCAGATTACATCAGTCAAGTTATACAGACGGAAGATATACACATAGATTTAGAAAGAGAGATATGAGTGGCGGAGTGCCATTATACCTAGATTATTCAATGGGCACAGCAAACGTGTTTACAAATTTAATGAGATTTGGTGCATACAGTGGTGAAAGTATTGATGTTGAAGTAAATGGTAAACTTAAAGCAACTCATTTTTACGGTGACGGTAGTAACTTAACAGGTGTTACAGCAAGTAACTGTGATACAGTTGATAATTTACATGCAGATGACTTTTTAAGATCTAATGCTACAGATACAAGTTCTGGTAAACTTACGTTTGGATACTCTGTAGGTAATTTAAATTCTGTTAGCGGCTCTATAGGTGTCACGCCATTCAGAGCAAGTTTTCAAGCAACTAACAGGCCAGGTAGTGGTAATTACTTTACTGGTCATGAATACACATTTAGTGATAGTGGTGCTAGAGCTCAGTTAGGTTTTGGTAGTGATGGTCAAAATACAGTGCCACATATATATGCTAGAACTGAAGGGTGGAGTGGTAGTGATGGATGGAAAGATTGGTATAGACTTTATCATACAGGTTATCATCCAGAAGCAGATAAATGGACAACAGCAAGAACTGTTACATTTGCTACTGGTGATGTTACTGGTAGTTTTACCATTGATGGTTCTGCGGATGTAAGTGATGTTGCTTTAACAGTTGCAAATGATAGTCATACTCACGATGATAGATATTACACAGAAACAGAGTCAGATGCTAAGTATTTATTAAACACTACAGATGAGTTAGATGGAGATCTAACTATTACAGGAAACCTTTATGTTACAGGAACAAGTACAACTGTTAATGTAGAAGATTTAAATGTAGAGCAAAACGAAATAACATTAAATTATGGTAGTGGAAACACAAATAGTTCAGCAGGTGGTGCTGGTATAAGAATACAAGACGCGGTAAATGCTACTACAGACGCTACAATGTCTTGGAACGCAACAGATGATAGATTTGTGTTTAGTAATACCATTCAAGCACCAGGTTTACGTAGTACAGCAGGTAATAATTTTACAGGTGGTATGTCATCTTTTGAAACCACACTAACCAATAATGATGACTGGGAAAATTCGCCTATAAGTCTTAGAGAAAGAGGCAATGTTGGTTCAACTCAATCAGCTGATAAATATTCTCCTAATTTAAATTTCCACTGGGGTAATAGAGTTTCAAGATCGCTTTGGATGGATAAAGATGGTGATTTACACTACGGTGAATATAGTAGTACTGGTATTCCAGGTATTAACGGTAAATTATTAATTCATAGTTTAGATGTATCAAACACAGCTACTATTGATGGTGATATACAACACGGTACATTTGGAAATAATAACGCTGAATTTGCTTTTGGTCAAACAATAGCAAATAAAGTAGTTAATTATGGTGCAGAGTTTCAAGCTACCAATGCAAGTATTCAAATTGTAATGGGTAGAAATGATGGAACTAATGTAAACGGTACTGGCGCTATAGGTGCAGATCAAAATAATGCTTTTGCTGTTTGGAACACAACAAACTTTACTAAATTACTTGAAGTTGAACACGATGGAGATGTTGATATAGCTAAAGATGTTAGAGTTCCAAGTGGTACTGTCGGAATAGGACCAATGCCATCAGGTGGTGCACAAGCCGCGTTGCATGTTTCTGGCCCATTTAATACCAACGCACCACAAGGTAATGGTGTTTTAATGGGATTATATAATAGTACGCATGGTTACATACAGTTAAATGGTAGCTCAGGTAGTTATATAGATTTTTCTGTTTCAGGCGTAGATCATAAAGGTAGAATACTATATGATAATACCTCTAATTACATGCGTTTTGATACTGATGGCAGTGAAAAATTACGTATAGAATCTAATGGTAATATAACCTTAAAGCAAAAAGGTACAATAAAATATGAAGAAAATACAGATGTAGATAGTGCTGCTCCTGAGGCAATAGCTTCTGTAGTAAAAGCTACTCATACAGCAGCTTTCTTTGATTACGTAATTAAAAAAGGTACTAATGTAAGAGCTGGTATTGTAACAGCTTGCCATGATGGAACAAACGTAGAATATGCAGAAACATCAACCGTAGATTTAGGTGACACATCAGACGTGACATTAAGTGTAGACATATCAGGCACATTAATGAGATTAGTAGCAACCACTACGTCAAATGATTGGAGTGTTAAATCTTTAATAAGAGCAATATAATGGGAATAGCAAGAGGAACAAATATAATAACAGACGGTTTAGTTTTTGGGTATGACACTGGTGTAGGCGTAGCAGATAAAGATACTAAAACTAGGTTTTACGCAGGTAAACCATCTAGTAATCTATTACAAAATACAACAGCGCTTAATAACACTTCTTCATGGGCTAGATCAAGAAACTCAGGTAGTGCGCCAACAGTTACAGCAAATACATCACCTAATCCATTAGGTGGTAAATACCCAGGTATGGCTGATAAGGTGTATATACCAGATGATGGTACGTATCCTAGAATTGCTCAAAGTTTTACACCTGCTAGCACTAATACACATACTTTTTCTATTTGGATTAGATCTTTATCAGGATCTTGTGGTATTTTTTTAGGTATATTTAGAAATAGTCCTTGGAGTTTACCTGGGCATACAACTATAGCAGATGATCAAATAACTGATGTTTGGAAAAGATTCTCGTTTTCTTTTACACCAGCAGACACGTCTTCACATCAAATATATATGGGTGCACACGACGCCGCTGCTCATAAAGGCAATACGCTAGAGTTTTGGGGAGCACAAATAGAAGAAGAATCTGATCGCACGCCTTTTATGGACGCTATTACTACAGCTTCAAGCTTACGAGCGGCTTCTGGAGGTGAGGGTGGTTCTTTAATAGATTTAAAAAGATCTAGAAATATAAGTTTAGTTAATATGTCTTTTAATTCTGCTCAACAGCCAACGTTCGATGGTACAAATGATTATATTTATATAGATAGCAGTATTTTAAATGTATCAAGTTTTACAGTTGAAGCTATAGTTAACATCACGAGTTCTGGTAATTATAATAAACCCATATTTGTATGTGGAAATTTAAGTTCAACAGGTATATGGTTTTTAAAACATAGATCGGGCTTAGGAAATAGGCTTGTTATGCATGGTTATGATGGGGTAAACCCAAGGGTTGATGTACAATCTACTAATGTGGTTCCAGATGCAGAAAATACATATGTGGCCGTTACATTCAATGGAACTTCTTACCAGCTATATATTAACGGTGTAGCAGATGGCAATTCTGTGTCAGATAATGCTCCGGCTAGTTCTAATGATAACTATATAGGTAGGCAAGGTAATACAGGTACTTATCTTCTTGGAGATATACCTGTTTTAAAAGTATACAACTCAGCATTAACAGCAACTGAGGTAACACAAAACTATAACGCATATAAAAATAGATTTAATATATAAATTATGAGTAGATTTGAAAATAGAAGATGGTTAGTAATACCAGTTAGTAAAATAGATGATGTAAATTTTGATCAAGTCTTAGAGCCAAATAAAGAATCTTTAAGAAAATCACTAGATGGTTCTTTAACATTTGTTAAGTATGATGTAACTATTATACAAGAAGATATTGTTGAAACATATACAGATTTACAAACTCTAGAAGAAGTAACAACTACTACTAAAGCTGGAACTTATGGTAGGCCAGATGTGTATAGCACAGATTACACAGAGTATAATCATGAAGATATTTTAGCTTTGCTGTCTACTGAAGAGTGGACTGATAATGAAATGATTTAAAATGGGAACAATAATAGGACCAGATATAATAACAAGGGGATTAGTGCTAGCTTTAGACGCGGGTACAGATAGAAGTTGGAATAATAATATAGCTACTACTTGGTATGACGTTAGTGGGAACGGAAACAACGCTAATAACCAAGGAGGTGTATCAGATACACAAGCTATTTTTAATTCAGAAGGTTATTTTAATTTAACCGAAGCGGCAAATGTATTTTTTTTAATACCAGGTCTTAATAATTTCTTTTTTGGCACTACATTAGGTATTGAATTTTGGATTAAAAACACTGGTGGTGATTATAGAGCTATAATACAAAACTCAGATAATAGTAGTGCTTCTAGTGACACTGTAGACGTTAGATTTGGTAGAGAAGATTATTATGGTGGTAGTAACAACGGAACTAGATGTAACTTTATCATAAAATGCAATGGATCGTCAAAAAGCGCAGCTTTTCCTGTAGCTTTAAATGTATGGACGCATGTTCATATTAGTTATTCAGGAACTGCTATTAAAATATATTTAAATGGATCTCTTTTTAGTAGCGCAACTGAAAACAATGTTGATATAGATACTGTTGCTAATGATATGAAGTTGTTTAGACATTACAATACTGGAGAAGATTTAGTTAATCCTTTTGCGAATATAAAACTTTACAAAACAATATTATCAGCAGCTGAAGTATTGCAAAATTATAATCAAACTAAAAATAAATTTATATAATGTATATAGGATCTAACACAATACAAGATAATTTAGCTTTTGGATACGATTCATATTACGGTGGTGTTCAATGTAAGTCTACTAGATTTTATAAAGGTCAACCAACCACAAACGTTTTAGCAACTAATACCGGCGCTAGAAACGCAAGGTTTGAAGCTAATAACAACTGGGGGACTTATAATACAAACCAGTATAATAGTAACAATTACTTTGATATAGGAACAATAGGTAGTGTTAGTAACAATATAGTAACATTGAGTAGCGTTGGTCATAATATAAGAAGCTTTGATGTATTAAGACCACAAACAACTGGTGGTGGTGTAGGATCTGGTACAAACTATGTTGTTAAAAAACTATCAAGCACTACATTTTCATTACACGCTTATAATAGTAGTCAAAACGGTACTCAAGGATATATAAATCCTGATACTAATTTTTTTAAAGTACACGACGCTTACGCAAATGATACTAGAGTATCAATAAACGCTACAAACTTTCCAGATATGTGGTGGGGACCTCCTCATTTACCAAACTCTGGAATAATAAAAGAATTAAGATATGGTGGTGGTTATGTAAGAGGAACAAATGCTTTAAGGCTTCATATTTATAGAGGAGATGGTGTTGCAGACGGAATGGCTTATAATGTAAATACACCTGTAACACAAGGTGATGTTATAACAGTATCATATTGGGTAAAACCAGTTAACGCTAATGCTTACGGTAAAACATATCAATACACAACATATTTTGGTGCTGGAAATGGTGCTTTTTCTAACACAGTTACTCTTAATTCTACTGGAGATTGGCAGAAAGTTGAACATCAATGGACAGCGTCAGCAACATATCCTTTTATTCAATACTGGTTTCCTCAAGGTTCTACTGATAAATATGCTTTTGATATGGCAGATTTACAAGTTGAGTTAAACAAAGGACACGCAACACCTTTTACTACCTCAAGTAGATCAACCACTAATAGTTTAATAGATTTAAAAAGAACAACAACTATAGATATAAATAACGTATCTTTTGATTCATCGGGTCAACCTGATTGGGATGGTACCGATGATAAAGGTATTATAAATAACTTTCCGCATGTATGGAATAATTCTGTAACTATAGAAGCTGTTGTTATGTGGCATGATAATACTAGATCTGTTATTTTAGGTAACTATAATCAAGGCGCTGGTGGTCATGACATTAATATTGAAAAACTGACAAGTGGTAATCTTAGATTTTATTGGGATAGAGGAGCTAGAGACGTCACAAGTTCTAATAATGTTGTAACAACTAATGGTTCAAAATATCACCACGTTATTTGGATGAGAGATGAAGCTAATGATAATTTTAAGTTTTATGTTGACGGTGCGCTTGTAACAACTGTATCAAACGCAGGTTCAGGTATACCTAGTACTGGTTCAACTTTTAGATTTGGAGCAGATTCAAGAGATGGTGCTACGGTTCATAACGGAGCTATACCAATACTTAAAGTTTACGATATAGCTTTGTCAACAGAACAAGTACAACAAAATTTTAAAGCATACAAAAGTAGATTTAATATATAACCCGGAAAATGAAAGGTAATTATGGCAAATGAATTTAAAGTAAAAAAAGGTCTCATAGTAGACGGTTCTAATACAGTTCTTGATGTTCGAGGAACACAAGGGCAATTGTTCTCTGTGACAAATAGTCTGACAGGGGACTTGTTCTCTGTGTCTGATGTTTCTGGTGTACCAATATTTAATGTTAACTCAGATGGAACCACTTCTGTAGATGGTGATTTACTAATGCCAACAGATGGTAGCCAAATAAGAATAGGTACTTTTACAGATGGTAGTAGTAATAGTGGAGAATACGCTAACGACGATATAGTAATAGGCGAAGGTGGTTCAATAACTATATTTCCACATAGAAGAGGTGATTATGGTTTAAACGAAACTAGTGCTACATCTACAACATTTAGATCAAAATTAAATATATGGTCAGATAATCAAGATCACATTACTTTTGGTGGTAACCATACACACATTGTTACAGCTTGGGAACATTTTCATTTGTGGATAAACAATGACAGCGCTGATGCTGGTTTATTTAGGCTGTATAACAAAAACAATAAAGTAGAATTTGGTAGGTTAGCCGGTGAAGGTAGTAGTTTTATTTTAGAACAATTTAAAGTAAAGCAAACAGCTGATACTGGTTTTACAAGTGGTTTAACCGTTGAAAGAAGTGCTAACACACAAAAAGTTCACATCGGTATGGATGGTGGTGCGGTTAACTTTAACAGTCCTGATTCATTAAGATATAAATTTAGAGCTAACACATCACAAACAGCTCAAATAGATGGTTCTGGTAAAGGTATTTTTAATTCATCACAAGATCCAAAAGCTGTAATACAAGCGAAACCAGCTACATTTGGTGGTGGTAATGGTGTTCACAATGACTCGCGTTTAGGTATAATGAACAATGGAAGTTTAACTAGTATAGTTAACGCTTCAACATATAATGACCCTAATTATCCTGATTACGGTTTAGTATTAATACAAGGTCCTACTACTTCTAGTTATAACGTATGGTCAATATCTCCAGATGGTCCAGCAAAAGGTACTGACTTAAACTTTATATATCAAGCGCAAGCAACAAATATACATACTCAAACACCTATGCTTAAATTGCATGGTGGTACGGGTAATGCAACTTTTGCAGGTGATATAAACACATCAGGAGACGTCCATATAGACGAAGGAAGTACATCTAGTTTCCAAACTACTAATAAACTTAGATTTGGCCACACTTCTTGGAATAACAATGTAGGTTTAGAATCATATTGGATGGTTCTTGGATGTAACCAAAATGAAGGATTTAAGTTTAGAGACAGCGCAAATCCAGCTAATATGCTTCTGCAATTAAACGCTGGAAACAGTACATCTGGTAATGGGGCACTTTCTGCAACTTTTGCAGGAGACATAATTTTAGGGGGTGATTTATTAAAAATAGAAGGTAATAATCCATATATACGAGGTACTGGTACTGGTGCTATGAGAATAAAACATACATCAGGTCAAACAATGTATTTAAGACCAGACGAAACAGGTGCTTTAAGTATTTTTGAAGGTGCTAATTCACAGACTGTGTATATGATGACTGTTTCACCATCTACAAACAATACTACAAATGAGTCTGCTAAACTAGCTTTTCAAACTAGATCAAAAAAATCTGATGGTACTAATCAAAGTAGAACTGCTATTGTAAAACATTTAACACACGATATAGCTAATAACCTTAGTACTTTAGATTTTTCAGGTATAAATAAATCTAAGTTTAATATGGACTTAGAAGTTACTGGAAGAATAAATTCTGATCAAGGTGGTTTTGCTAAGTTTGGTGTTTATACTGACGCTGGAACATACACAAACCAATGGCAAAAGGTTTTATCAATACCTTATTCTAGTAATATGTTTGGCTTTGCGGGCTTTGTATTAGAAATAATGCAAATTGGTCAAACATCTGGTCAAGGAGCTCAAGCTACTATTTACGTAGATTTTAAGTTTCAAGCTAATAACGGTAGATTAAATGCTAATATAATTAATCACGGTGAAACAGAAATAGACGCTAGTCACATTGCCATACGTAGAGATCATAGTAATTTAAGAATAGAACTTTATCATAAGGTAACAAGTAGTTACACTAGGCCGTATTATAGAGTTAGAATGAACTCAAGCATCTTAACCTGGTATAACACTGTAACAGGTAATGATACAGCTTTAGCGGCTACAACAGATAATGGTTTTACGGAACTAAATATAACAAATGGCTTTATATCAAATCCTGCTGGTGGTATGGCTAAGCTACCAAATAGATTACAAATTGGTAAAGCAGGTGGCGCTACCAATAATGGTAGATTAGATTTATTTGGAAGATATTCTAGCGGCACAACTCAACCAACAATATACTTTAAAACAGATCACCCAAGTAATTCTACACAATGGGATATGGCTCAAATAAATGCTGCTGATGGTGGTAATTATAATGGTCAATTATATTTTAAAGTAGCAAGTGGTAGTGGATCTGCTGGTAACGCTGCTAGTTTAGCAACAGCTCTTTTTATAGACGATACTAAACAAGCCACTTTTTATGGTCAAGTTGAAGTACCTGATTTATTTGTTAATTGCAGTGCTAATATTAACAGTAGTAGTGAAAAACTTTCTGTTAACGGTATGAGTTTGTTATCAGGTGCTTCTGACAATGCTGCAACTTTATATGTTAAAAATACATCAACCACTGCTAATACGTTTCAACCTTATATTTTCTTTGCTGATCCTGGTGGAAATAGAGCAGGTTTTGGAGTTGAAACTTCTACAGCTAAATTAAAAATAAATTCACAAAACGCCATGGTGTTTACCACTGGAGCTTCTAGCCTTGGTGGAACAACGGCACTTACACTTGATACAAGCCAAAATGCAAACTTTGCAAACGTTGCTTTATTCAACGATAATAAAGGTATTAATTTTGGTAATAGTAATGCAAAAATCTACGGTTCAAGTGCTGATGGAATAAAATTTAATGCAAGTGGTTCTGAGGCAATGAGATTAAATCAATCTGGTCAATTAATTTTGGATCCTGGAACTTTAACTAGTACTGGTGGAACGGTGTTAGATGTACGAGGTTCTGAAGGTCAGTTGTTCTCAGTTACAAATAGTTTATCTGGTGATTTATTCTCAGTAGCAGATGTATCAGGCGTACCTATATTTAATGTTAATTCTAATGGTTTATCTAGTTTTGATGGAGATATAAATGTATCAGGTAACAGCTCTAGTAATTTAGATTTATTAACATTACACAATTTACATGGTGATAGCGGGTCACAAGGTGGCGCTAAAATTAATTTTGATGTTACAGCTTCTAATGGTCAAATAGCTAGAGCTTCAATAATAGGTAGAGAATCCACATCAGACGCCCCTTACAGTGAGTTATTATTTAGAACATCTAATACAACAAGTACAGAGCCTGCTATAGACGCTTTAAAATTAAATAGATATGGTGACGGAACTTTTGCAGGGGCGGTAAACGTAAAAACTGATAAAGTTCAAATTGATCAAGATGGAACCTATGGTGGTGGATACGCAACTGTTGGTTTTGGTGGTAAAGCAAATGGATCTAACAGGGTTTTTGGAGCAACAGGAACTGGTGATGGTTTATTTTTAGCATCTGCAACTGGTAGAGGAGTATTTATTAGAGTTAATGGAGCTGGTTCAGATACACATAGTTTTGGAAGTAATGGTTATGTTGGTATGGGTATTGTAAACACAAATAACCAAAGATTAACCCTTGCTGAAGCTGATGCTAATGGTTCACACATTAAAATGAATAACTCTAGAACTGGTGGTGGTTATTGGGTTGTAGGCGTTGGTGATAATGGTTCTAGTTCTAGTATTGTAGATCCTGGTGGATTGTTCTTTTATAATGGTACAACTAAACTAAAGTTAGCAGCAAATGGCAATGCGACTTTTACAGGTAGTGTAACAGCGGGTTCATTTATTGGTGATGGTAGTAACTTAACAAATTTACCAGCTGGCTCAGCGCCATCAAATATGGTAACTACTAACACCACTCAAACTATATCAGGTGCTAAAACGTTTAGTAGTACAGCAAGATGTACTGGAAAATTAGAACTTGGTTTTACAGTTACTTCATCAGGTAGTCAATTTGAAATACCATCAACAGCAAGACATACTTTTAGATGTGATTCTGATCAATTTAGAATTTGGATGGGTGGAACTGGTGGTTCTCAAGAGACACTTACTGTTGATCAACAAGGTAGAATAGGTGTAAATAAAGGCTCACCTGCTTACACTTTAGATGTAAACGGTAACGTGAGCAACATATCTATATACGCTTCACATGATGTGGCTGCTTATTCAGATGCTAGAGTTAAAACAGATGTTGAAACAATACCAGATGCTTTAGATAAAGTTAATAAACTAAGAGGTGTTACATTTAAAAGAACAGACGAAGGATCTAGTGACAAGAGAATGATGGGTGTTATAGCTCAAGAAGTATTAGATATAATACCAGAGGTTGTTAACAAAAGAGAATCAGATGGACATTATTCAGTATCATATGGTAACATAGTAGGAGTATTAATAGAAGCTGTAAAAGAATTAACAGCTGAAGTAGAAGAACTTAAAAAACAAATTAAATAATGGCTTTACCAAGCTCAGGAACTATATATATGAATGGTCGTCATGCTGACGCCACCTCGTGGGATCAAGGTATTTTTATAGAAAAAGTTGGGCCACCTTCACCTAGTGATGGAATTGGTCAAGCAAACTGGGATGCCGCTAACGCTGGAACTTATCCACTTAGATTAAAAGAGCTTGCTGATGGAACTCAAGCTGGGAGTATTAATTTATCAAATTTAAATGCTAATAAACCAGATACAAGTAACCCACAGCGTATGAGTGAGTTTTATCAATACGCTCATGTCGGCTCTGTTAATGCTTCGCCTGGTAGTTTTAGTATATCTAGGTTTGGACAAAATAGTAATACAGTGACTGTTACACATGCTAAATATAGTCCTTGGACAATTTTAAATTCAGGCATGCCAGCAAGTTGGGTAACTATAACAGCTGGTAGTGGTCAATCTTTTTTAGGTAGCGGCAGTATTACATTTAATGTAGCATCAAACTCAGGTAGCGCTAGATCAACAACTATAGTTATAACATTTACAGTTGGAACTAGCAACGGAACACATTATCCTACTGTAGGTTCTGATTCTACTACTACTAGAACAATAAGTATTAGTCAAGCTGCTGGTGGTAGTGGAGGACCAGGCGGTGGCGGACCTCCTCCTCCAGGTGGTGGCGGTGGTGGTGGTGAAGAATCACCATAGGTAAAAACCGTGAAAATAGCGTAATAATATAAACATAGAAATAACTTAAAAATAAAACAATGGCATTAGAAGGAAAATTTATATGGAAAGGCGTTGAAATAAGCGACGCTTACATAATGATAGGTAATGTTAACTCCTCTGTAAATTGGAATCAATCTCAAGTATTAAAAGAAGAGGCAGAGTACAATGAAGACGGTAGTTTAAAAACAGAAGCTGTTTATGAAGAAAATATAGATAAGGTTTTAAACGGTTCTTATACAGCTTATGTATACAAAGACAAAGCTGCTAAAGAAGCTAATCCTAACGAAATATTAGAATCAATACATGGCGATTATACACCTAAACATACTACATCAGCTAAAAATAATGTTGCTCAAGCTTATGTAGCTTTAAAAGCAACAGACGCGTGTAAAGATCTTGCTGACGCTTAATAGCAGGACAAATTAAATTTAATAAAATGGAAAAAGATGTAAAAATAGAGGACATCGCTCAAGATGTAAAAAAGGTTTCTGAAGAGGAATTAAAAACAATTCAAGGTAAAGTTCAAATACTAAACAATTTACAAATGCAAATTGGTGGTATTGAAGTACAAAAAACAGCCGCTATTGATCAATTAAAAGCAGCTCAAGCAGATATGCAAAAAACTCAGAGCGAGCTTGAAGAGAAATACGGTAAGGTATCAGTTAATTTAACGGATGGTACAATAAAAGAAATACCTGAAGAAGATGAAGCTAATAAGGAAGATTAGTGTAGGTAAAGATTATAAAAATGATGCGATGCACTACTCCGTAGGTCAAGAGGTCTACGGAGGTCACATCATTTGTGATATAATTGAAGACAAAACAAAATACAGTATTTTAATTCAAAAAGGTGATGAAATTTTACCTTGGAAAGATTTTAATAAAAACATGGCTGTATCTGTTGAATATAATTTAGAGTATTAATGAAGAGTACTTTTTTTTATTTGGTTAGACCAAAAGAAGAAAGATACAACAACATTAAAAAAATTGGAGATAAAGAGCTGATAGTTAATAGCGAAATATCTAGTTATAATCACATAAGCAGACAAGCTATAGTTGTTGGTCTACCTACAGAATTTAAAAGCCCTATAGAAAAAGGAGATGAAGTAATTGTTCATCATAATGTTTTTAGAAGATGGCATGATGCAAGAGGTAAAGAAAAAAACTCATCTGGTTATATAAAAAAAGATTTATATAAAATATCACCTGATCAAGTTTATGCTTATAAAAAAACAAATAAATGGGAAGCTTTACCAGGTTATACCTTTGTTAAACCTATTGTTAATCAAAAAGGTGAAGTTTTTTGTTCAGACATTTATAAAGAAGGTGATATTATTGGTTATAAGTCTATAGGTGAATATGAGTTTACTATTGATGATCAAAAATTATATAGAGTAAAAAACAATTTTATTACAATTAAATATGAATGTTAAAGAAACTAAAGA
>Ga0160423_10003162_pt1 | contig 13739 bp, 8 predicted proteins | sample CRUFie14St8metaG_FD_108191 | JGI IMG/M metagenome (GOLD analysis project Ga0160423, IMG submission 108191) | Marine microbial communities from the Costa Rica Dome - CRUD Field 142mm St8 metaG | ecosystem: Environmental > Aquatic > Marine > Oceanic > Photic zone | place: Costa Rica: the Eastern...
AGTTGGGATAGCAGTCCTCCGGATCCTCGTGATAATTTTGACGAGGAGAACAATTATTGGGATACAATGATTGCTCTCAAGAAAATTGATGCGGATGACGTTAAGCAAGTAATTAGAAAGATCACTTGGCAATCCGGTACAACTTATGATATGTACCGGAATGATATTAAGGCGGAGAGTCCATCAAAACCTTCTAATGCAATTAGTCTTTATGAGACAAATTACTTTGCAATGAACTCTGACTTTAGAGTTTACATTTGCCTTCAGAATGGATCTAATCCAGAAAACCCAAGTGGCAGATCTTCTCTCGATGAACCTACTTTTACAGACTTAGAACCAAGAGAAGCAGGAACAAGTGGTGATGGATATATCTGGAAATATTTGTTTACTATTAAACCTGGCGATATTGTAAAGTTTGATTCTACAAACTTTATGCCTGTTCCTAAAGACTGGACATCAACCACCGATGCTAATGTTTCCGCTGTTAGAAACAATGCGTCTACAAGTGGACAATTAAAGATTGTTAAAATATCTAATAGAGGTGTTGGTTTAGGTACGGCAAATAGAACATATACCCGTGTCCCTATTAAGGGCGATGGTAATGGCGCAGAATGCACTGTTGTAGTCAATAACAATTCAAATGTAGAGTCTGTTACCATTTCAAAGGGTGGTTCTGGATACACATTTGGCACAGTTGATTTAGTTTCGGGCAATGTCCCTACTGGAACCACTGCACCAGTCTTTGATGTTATTATTCCGCCACAAGGTGGACATGGTGCAGATATCTATAGAGAGCTTGGTGCAAGAAACGCTCTAATATATTCTAGAATTGAAAATGACACAGAGAATCCTGACTTCATTACTGGAAATGAGATAGCAAGAGTTGGTTTAGTTCAAAATCCAAAAGCATATAATACGTCGTCTAATCTTGAACTAGATAAGGCAGCAGCAACTTATGCACTTAAATTAACGGGCGCTGGATACAGTTCAGCATCATTCACCGCCGATGCTTTTATTACACAGACAGTTGGACTTGGTTCCACTGCTGTTGGACGAGTTGTTTCATATGATCAAGTAACTGGTGTTCTTAAATACTGGCAAGATAGATCTACTGCTGGATTTAATACTGATGGATCTGCCAATACGAGTCCTGAATATGGATTCAAAATGAATAGATTTACACCTAGTATCGCTACTGGTGGATCATTCAACATCATTGGTGGATCGACAACTCTTGCCATTCAAACCTCATTTACGGGTATTTCTACCGAAATAAATAGTCGTACTTATTACCTGGGCCAGTCCTTCGATGAGGGTGTTGCTCAACCAGAGGTTGAAAAATATACGGGTAATATCATCTACGTGGATAATAGGCCGTCTATTACTAGATCGTCAAATCAAAAAGAAGATATCAAAATTATCTTGCAGTTCTAACGAATTATGTCACAGGAAACCAATCTCAATGTCGCCCCTTATTTTGACGACTTTGATCCCTCAAAGGATTATTATAAGGTTTTATTCAAACCAGGTTATCCAGTACAGGCAAGAGAATTAACTTCTCTTCAATCGATCCTGCAAAATCAGGTTGAAAAGTTTGGGCAGCACTTTTTCAAAGAAGGTGCAAAGGTAATTCCTGGAAATACGACATATTCAACTAATTACGAATGCGTTGTTTTAGAAAATACTTATCTTGGAGTTCCTCTCCTAGATTATATTGATCAATTAGTTGGGGCTCAAATCACTGGACAACAATCTGGTGTTAATGCTGTTGTTGATAATTTTATTCTAAGTTCTGATTCTACAAGAGATCAGGTTACGCTATATCTTAATTACTCTGGTTCAGGAACGAGTAATCAAGAGGGTGTTTTCAGATCTGGTGAACTTTTAACTGCAAACATCACTATTTCTACAGCGAATACGTTAATTGGTGAAGGTGTTCCCTTCGCATCAACTGTAAGTGAAAACGCTACTGCAACTGCATCTGCTTATTTTATCAGTAATGGTGTATATTTTGGAAAAGGAACTTTCCTTAACGTATCTGATCAAACCTTAATTCTAGATCAATATAGCAATACTCCAAGTTATAGAATTGGTTTATTAATCGAAGAGTCCGTTGTTAATTCTGATCTTGATCCCTCACTCACGGATAATTCTGCAGGATTTAATAATTTCGGTGCTCCTGGGGCAGATAGACTTAAAATTGTAACTTCTCTGTTCAAAAAAGATTTAACAGATTATGATGACAGTAATTTTGTTGAACTCGGAACGGTAATTAATGGCGTTTTACGCGAAAGAAATACCAGTGATCATTCTTTTCTTACTGACGAATTAGCAAGAAGGACATATGCTGAGTCTGGTGATTATTATGTTAAGTCTTTCGGACTTAATATCAAAGAGTCTTTGAATGATAGAGAGGGAAATAGAGGACTATTTAACGCAGATCAAACAACATATGGTGGATCTACACCATCTGATGATTTAGCAATCTATCAGATTTCTCCTGGTAGAGCATTTGTAAAGGGGTATGATATCAAGACAACTGCACCCACATTTTTAGATGTTGCAAAACCGAGAACAACAAAAACTCTCAAACAGCAACAGATCAACTATAAAACTGGAGAAACTGTAAAATTAAACAGAGTTCATGGTTCACCCACTATTGGTGTTGGTAATACTTATGTTCTAAGTCTACGTGACACTAGGGTTGGTGATAGTCAAACTGGAATTGCTGGCAAAGAAATTGGATTAGCAAGAGTTTATGATTTTAGTCTTGACTCTGGCACCTATAGCGGATCGAATTCCGCTATTAATGAGTGGGGATTATCATTATTTGATGTTCAAACAACCACTGAAATCACACTGAATGAGAATATCACTCTTTCAGTACCTTCATTTATCAAAGGTAAGCAAAGTGGTGCCACTGCTTTCCTTAAAGATGCTGCTACAAACACCACTTCTTTAGTGGTTTATGAAACCTCTGGTAAGTTCATCAACAATGAAAACTTTATCATTGATGGTGTAGAAAATTCAAGAGTAGCAGTTGCTGTTACTGATCATGGTATTAGTGATGTTTTATCAGTATTTGGTAGCGCAAACGGCGCTGAGGTGGGAGCAGCAAGAACTTTCTCTGCTGATGTGGTTCTTTCTCCTAACTTTAACATTGGGGTTGCAACTATTACTGCTGCGGCTAATGACTTTACGTCCGTAATTAGATCCACAAATCCTCGTTTCCCTGGACAGATTAAAGCAGGAAATATCCTTTCTTTTACTGGATCTTTATCACAGGATCCAATTTTTGCGTCTGTTGTAAGTGTTGCAACTTCCGCTATAACAGTTACAGGTGTTGCAACAGTAAATGGTGTTGCAAGTGGTGCAATCCCTACGTCAGCAACAACGTTATCTGATCTTAAGGTTATTGCCAGTGATCTTGGAGTGACTGATGATAGCACTCTTTTCACTGAATTACCTAAGAGTAATGTTTCAGATGTAGACTTAAATAATGCACAAATAATTATTAGAAAAACTCAGCAAGTCAATATTGTAGATAATAAATTATCTTCTGCTATAACATCTGGTTCTAATGAGACATTCCTGCCTTTCACTCCTGAAAGATACACTCTCATCAGAAGTGATGGTTCTACTGAAGAGCTAACTTCAGATAAAGTACAGTTAAACTCTGGATCTAATCAACTAGAAATTTTTAACTTAGGTGCCGATGATGAGGCAACCCTCGTCACTACACTTAAGAAGATCAAACCTAAAGCAAAGAATAAGATTAAAAATAGAGTAAACTCTATAATTATTGATAAGTCCGTTAAAAGTGCCTCTGGTATCGGATCTACGACTCTTAATGATGGACTGACATTTGGTAACTATCCATTTGGAACAAGAGTGCAGGACGAGCACATTTCGCTTAATTATGCAGATTTGATTGAGGTTCATGGTGTTTTTGAACTTGCTACAGATCCTTCTGTAGACAACACTAACCCCTCATCACCTACGATGATTTTGTCCAATCTCACTGGGCCTACATCAAAAACATCTGATTTAGTGATCGGAGAGTCTATCATCGGAGAGACTTCAAATTCTCATGCTATTGTTGGTGTCAAGGTAACTGATTCTAAAATTGCATTCTTATCGAAGAATCAACTTAGTTTCAAAGAAGGTGAAGTTGTAAGATTTGAGGAGTCTGGTGTTAGAGGTGTTATTACAACTTTAGATACACCTAGCAAAGACATCTCATTTAAGTATTCTTCTTCTAACGGGCAGAATGGTGAGTTTTATGATTACGGTGTTTTGAACAGAAAAAACGGAGAAGAAGCACCTCAGAAAAAAGTAATTGCATATTTCTCTAATGGACATTATGAATCCACTGATGATGGAGACATAACAACTGTAAATTCTTATTCATCTTTCGATTATTCTTCAGAGATTCAGAGCGTTAACTTTATCAGAAACACTGATATTATTGATATTCGCCCCAAGGTATCTGATATCGAATCAGTTTCTGAAGGTAATCGCTCTCCTCTAGAGTTTAACGGTAGAACGTTTAACGTCAGCGGTAACTCTGCTCCCAATATTCTTGCCTCTAACGAAGGTATACTTACTGATTTCTCATTCTACCTTGGTAGAATTGACAGAGTTTACTTAACAAAGGATGGTGCATTCCAAGTTAATTACGGAACTCCTGCAGAAAATCCTGAGAGGCCTACCTCTGTAGATGATGCATTAGAGATTGCTACAATTACATTACCTCCTTTTCTTTACAATGTAACTGATGCCTCTAAGAAGTTCTTGGAGCACAAGCGTTACAGAATGGTTGATATCAAGCAACTTGAAAACAGAATTAAGAACTTAGAGTTCTTCACATCTCTCTCACTGCTTGAAACAAACACTGCAAATCTCTTCGTTCCTGATGCAAACGGACTCAATAGATTTAAATCTGGGTTCTTTGTTGATAACTTTACATCTTTCCTTGCTCAAGAAGATTCCGTAGATCTGAAAAATAGTGTTGACTTCAATCAAAAAGAAGCACGTCCTAAGCACTACACAACACAAACCGATTTAACTCAAAGTCTCACTGGATCCGGTGATCTTAGATTTACTGCTCCTGATGGAACAAACATCAGAAAGACAAACGATATTGTCACCCTTGATTATACGGACGTTGAATGGTTATCACAACCTTTTGGCACAAGAACTGAAAGTGTTACACCTTTCATTGTTGGATTCTGGGTTGGAGCATTAGAACTTCTTCCTGCTTCGGATTCTTGGACTGATCAAGTTAGACTTGAAGCAAATATCGTTCAGACTGAGGGTAACTTTACAGAAACTCTTGAGAGAGCAACTAGAACACTAAATGTAGATCCTCAAACAGGATTTGCTCCCGCAATCTGGAATTCTTGGGTTAATAATTGGACTGGACAAGAGGAAGTTATTGGATCCGAATCTAGAACTGCTATTCAAAGAAGAGAATTTGATAGAGGAAACACCCGCTTTAATGTAACAACAACATCTACCTTCAGAGACACAACACGTCAAGTATTTGACACTGGTGTTGCAAATAGAACTGGAACTCGCACTGTTGTAACTGAACAATTTGATAATGAGTCTCTTGGAGATAGAGTAATCAGTAGAGATCTGATTTCATTCGCAAGATCTAGAAATATTGAGTTTAATATTAGATCTCTCAAACCTAATACTCAAGTTTATGGATTCTTTGATGGTGTTGCCATCACAGATTATTGTATTCCTAAACTGATTGAGATTAATATGATTTCTGGAACCTTCCAGGTTGGAGAAACTATCACTGGAACCATGCGTCCAGTTGGTAACGTATCTGCTTCTGAGGGAGATCCCTCTATTGCCTTCAGAGCGGCACAGGCGAACCATAAAGCAGGTGCATTCGATAGTGCAACAGAAGTCTTCACACAGAACCCCTACAACCCCTCTCAGACTCTTCCAAGAGCATATTCCTCTACATCTACCATCCTTAATGTAGATACTTTTTCACTTTGCGATCAACCACAAGGTGCCTTTATCGGAAGTATATCTCCCGAGATGATTTTAGTTGGAGAAACAAGTGGCGCTCAGGCAACTATCTCTCAGGTAAGACTTGTATCTGATTTCAGTTCTTCGTTGATTGGTAGTTTCTTTATCCCAGATCCGAATGTAGGGACTAATCCTAGATTTGAAGTTGGTACAAAGGTTCTTACTTTTATCGATGATGTAAATAATGATCTTAAAAATGCCTCTACTCGTGCAACCTCTACATTCTTGATTAGCGGCGTAATTGAAACAGTACAGGAAAATATTGTATCTGTTAGAAATGCCGCTATTCAATCTCAAGATATTGCCGATACAAGAGATATTAGACAAATTAACGAAACTATAGGAACTCAGGTTCTTGAAACAGAACTCATTGATACTCAAACACAAACAAGAACACAAGATCTAAATCCACCGGATCCTCTTGCACAGACATTTGTAATAGAAGATAACACTGGTATTTTCTTCACTAAATGTGACATTTTCTTCGAGCAGGTAGATAATCTTGGAATTCCTGTAATCTTTGAACTGAGAACCGTTGAAAATGGTATTCCTACTAAGAATATCTTACCCCTGTCTCAATCAATATTGTTCCCGCAGCAAGTAAGCGTCAGTGATGATGGATCTGTACCTACCACATTCACACTACCCTCCCCGGTTTATCTTGAACCAGGTGTTGAATATTGCATGGTAGTAAGATCAGCATCTGCGAGATATAGAGTGTTTATTTCTAGAGTCGGAGAAAATGATCTTGTATCTCAGACATTTGTATCTAATCAACCATATCTTGGATCTCTTTATAAGTCACAAAATGGATCTGTTTGGGAACCAAGTCAATGGGAAGATCTGAAGTTTACAATCTATAGAGCAGATTTCGTTGAGAATGGTTCTATCGAAGTCTATAGTCCTGAACTGAGCCGTGGCAATAATCAAGTTGCTAAACTCCTTCCTAATTCGATTAGTCTTGCATCTAGATCGGTACGCATCGGTATCGGATCTACACTTCAAGATACTGATCTGACTCTTGGAAATACAATCATACAGCATGGAAGTAATGCTTCTGGTGACTTTGTTGGAAGAGCAGGTATCGCAACTGGAACACTCAATATCATTAATTCTGGTATTGGATTTACACCTTCTTCTGGATATCTAGAGTATACAGGTGTTGAACTTGTTAACATCACAAGCAGTGGAAGAAATGCTAAGGCAGATATCACCATTGATAACGGAGTGGCAGTTGGAGCAACCATCTCCGAATTCGTCGCTGCTAGCGGTGGGCAAGGATATGTGATTGGTGATGTATTGGGTGTATCCACTATTGGAAATAATAACCTTGGAAGAAATCTTAGACTTTCCCTCGTTTCTATCGCTAATACAAACGAATTACTCCTCGATAACGTTCAGGGAGATTTTATTACAGGCGCAGGAAACACAGTTCAATTCCGCAATAACTCTGGACTTACTACCGATCTTAACGCTGCACAAGGCGGCAACGTACTTATCGATGGCATTAACGATGTAGTAAGTGACGGTATTCACTTCACAGTGAATCATAAGAACCATGGCATGTATTTTGCAGATAACAGAGTTTCTATTTCTGATGTAGAATCGGACATTCTCCCTGTTAAGTTGACTCAAACGTTAAATGCATCTTCTACAGCACCTATCACTGTAGATGCCACCACAGGATTTGATACTTTTGAAAATGTCGGAGTCGGCACTACTAACCTTGGTTACCTCAAGATTGGTGAAGAAATTGTATCTTATGAATCTGCTTCGGGTACAACAATTACAATTACTGAAAGAGGCATCGATAGCACCGTTGCTAAGAATTATCTTGCAGGAACTCAGATATTTAAGTATGAACTTGGTGATGTTTCTCTGAGAAGAATTAACAAGACTCATAACCTTAATGACGTAACAGCAGCAAGTCCGCGCACATTTGACACTTACAAAGTCAAACTGAACATGGGTGAAAGTGGAGTTGGACGCTCTACTGGTGAAAGTTTCCCAATCCTTTACATGGGTAATACTAAGTCTGTTGGTGGTAACAACATCAAGGCGACACAGAACATTCCTTTTGAAATCTTAACTCCTCAAATTCAACATGTTACTGTAAGAGGAACAAATATTGATGCAGAAGTAAGAACAATTTCTGGATCTTCCATAAGTGGAAATGAAATTCCTTACCTGGATCAAGGATTTGAAGCGATTTCAATCTCTAGATCAAATTACTTCTCTACGCCTAGAATCATCGCTTCTAAGGTGAATGAAGATGCTAAACTTAGCACACTTCCTGGTAACAAGTCCATGACAATGAGACTTAACTTCGGCACCATTGATTCTAGAGTTTCCCCTGTAATCGATACTCAGAGAATGAGTGTGGTTTATACATCTAATCGTGTTGATAACGTAATTAGTAATTACATTACTGACAACAGAGTCAATGGTATTGATACAGATCCCACTGCGTTCCAATATCTCTCTAAAGAAATTTCTCTAGAAAATCCTGCAACTTCTCTGAAGATTATCGTAGATGTCTTAAAAGATAGAGATGCAGATATTAGAGGATTCTTTGCAATTGCTGATCACCAGAACTTTAATCCGATTTATGAGGCATTCCCTGGATTTGACAACATTAATGAAAGAGGACAGATTATAGATGTTGCAAATAATGACGGTTCTTCTGATACTTTTGTCTCCGCTGCTGAAGATTATAGAGAACACACATTTACAATTGACGAACTTCCTTCCTTCAAGTCATACAGAATCAAACTTCTCCTCACATCCACCAACCAGGCAAATCCACCTAGAATTAGAAACCTCAGAGTGATAGCACTTGCATAATGAAACAAAAAGTAGAGGGACATAATAATCTCACTAGAGATAGTGAGACAGGTGCTATCATTAATAATGACAAATCAGGATACTCATCTTACATCATGAGTAAAACTGTTAAAGATGAAGAGAGTACTAGAATACAGAATGTTGAGCGAGATCTTGCCAACATTCATGATGAAATTAGCGAATTAAAATTACTTCTCAAGGAGGCACTAAATGGATCCCGAATCAATTAAACTTAGCAATTTATCTAAAAGTTTTGAATATGCTAAGTTGGCATCTGAGATAGATAGTTGTGATGATAGAGATACTTTGAGAAACATCGCAAAGTCATTTGTAAAACTTTATTATAAGCAACAAGAGACTTTATCCGTAATAAGTATACCTTAATGGCTAATCAAAACGTAACTTTCGATGTAGCAACCGGTGTTCCATATGCCGTAAATCTAAACATTTACGGTGGCGCAAACTTTAGTGATAAATTTACCATCACTAATCCAAATGGAACTGCGTTTAGATTTGATACTGGCGCTGGATCAACTCCCAGTAGTCCAGTTGAGTGGAGCGGTTCTGCTGCCATGTCAAAAAGTGTAGCCGTCGGTGCTACTCTTGGAGTTACGACTGCGTTTAATGTTGGATTTACAAGTGCAAGAGATGGCGTGATTACATTATCTTTAAATCCTGCAGCTACTAGAAATTTAAAACCAGGAAGATATGTTTATGATGTGTTGGTAAGTTCTGGTAACACCACTTTCAATATTATTAATGGTGATGTTTTAGTGAAAGCAGGTATTGCCACAAACCCATAAATAGGTAAAAAGTAGATAAATGCAACCATCAACTAGAGCGGAGTTAGTAGATTACTGCAAAAGAAAGTTAGGTGCTCCTGTCCTTGAGATTAACGTTGCTGATGAGCAAATCGAGGACTTAGTTGATGATGCGATTCAATACTTTCATGAAAGGCACTTTGATGGTGTTGGGCAAGTATTTTTAAAATATCAATTAACTCAGGACGATGTTAATAGAGGGAGAGCACCATCGGGGTTATCTTCCACAGCAGGTATAACCACAACTACCGCAGAGGCAACAATAGTTGGAACTGCAACCACTTTTACATACACAGAAAATAGTAACTACCTACAGATACCACCCTCTGTCATAGGAATTAATAAAATATTTCAATTTGCTGGTGCTAATACTGTAACAAATAACATGTTTAGTGTTAAGTATCAGTTATTTTTAAATGATGTATATTTCTTTGGAAATACTGAGTTGTTGTCATATGCTATGACAAAGACTTATCTCGAAGATTTGGATTTCTTACTGAATACTCACAAGCAAATTAGATTTAATCAGAGAATGGATAGATTATATCTAGACATTGATTGGGCTTCGGTAAGAGCAGGAGAATATATTATCATTGATTGTTTTAGAACAGTTGATCCTAATGATTTTTCAAGAATATTCAACGACTCTTTTATTAAACCATACCTTACTGCATTAATTAAACGCCAATGGGGACAAAATTTGATGAAGTTCCAAGGTGTGAAACTACCTGGAGGTGTAGAACTTAATGGTAGACAAATATATGAAGATGGGCAAAATGATTTGGATAAGATCATGGAAAAAATGTCTAACACATATGAACTTCCTCCCCTTGACATGATCGGATAATGGCGTTAAATCCTTTTTTCTTACAAGGCTCTCAAGGAGAGCAAAGTCTTGTTCAAGACTTGATCAACGAACAGTTGAGGATGTATGGTGTTGAAGTATACTACTTACCGAGACAATATGTCACCAAAAACAAAGTAATTCGCGAAGTAATTACTTCTGAATTCAATCAATCATATCCCATTGAGGCATATGTTGATAATTTTGATGGATATGGTGAAAATAGCGTTCTCTTGTCAAAATTTGGAGTTCAGGCAACTAATGAAATTAAGTTAATTATCTCTCAGGAAAGATTTTCCAGTTATATCACTCCTCTTATCAAAAATCTACCAAATATCGAACTGGCTACTCGCCCAAAAGAAGGAGATTTGATATATTTTCCCCTTGGTGACAGACTTTTTGAAATAAAGTTTGTTGAGCACGAAAAACCTTTTTATCAGTTACAAAAAAATTACGTTTACGAACTAACTTGCGAACTGTTTAGAGGACAAGATGAAGTTTTGGATACTGGTATTGAGGAAATCGATGATACCTTCGATGTGGAAGGAAATATCAGATCTCTCACGCTTATCGGATCTGGTACCACCGCAACCGCTTTCGCTGGACGAATTGCAAGCGGTGCCGTCAACCAAATTATCGTTACCAATAGAGGTGAAAAATACAATCATCCACCCGCTGTTGCGATTTCATCTGCACCTACCGGTGGTACCCGCGCCACAGGAATTTCAACCTTACGTGACGACATTGTTAATTGTGATGGAACTTTAATTGGATCTAAAGTTCAAGGAGTCTTTATTGTTAATCCTGGCGCTAATTATACCGTAAATCCAGGAATTGTATTTGTTGGCGTTAATACAAATCCAGGTGTAGGCGCTGCTGCAACCACTAGAATATCTGATAACACTGTTGGTATTGTTACTATTAGTGATGCTGGTGGTGGATATGTATCTGCTCCAACGGTTACGTTTAGTAGTCCTGGAATCGGAACAACCGCACAAGGTGTTGCCGTTGTTTCCACTGCTGGAACAGTCACTGCAATTTATCTCACACACGCTGGTGCAGGATATACTGTCGCACCTACGATTACACTTTCTGCTCCAGATCTTGGCGGATCAGGAAACTTCATCCCAACAGAGACAATTACCGGAGGATCAAGTGGTGTTACAGGTATAGTCAAGACATGGAATGCCACCACCAATATTCTTACATATTCCAATGTTTCCGGAGACTTTGTTGCTGGAGAAACAATAACAGGATCTGAAAGTGGTGCATCATATACAATTAGAGTTATTGAAGATGATAATACAGTTAACAAGTATCCTGATAATAATGAAATAGAACTGTCTGCCAAGGATGGTATTATTGATTTCTCAGAATCTAATCCCTTTGGAAATCCTTAACCTAAATAAAGTTAACTAAGGCAATTGTATGTTTGAATACTTTTACCATGAGATTCTAAGAAGAACCATCATTTCGTTTGGAAGTCTTTTTAATGGAATTGATATCAAACATCTCGATTCTGCTGGGAATGTTGATGAAGTTATCAAGGTTCCGTTAGCATACGGGCCTACCCAGAAGTTTTTAGCAAGACTTGAGCAATCACCGGATCTTAACAAACCAACGGCGATTACTCTCCCAAGAATGTCTTTTGAGTTCACGGGACTTCAATACGATGGCACTAGAAAAGTAACCACAACTCAAACTTTTAAATCGCAGACAGTTGGGATTGCAACAGCAATCAGAAAAACCTTCATGCCTGTGCCCTACAATATGTCATTTGAACTATCAATCTTCACTAAGTTGAATGATGATATGCTTCAAATAGTTGAGCAGATTTTACCATATTTTCAACCAGCATACACACTTTCTGTAAATCTAGTGGATACGATTGGTGAGAAAAGAGATATCCCTGTTGTAATTGAAAATATATCCATGCAAGATGATTATGAGGGTAATTTCAATACCCGAAGATCATTACTTTACACAATTAGATTCACTGCCAAAACATACCTATTTGGCCCTGTTGGAGATACAACAAAAGCGTCCAGAGATCTTATCAAGAAGGTTCGTGTTGGATATGTACAAGACGACTCTGCAACTCCAACCAGAGATCTCACTTATACTGTTATACCGAGAGCAACACAAAGCTATACAGGAAACATTGTTACAAACCTCGCAGAAGATGTCGGCACAAGCACGAACATTCTTCGTGTTAATGATGCGTCTGGAATTTCTGAAAATACTTTCATCATTGTTGATAATGAATCAATGTATGTTGATAGAAAAGAAGGAAATGCTTTATTCACAAAAAGAGGGCAAGACAACACACTTACCGCTTCTCACGTTAGTGGGACAGCAGTCAATCTTATTACTGATGCTGACGATGCTCTCATCGAAGTTGGTGATGACTTTGGATTTGACGGGAGTCTCTCATGAGTTTTGACAGTTTAAACGAAACATTTGACGTGTCCAGTGAGATCGTCTCTAGTGAACCAATCAAACCCATACCTAAAGAGATAGAGGCAATAAAAACTGATACTAGAAAAGATTATGAATATACAAGGGGTAATCTTTATTCACTAATTGAAAAAGGGCAGGAAGCAGTAAACGGTATTCTCGAACTTGCACAAGAAACTGAACAGGCAAGAGCATATGAAGTTGCAGGACAACTTATTAAAAGTGTTGCTGACGCTACAGATAAACTCCTTGATTTACAGAAAAAACTTAAAGATGTCGAAGAGGATACAAAGAAATCTTCTCCTACAAACGTCACCAATGCATTATTTGTTGGTTCCACAGCAGATCTAGCTAAGTTATTAAAGCAAAATAAGAATGAGGATAAATAAACCATAGGGTGAGAAAACCCAAGGTAATCCTACTAATATTTTAATGGCGCAGGCTGAAGATAAAAATTTGCCATCAATTGATGACTATCTTGTAGAAGAGGATTTGCCCTCTGTAGAAGATTATATTGAGGTAGAAGAGGAAGAAGTCGAAGAAAAAATAGAAGAAGCAGTAGAACCAGAAGTTGTGGAATCTACTGTAGATCTTACAGAAATTTTACATCTTATCAGTGATGTTAGGAAAGATATTCCTGAGATTCCTGAAGTAAGATATTATGATGATCAACTTGAAGCACTTTGTGAAGTAATTGATCAGTTAAGGGAAGATATTCCTGA
>Ga0160423_10003163_pt1 | contig 13739 bp, 6 predicted proteins | sample CRUFie14St8metaG_FD_108191 | JGI IMG/M metagenome (GOLD analysis project Ga0160423, IMG submission 108191) | Marine microbial communities from the Costa Rica Dome - CRUD Field 142mm St8 metaG | ecosystem: Environmental > Aquatic > Marine > Oceanic > Photic zone | place: Costa Rica: the Eastern...
CATCTGGCAGCCTCAAAAGAAGAGATTGCTATTAGCAGAATGGTGATGGCTTTCGTAATGTTCATGTTGTTAAGTTAGTAAATGTTTAAACAATAAGCAAATGTTACCTGTGTCATACAGATTTATTTGATTCTCTTTCGCAGATTGGTCTCCTTAGAATTTTGCTTTGAGTTTTCGTAAGCTCCAAATTTTCCACACTTGGTTATTACAAACATGATCACGAGTTTCCTTGTCCTTTAGTTTTTCAAATTCAACAAGTTCTCTTTCTGCTTGTAGAAGCAAATGTACTAATCCATCTGTTACAAACTTGGTTTCTTCTTTTGTTAATTTTATATTTATGTCGTTCATTCGGTTGGTCTCCTTTGTTGGTTTATAAATTCACTTGATTCTAGTTACTTTAAGAATGCCAGATTTGACGGCTTTGCGATTCCACTCGGTAGTTCCTACTACCAGCCAATCCCATTCTTCGTCTTTCCCATAATTAGTACTAAAGCACCCAGTGCAAAAGATGACGGCTTCGCAGCCGAAGTCTTCTGGATTAATGTTAGTGTCGTTGTGACCAGCTTCCCTGCACCATTGAGTTTTTATCACAGTGTGCGTTCCACGCTTACTGTCGAAGAATTCTTTGTTGTTTGGGTTAGCCAGCTCAACCGAAAAAGTTTTTCCGTTTTTAGTGACATGTTTGCCACCAGAGAATCCAAAGCGGAATTCCCCTACGCGCTTTCCTTTAGTTCCGTTAGTAAAATCGAATATGTTCATGCCATCAATTTACTTAATGTTTAACATAAAGCAAGTACCAAATAAAAATTCCTGTGTCATAAAATTTGTAAGAGAAAATTCTTACCGACCCATCGGAGTATTACCCCGATTGCCAGCGAAGTTACAACGCTTTGCGGAAGCCACTGGCTTCTCTGCTTTAGGTTTAGTCTTAGGCTTTGCCTTTGTTGTCTTTTCTTTGGTCATTTTTTCCCTTTCCCATATTCTTCTTGGATTTGATCGGATAGCTTCCTCCTACCGCGAATCCACTCGACCACATCGGGTCTGAATCTGGGATTTGAGGAAAGTAGAGACCCTCCGTCTGGGTCTGCGATCCAATCATGTTCTGGAGCGTATTCCCCTGTGCTGAAGAATTCTTTGATGTCTGCTTTTTGTCCATAGAATTTATTCATTTTGTCTGCGAAGTCCTGATCTGTCAAGCTTGGCACACCCATGTCATCCTTGAAGTTCACGACAACAACCTGCGATGGTGAGATTTGTGTGTAACCCATCCACGGATCAATTTTTCGTAAACTTTGACTTAGAAGTTTAAGTTGCTTGTCGGTGATCACATCACCAAAATCCAGACGCAAACCATAATTGCTGTCATCTCCACCGATTCTCTTTTTACGCTGAGCTTCTAGGGCAGCTTTTTTCTTGGTCACTGCCAGTCGTTTAGCCTCTGCCATGCTAGGATTTTTATTGTCCCTCAAACGCTGCTCACTTTTACGCAATGCCAGCCTAGCTTTTGCGACAGCTTCATCGTGCGCTCGCCTAGCATCAATGATATTGTCGAACCTTCTGCGACTGCCAGTTTCTGATTCAACATAATATGGTTTCTTGGGTATCTCGCTGGGCTTCAAAAACCTCATCCAAGGCACAGCTTTTTGCCTGTAAATATATTGCACGGCTCGCGCATATGACCGCACAGCATCGTCATCCCAGCTACCTTTGGGCTTATTAGGATACAGCTCCGCAATCATGTTAGGTTCTACCAGACCTTCATAACCTCCACTTTGGGCGGTAGACTCGTTGATCGGCATGCCCAGCAATCTTGCCAGTTCATCTACACCATTCTGGTCTAGCAATATATCGTGCAACTCATCACGCATTTGCACACGCTTTTCCAAGGGCATACTTCCAAGTTTGCGACCCAGCTGCATGTCTGGAGACGGCACAACTTCGTACATGACCCTGCTCTTCATGGTCTCTAAGAATCGTTTAAACGAGCCAGAAGCGTCCTGTGTGTTTACTTTAGCGTCATCCAGTGCCAGAGCATTGTCCGTCCACCTGAGCATGTGCCTACGCTCTGCATCTTTGGATGCAAATTTTCGTTTACCTTCAGAATCGTAGAACAGGTCACCAGCCTTAAAACTTTCAGCCTCAGTCTTAGCCTTGACTCCCTTGTCCTCACTTCTGGCTTTGATTGAAGTCCACAGCATGGCTTGTATCTGATGAGGCATGTAAGGTATTTCACCCTCACTCAGCTGGCTGTTTAATTCCTCTGCTATGCGATTGATTTCGCGTTCTGCGAATCCGTAAGCACCTTCACCTTTCTTGTCCGTCAGTGCATCACTTCCGTAACCAAATGCCCTGTACACCCACATGTCAATTGTCACTGGCTTGGTGATCGCTTCATAAGTTTCGCTGTCGATCTTCAATTTGTCTACATCACCTTCTGGGGTTTTCTTGAGAATCGAATACATAAGGTTCTGGTAGAAATTGTCGGTCTTTCTGCCATCCCAAGGAACATCATCATAAAGCACTTGCAGTGCCTTATCATCACGAGCTGCATTCACATAGTATTCATCTCGCGTCAAACCATTTGCCCATTGCTCGTAGCCGCGAACCGCAAAGTAGGTGTTCACATCTACCTTGGTTTGTGGGCTGTAAATTGCGATGAGTTGCGTAAATTTTTCCGCTTCTACAATGTCACCCTTGAACATTTTCAAAATCTCATCACCAGATTCTTCATACCAGAACCTGCCATCCCATCCTTCTTCAACTAGTTTGTATAATCTGTCCACAAGTCTGTTGTATGCCTGTTCTTTGCCGCCTTTGCTGGATGGTTTGTTGACCCACTTGGGCGCACCTTTGAATGCACCAGCATTTGCACCACCTTTGACGCGAAGCTGTGTATGAGCTGACCTACCACGCTTGGGGCGTTTAAACGATGGCATGTAATACAGTTTATCAAATTGCCCAGTTGCGAATGCAGTAGTGTCAGAAACGCGAGGGGCATCACCAGCATTGATTGCAAGGCTGTGTGTAATGATAGCTCGCTTGGCAGTACCCAGCCCAGTTCCTCTCTTAAACGAGTAGTCTTTTGCCTTAATGATATCGAGAATTTCCGCATCACTTTTCGAAAACTTTCCTGTCGAAAAATTTACCAAAATATTTTTCAAATCTGGGAAGTCAGCCATTACACTCTCCATTTCCTTAGTGGCTAACATTGCTATGTCGCTGTTGAAATCTTTTCCGAAGTTGGCTTTGTCTTTGTAAAATACCTGCCCTCCTCTTTCTGCGTATAGTGTAGTGCCCTGAGTCAAACCATATGGACTGTCCTTTACATATACATTCCTGCCAACCTCGTCATTCACTTTAAAATGTTTAGTAGTTCCAAATTTCAGTGCGGAACTAATCATTTGCGACAATACACGCTGGGAATTTATGTTTGTCAGTTGAGTAGGCTCGTATATTCCACCAATTTCGTGTGCTAGATTTAGGGCTATTGCGTAAGCTTTCTGACCGACCTCCTTCCCACGACTAGCAGCCATACTATCCATAGTTATAGAGGGACTGTCTCCATATCCCTGCCCCTTGTACAATCTACCATACCCATAATGTACGTAGAGGTAAGCAACGCCATAATTCGTACTCCCATCTTGCAGCTGTACTTTGCCTGTTGTGCTGAGTGCGTAAACATCCTGTGGAAATTTCCTAGCTTGTGCCTTGTTGGTAGACCTTGGAGGATTATATCCGTCTACACTTTCCATTGTTTTAGGTACGACCTTTAGTGAGTCACCTGCGACAGCTTGTGTTATTTGCCTAAGAATAGTAGTTACTGTACGAGAATCTGTTGCCTGAGCTGGCTTGTCTTTAAATTGGGCAGATAAACCTAACTCGACTGGTTGAAACTTGAACGATTCTGGATCACTAGCAATACCTCGATGCCCATAGGATAATCTATCGGCATACTCTTCCATCTTCAGAGCAGAAACTAATTGTCTCGCAGCAGAATCTTTAGCAACTGTTGCGGCATACGCATCGTCTGTCATCTTTTGTCTTTTTGCAGACGAAGGCATGTACCTCCTGCCTTCTGGCAAAATAGCTGGTGGATATGATATCGTAGTAGGTTTACTGGGTGTGCCAACTTCTACATCGTGGAATAAAAACCCAGCTTTGTCAGTCTTACTGTATATACCCAGAAAGCCCATGTCTTTAACAAAGGATTCAAACGCTGTTAGCCTTGCCTTGCCTTGCGTGTTACCTACCTGTCCATTGCCGCCTTCAGCCAAACCTTTCCTCGCGGCATATGCCTCAAAGTCATTAAGGAATTGAAACCTGTCGTAATGCGGCTGCCCAGTCCACAGGTTCTCGCTGTCTATTTTGATGTTGTGCGGATGGTCTGCGTTCAATCCACGCTCAGGTACATAATCCTTGTCACCGAAATACAGCCTATCCACATAGGCATCACCATAAACTTGTTTCCTAAATCCTTCCTCCCCAGCAATACCAGTGCCGTGGAATTTTGTCTTTAGGATTCTGTGCCTTCTGGCGGCATTTGGGTAGTGGACGAAGTCAATGAACTGTCCTGCATCTGTTCCTCCATCTCCTTCTTTCGACCCTCGTTTAGGTATGGATGATCGTACATATTCATTCCCATCTTTGAGATGATTTCCAACGCTTCTTCTGGGGTCAGTTCCGCTATACGCTCTTGAATACTCTTTTCCATAATCTATATCTTTAAGCCTGTCGAAGACATTAAGCAAGCCATTGTCAACGGCATACTTAATTTCCTGTGTCATATTTAGATTCCTAACCTTGTCCATGTTGATCGTCCCATTGGGATTGAATATGTCAGCTTTGGACAATTTACTAACCACCTCCATGTTGCCACTGGTTGGCTTGTATCCCATGTAGGGTTTCAGCCTGACCTCCTGAGTTGCGTCCACAAATGGAGTGGGTGCATCTTGGAACATCGGCATGTACCTGACAGCATCCTTCTTGCTGTTTGGCAGAGGCATGTAATTGTTTTTTATATGCTTATAATCAAATGCCAGACCTGAGCGACTGGTAATATTGAAACCAGCTAATGCGGCAAGGTCATAAGAAACATATGATTTCTTTAACATATTAGGATTATCTGCTATCCATTGCTTCAGCTTTGGATTCTGTATGTTTTCAAAATTTGCCGTATCCTTGCCGAAGGCTGCTGTGAACAATTCGTTCTCGCCCATGCCCTTGGGGTTGATCCTGCCTTCTTCTCCACGCTGTTTAAACACGCTCTCGCTATGCTTGGCAAAGTCGCTAATGAACTGGTCAACATCTTTTGACTTTATGAATCCTGCATTCGCAAGCACATCGATATTGTGAAGGACGACATCGTGATTGTACCCAACAACCTTCAAGTTTGGATACATTCTTTGAAGCGTCTTTTTGTTCATTCTGGGATTCTTGGGTGACCACTCGTAGCCATACAAAGTTGCATTGCGAACATGGAACGGATTGTATCCGCTACTGTTTTTGCCTCCAGTTCTATATCCAAACGATACAACTGGTCTTGTGTCTATTGCATGCTGTATTTTATCCAGAACAAATTTTGCAGCTTTAGGATTAGGTGCAGCATTAACAAGCATCTTGACCATTTCTGGATGAAGGTTTTGACCAACATTGTTTCTGCCAACTCCAGCATATTTTCCGTCAGGATCAGCACCAGCAATGACCTCCAATTTTTTTAGCTCTTCAAACATCTGTTTGTCTTTGATGTTGAATGAGCCAGCTCCTGCTAAATCAATGCCAACCCCACCAAACAATTCAGTAAATCTGTCAGCACTAGTCTGCCCTTTTTTCGGTGTGACCTTTGCTCCGATCTCAGCTTCAGCAGACCTTTCCTGTAGCTGATTGCGTTTTTCCTTGAGGAAATTCTTATGCAACTTGTCCAGCTTCGGGTTACGCTGTGCCGCTTTCAAAATTGCGTTAGGAGCTGCATCCATGCCTGTCTTAGGGTCTACCATCCCAAAGTGTGCCAAAACCTTTTGTGCTGCCCCTAAGAAGTATTGCCTGACCTGTGGGTTAAAAGCTGCGAACGCATTTGGATTCTCCGTAAACATTATAGCAAAATGTTCAGCAGCCAGTTCTTCAGCCAACAAAGATGCGTCAGTCTTAATTCTCTGTGCCTGTGCTGGGTCAGTCTGCTGTATTCTTTTTGCGTATTCGTTTGCAAAACTAACCGCTTGCTTGTTTAGCCTTATTGGCTTTGTGCCGTTACGCTTCTTTCCATTTGCATCATAGAAATAAAACGGCTTGCCGTTTGGGTCTTCATATCCCTCCAAGAAAGTTCTTCTTGCGGTTGAATCCATACCAAACATTTGCACCACATGATCGTGCCCCATCTCATGGGCAATAGTGTGCGCAGCCTCCTGCACTCCTCGTTTAAGTTGACCTTCGTTAAGCACTAAAGTTCTGGTCTCAGGAGCATAATGACCAGCTGGTAAATTTTTTATAGGCGGCATTGCACCAGTCGCTGGGTCTGCAAAAAGCATCTGCATGGCTTTCTCTGGCAGAATGTTTAAACGCACTCCTGCCGTGCCGCTCATAGCGTCAAGGGTTGTTAGCAGCACAGCTGATGATGGACTTGCTTTGTGTAGTTTTGCCAAGTCTTTAGCTGCCAGCGCACTGTTCTTTTTAGCCAAATAGCTTTTGAATGTTTCCGCTGATCGTCCTGTTATCTGACCTTGACTGTCCAAGGCTTGTGTTGATTTTCCGCTACCCCTGCTCCCAAATGCCATGCCCATAGGAGAACCCAAGGTTGCACCTATTCCGATTGCTTGACCAATCTGTTCGTCAGTGGCATCTGCTGCGAACTGTAAAGCACCCTGTAATGATCCAGCACCAACCGCACTAGACAACCCATCGAACAATACATCGTAAACTTTAGTACCCTGTGACCTGTACGCTTTGGCTGCCGTGCTACGAATCCAAGGGGCAACTGCCTCATCCATTGACAGTCTGAATAGAAATCTTTCGTGCCCACTTGGTTGTGCAAATACTCTGGCAACATCTGCCACATTCTTACCTGTCTTGGCAGCAACCTTACCTGCAATTTCCATAGCAGTGAGACCTGTGCCCACAGCCGCCAAGCCACCACCTGTGCCTGTGCCCAAAGCAAAAGCAGATACACCCTGCAAGCCACGATACAGTGCTGCTCCACCCTTCATCTTGTCCGTAATTTTTAGTGGCAAAGTTCCAACCGCTTCGACTCCAGTGCCAAAAAGTTGCAGACCCCTACCAGCTTTCTCAATCCCCCTTGCAGAAACCTTAGCTCCAGATCGCAGCCCTTTGCTTGCAACCTTAATACCCAAGCCGCCACCTACAAACAATGTTGGGTCTAGGAAGTCAGCCAGAGCCTGTATGTCACCAGCATATTTTCCACTAGCTGATTGCTTAGCAAATTGCGGACGAACCTTGTAAAAATAATCATGGTTTTGTTTCATCCGCTCGTAATGCCTGTCGAATTTTTCGTCTTCAGTCAGGTCACTGAATTCATCAGAAACATTTTGTGCTATAGTTTTGCCCAATCTGAAAATGTCTCTAGTACCAAGCTCAAAACTGCGACCAATGGCATCGTAAGCATCTTCATCAAAAGTGAACAGTCCACCAATCATGGATTCATCAGCCAATGCCTTTCCCCATGTCTCAGAAAAATAGTCATAAATACCAGAGGGCATTGCAGAAACTACATTCCAAGCCCTAGTGCCAAGACCCAAAGATTGCTGCCTATTGTATTGCTCGCGGTACTCTGCCTTTGTCGGAAGAGGACTATCTACAGCATAATCTTCTGGAATTCTAAAATTATCTTCGGACTGTATTTCGTCCAAGACATATGGCATTAGAGCTTTAGGTATTCTCATTTTTTTCCAAAGTAATATCTGTTCTCGTAACTGGTTGGGTCTCTTTCAGATTGCTTTATAAAATCAGATCGCAACTTACGAAGTTCCTTTTTTATAGACTCAGGGATTTCTGGGTCAGCTAGTTTCTCATCGTATTGTTCGATTTGCATGTCTGCATTTTGCTCTGCCAAAGTAAAGATATCATATGCCAGACTACCCAGACCTACAGCCGTAGAAATTCCTCCAGTGACAAATCCTCCCAGTGCTGATAATGCAATTCTTTTTAGACCAGTCCGAATGCCTTTTTTCGCAGCCCATGTTGAAACTTTAGAAGTTATATCTTTTCTAATAGCACTTGCTACTTTCTTGCGCAACTTAGCTTCTCCATCTGCGCCAGTGTATTTTGATAAATCTGTAATGCCATGATTCTTCGCAAGCTTTTTAAGCTTAGTCATGTCCGCAGTTTTAGCAGACTCCAGACTCTTTACTGCTAACGGATTACCCCTGAGATATTGTGCTTTGGCTGAACCTTCACCAAAAACTTTCTCACCAACACTCTTAGGCAAACCTGATGTTTTACTAAGTGGATTTTTTACAGCGAATCGATTACCAAGCGGGCGTTGCGCAGCTTGCAAGGCTAATCCAGTTCCTCCAGCTACAGAAGCGTCTCTCATCAAGCTATCATACTCAGGTTCAAATTGCTCAAAGCCACCCACGATATCTGCTGCTGATTTTTGTGCATCTGGATCATCTTCTGTATCTGTTTGATCAGGAGTATCACCAGCTTCATCTCTTTGCTTAGCTTCCTTTACAAAATTTAAAGAGAAATTAATTTTCGCACGGATATCATCAATGGTCATTTCTGGATTCTCAGCATGTAACAATTCCTCCATCTGACCCATTGTCATGTCACCATCTTCAAAAACTCTCGCAATTGCTCTCGCTGTATCGCTGGAAGAAACAGCAGAACCCAACATCATATCATCTTCCGTGGCTGCCCTGATGTTGCCTGATCTAATGTCAACGCCACCAGAATCGAACCCAAGATACTTTTGGAAGCCGCTGTGCTTAACTACCTGTGGCATGCTTAGCCTGTCGCTGTACGCACTTCTAGTAGCTTCCAAGCCTTGCTTAACCCCTGTATCCACATATTCTTTTGAGAAATCAAATATGGCTCGTCCTGCGTCTCCTATAAATTCAATGTCTTCAGCAGTCAAAGATGTTGCAGCTGCGTCTCCGTCTGCTGGCATGAACTTATCATACACTCTACGCCACTGAGACTTATAATCTGTAGCACCACTAATAGCTTTGACATCCTCATCCGTCATGTTGCCGCCACCATTGCCAATCTTAGCCATCGCTCTTTGCAGCATATTTGCTGACGCTGGATTTTTGATATATGCCTCACGCTTACCATCTGCACCAATTTTGTAACCTACAGCATTATCGTAGCTTGCCATAAGTTCACCAAACCTACCTACAGTTTCCATCCTGCTTTTCATAATAGGATCAGTATCGTAAATTTTTGCCTCCGCTGTTTCCTGTATTTCTTTGGGCGAGATAGACATTTGCTCAGCCTGTTCCATGAACAATTTCACATCCGACTGTGGAGCATTAGTTACAGCAGCGTATTCAGTTGCTAAACTTTTCAATCCCTGCACATCAGTAATGTCTGCACCCTTGTTGCTCTTCAAATACTCTGAAAAGTTTGCGGCAGAGAATCCACGAATAGCACCACTTCTGGACAGCTTGTTGATGAACCTGCCATGTTCTTGCATTTTTGAATAGCCATCCAGATTCATTGCAATACTACCATCAGGATTTTGTCGATAGTAATGCTTGTAGATTTCTTTATTGGCATCGAGTTCACCTTGCAAATCTTTAGCTTGTGCCACTTGCATATCCAGTAATTCGCCTTGTGTCTTACTGTTCTCAAGAAGCTCTTTTTCTCTTTGCATCCTAAGATCAAACTCAGTCTTTTGCTGTATTGACTTCCGTATTTCCCTAGTGCCCCCCAAGTCTGCAAAAGTTTGCTTAACCTCTTTGTCAATCAGTGCTGGGTTCTCCCTCCATTTTGCTACCTGCTCAGGAGTATAACCCATTTCATCAATTGCGTATTTCTCGCCTTCTTCGGTTTTAAGAAAATCAGAAAAAGACCTACCCAGCTTCTTATCTTCAAAGTACATGTTGCCAACCTCTGTGATCGTGTTGCCAATGATACGACCAAGGTTTGCATAAGTATTACCTTGCGTAATACCAGCCTGTACGATTCCAGAAAAATCTGATCTAGTGTGTTGAATCGGTGTAAAATATGGTGATGCCATTATCCTCCTCCAGTTGTAGCGGTTGTTGCTGCTCCAGCATTTTGCCTACGAGAAATGCCCTGTATCCCAGCAGAAATGATTTGTGCATACATACTGGTGCGACCTGCATCCCTGCTTGTGTCAGCTGAATAAAGTGATGACATGAATGTGTTTCTGTCAGCATTCTGTCCAGCCAAGAAACTTACACCTGCATTAGGATTGTACATGATCGGAGTCTGCCCAGAAGATGCCGCAGTTTCATATAAGCCAGCAACGCCTATACCTTCCGCTCCACTCGCTCTTCCAGTCACGGCAACCAGTGGGTCTGCACTTGTGCTTTGCTCCAGACCTACTCGCGTAACTGCCTGATTAAAGTCCAAAGCCAAGCCTGACTGTCTTAGTTGTTCGTTAGCTATATCTCCCTGTATCTTGCGATCTAAGTCCATTCGCATAGCATCGAGCGCCATAGCCTTATCTTCCCTTTGCCTTTCCTCTGCCATCTGTGCCTCGCCACGAGCCATCTTATCAAGCTCTAGCTCAACAGATTGATTGCCAGCATCTGCCGCAAATTTTCTACTCTCGTAAGCTTCTGCTGCAATTTGATTGGCTTGATCAACTTCTAACTGTCTATCCTTATTCAGTTCAGAAGTGTCTAAGTTTTTAATATCAGCTGTCAGCTTGGAGCTTTGGTTTGCAAGTTGTGCCTGTAACTCTTGCCCAGTTTCTATAGCTCGCAATTGACCTTCCTGCCCAGCAACTGCTGTCGCAAAAGTTTGCCTTTGTACCTTGCGTTGATTCGATAACTCTTGGTTTAAACGCAGTTCTTCAAGTATGGCAGAAGTATCCCTGCCCCTACCCATTGCCGTCTTTGCTGATCTGGCTGCCTGTGTTGCAAACCTTTTTTCTCTTTCGCTCAGGTCACCACCAAGTTCTAGCTCAGCTTCTGCATCAGTTAGTAAACTAGTCCTGAGACCTCCCATGTCTCCAATGTCTTCAGACTTAACAGTGTCAGCTGTGATTTCGTCAAAGGTTGTATCAGTTGTGATATCCTCAGATTTCTCCCCAGCACTAACTGCCCTAACATTAGTTCCAAGCAATCCAGTTCCCTCAGTTGCAGTGCTTTCAGTGCCGCTATCTACTGTTTCATCCGAAGCCGATGAGTCAAGTAGTGGTTGTGGGTTCTTTTTATCGTCAATGAAAGCTTGTGCAAGTGCCTCTGACTCTTCAGCAGTTGCACCAGAAAACTGTTCTTCAGTTCCATCTGAGCCAACCACAGTAGTGATGTTCATGTCACCCCTTCTGCGTGTGCTGAAAGAATATCTAGTCTTGTCAATTTTAGTAATAGGCTGACCATCCAGCCCCAACACTCTGTTAGTCAAGTCTGGTGCTTCTTCAGTTTTACCAGTAGCGAAATCGAACAATGCCGTACCGCCAGTATTTATACTGGTCTCAGGCATTGCAGAGTAACCCTCACTTAAAACTTTAACATGATAAAGTGCATTACGGATGTCACCTTGATCTCGATAAGCTTTGGTAAATTCTGCTGCGTTGTCTTTTATAAGCTGCAACTCAGATTTAATTTTTGCAGCTTGGTTTGAAGAATCTAAATCACGCTGTGTTTGAGCTATACCAAGAAAATTACCATCCTTGTCGTGACCCATCTTTCTGGTCTCAGTACCTTCTGAGCCATCTATTCGTGGTAATTCTTCTGTCCTGCCTCCTGTTATCAGGTCAAGCAACCCACCACCAGCACGGACAGTTTGTCCTGCTTTGTCTGTACCTACAAAAGTTTCTTTGATTTCTACCTTTGTCGGCAAAATTTCACCATCTTTGGTATATGCTGTACCACGCTCTGGTATTTCATAACCTGCCTTAGTCAATATTTCCATGACCTTGGTATCCATTTCGCCAGAGAAATACTTCTGCATATTTTCCGTGTAAAACGCACTGCCACCTTGCCTGTCAAAGTGAGCTACCATTTTCTCATAAGTATCTGCCCCATGATCTGGGTGTGATGCAAAGTATGACCTAACTGTCCAGTAGTCGCTTTGACTTAATCTGCTTTCCAGCTCATTGGCAAAACTACTATCTATATTAGAACCATTCCACGGATATAATGCGTTAGCGTCTGCCCCTAAGTAAGGATCATTCTCCTTAAAGTTAAAATCAGCCGCAGGGTTGATCGCTTTTAAAATCGCATGGAAATCACTTTGCACAATTCCACCATCAGCTTCTGTTGGAATAGAAGTTTTTACAACGCTTCTAGCATACCCATCTCTGTCTACAACAACCTCTTCTCCCAGCAAGCCATCGATTGCAATTTTCTGATCGAGTCTCGCATAAGCTGGTCTACCAAACTCATCGTCAGATTCAGCTGCATACATTGGCTTTGCTACTTTTGTCTGCGCCAGCAAACTTTCTTCCGTAGCCTGACCAATATCAAGTTCGCGATAAGATGGTCTATAACCACCGCCACCTCCGCTTCCAAAAGAACCTACTGTTGCGCCCACTGTGAACCCAGTTAATAACCAACTCATAATCTATCCTCCAATTCAAATTCTTCGTAACTTTTTGCTATAATTTCAGATTCTATTTCTTCCACATCTACAGATTCAGTTGCATGACATGTGATAAAAATTGTGTCTTCTGGAACATAAATTATTCTTTTCGTTCCTGCTTTAGTTATTCCATTGCATGGTGCTTTTAAGAAAACGCTACCAGATTCTGAAATTATGTAATTGCTGCCCTTGAGCATAAAGTATGGATGGTCATACTTGTGTAGTTCACTGATAAATATCATACCTGCTGGAACATGACACTCTCGTATGTACATGCCCTTAGCAAATCGATGTTCGACCCTATAGCCCTTGATCTTATCCAGACTGCCATCACTACGCTTAGGGCAGCCAGAGTCTATCATTGCTCCTTGCAATTTAAGAATGCTTTCTCTGACCCAAGGATCAGCCGCAATATTGAATCTGGATTTCTTTTGAATACTCATCTTGCCAATAAGACATCGTTCAACTGTGAACCTATGTGGAAAAGTGAAGTGTCTACATAGAGATTGTTTCCGTTGGTCAAATTAGAGTGGGTGTGAAAGGTAACATAATCCTGCCCTAGACTATTGTTTTCAGAATCAAATATTTCTTGCCGTTTCTGGAAGCGTATCGTGTTGTCGGATGCGTAGTGCCTGACTCGAAAGAAATCTCCTAGTACTGCAAAATTATCCTGCCCAAAAGCATTTGCTCCATTTACAAAGACCCTGCCGTTTCCGTTAATGGAAAGCATGAATGGCTGAATGTTTTCAAAATCGACATCCTGATAAGTCAGACCAACTCTCTGCGACTTGAATTCTGCGCCCCACTGAAATTGCACATATCCATCTGAGTTGCCTTCTATAAAATTTGTGGATGATGCACCTGCGTTGAATCCGTCTGCACCTGCAATTTTTTGCAGACCACCATTGCCATTCACTTGGACAGTACCTCCGCTTGCTGCACCTTGGAATAAGGATATTGAGCTTACCTCACGATTTCCATGAGTGGTTGAAAGTCTGATTCCATAAGCC
>Ga0160423_10003164_pt1 | contig 13737 bp, 11 predicted proteins | sample CRUFie14St8metaG_FD_108191 | JGI IMG/M metagenome (GOLD analysis project Ga0160423, IMG submission 108191) | Marine microbial communities from the Costa Rica Dome - CRUD Field 142mm St8 metaG | ecosystem: Environmental > Aquatic > Marine > Oceanic > Photic zone | place: Costa Rica: the Eastern...
GCACGCAATGCTCGGCCTTATTGTGGGGGAGATGGCCCCGAAGGACATCAAACACCGCCGTTGGATTGGGCTCGGGTTTGGCATGCTGCCGGACATCACCAACGTTCTGCTGGTCCACCCCTATCTGGGTTGGCTGGCAGGTCGGGACATACCGTTTGCCTTGGGCATTGACTTCGTGAACCACCCTGAAATTCTCGACCACTGGACCTACCATGTCTGGTTGCTGTCCCACAGTCTTCTGTTTTGGGCCATCGTGTTCCTTCCGTTTTGGCGAAAAAGCCGAACCGCCAAGCTTTCTGCCGTGGCCTATCTCTCGCATCTTCTGGCCGACATTCCTTCCCACTCGGGGGCGTACGGACTTGAGCCGGTGTATCCGATCGCCTACATTTTCGACGGTTGGTTTGATGCGTGGTTGTGGGGCCCGATTCCCATCGCCACGAGCATTCTCATTACGGCTGGTGTTTACGTTGCCGTACGCAGGGCACGAGCCTCCCTGCTGTGGCCGTCTGAACGTGCAAGTTTGGCCTGAATCCGCCGCCCTTGCCTTCTTGTGGTCGTGGTGCTAGCCTTCCGTCTGCTCGCCGGTGTGCTCTTGGTCGTCAAACATCAGGGCTTCCCGGGGCACGCCCAACATGGCCTGTCGCAAGGAGCTGCGCAATTCGGTCAACTCCCCATAACACACGAGCACGTCGTCATAGCGAAGTTGAATTTCTTCATCGGGGTTCCAGACCAATCGGTCGCCGCGAGAGAGGGCAAACACGGGTACAGAGGCGAAGACTTCACTCAGGCGCTTTCCAACCATTTTCGGGTGATTTCGCAACTGCAGTGAGAGCACGCCGGAGCCCGGAACGGTGCGCAACAGCTGACTGATGTCCACCTCTGAGAAGGCCGTATCTTGGGTCACGTATTCGACGATGGCCCCGGCGACGTTCACGCCGCTGGCCTTCTCAATTCCTTCCAGGCCCGGCGAGGAGTTCACTTCCAACACGAGCGGTCCGTCGTTTCCTTCGAGCAAATCCACACCCGCAATGTTGAGTCCGAGAACGCGGGCAGCCCTGCAGGCGGCCTCGGCGTACCCTTCGGGAAGTTCCACACTTTCCACCGTGCCGTTCAGGTGAAAATTGCTCCGGAATTCGCGACCCCGTGCGCGTCGTCGCATGCAGGCCACGACCTTGTCGCCCACAACCAGAGCTCGGATGTCCTTGCCGTGAGATTCAGCGATGTATTCCTGAACGAGGACCGATTTTCCGGTCATCAGCAGGCCTTGAACCAGGTTCCGCACCTCAAAGGCCGTGTGGCGCAAAAAGACGCCATCGCCCTGCGTTCCTTGGGTGACTTTGACCACCACGGGCAAGCCACCGACGGTCTCGATGGCTTGTTCAACGTCCAAGATGTCCCTGACGTAGACCGTTTTGGGAACCGGAATCCGATTACGGGCCAGGATTTGGGAGGCGTTGAGTTTGTCCCGGCTCTGAAGGATGCCTTGGCCGGTGTTGGCCGTCCAGATGCCAAGTTGCTCGATGTGGCGAAGGACCGCTACGCCGTGCTGGGTGATCGAATGCCCGATTCGCGGGATGATGGCGTCCTTGGCAAAGGGCCGACCTTTGTGTAACACGTCAACGCTGCCTTGATTCACCACCAGGGAGAACTTCATCGGGTCGCAGACTTCAACATCGAGGTTGCGTTTTTTCGCCTCTTCGACGATGCGCCGTGTGCTGTAGAGGCGCGGCCCCCGACTCAACACCGCCAAGCGCAGACCCATGACGGGCTGCCCCATGGCGTCGTTCTTGGTTCCATCGGTTCCCATTGTACGCTGATTCTTCGGTCGCGGTCTTGAAGTGCTCGGCGGATATCGGGCTTTTATGACCGAAGAGGAACTTGATGCAGCGGGCGCATTGGCTGTTGACGAGGACCAAGACGAGTTGATGGAAGAAATGTCCATCGAAGAACGCAAAGAGCGACTCAAAAAAGCCCGATGGAACGTCTTTCTCTACCTCGGTGTTGCCGCCATTTTGTTCGGGTTTGCGCTGTTCCCCATGCCCTTTTCAGCCGATTATGACGATTTTAGCAAGTCAGCGGAGAAGGACATCGGGCTGGTTTGGGGGTTGCCCGTGGATGGGGAGGACCTCTTCGATGTCCCCATGCGATTGACCGTGACGGCCACCAACCCTCCCGCACAATCCGCCATCAACATCGCTGTGTACGTCATTCAGCAAGACGACTGCACCGATTTCACACTCAGCGAAAAAATGCAAGAAGCGAAATCTGGAAACTCCCACGACTATCAATATCAAGAGGCCACCGATCGCGTGCTGGCCGACGGCACCTACGATTTTGAATTCAACATCGACCCGGGGCAGTACTGTCTCATCGCCGAATACGTTGACGGCAACGGGGACAAGATCACCACCTCTGGACACTCCATGAGCGTGGAAGGTAAGCTCTACCCCAACCAGTTCTTCGGTGGCGTGCTCGGTCTGCTGTGCCTCGGTCTCTCTGCCTTTGCGTTCGTGGGGGCCCAAAAGCACGGCACAGTGTTGCGAACAATTCTCGAAGGTGAAAACGAAACCACCGAATCCAAGGTGCTCTCCGATGCCAGCAAAGCCCGCATTGCAGCGGGACCCGGTGGCGCACCGCCCGCCGGCCCCTCTGGACCTCCCGGGGCGCCGCCTGGTGAGCAGAGTGGGCCTTCCGGTCCACCCGGCTCGCCGCCTGTTGAGGCTCCCGCCGCCGAACCCGCGTTGGAAGCAGCCGCCACTGTACCCGAAGCAGCCGCTTCGGAGGAGGGGACTTTTGAGCCCGCCGAGAACGGCTATTTCTTCCGCAAAATGCCCGACGGGTCCTACGACCAAACCGTGTACGTGCAAAACGTCGACGGTTCGTATGTACCTCACGAAGGTTGAAGGCTGCATGTGGCCTTTGATTTGAAGCAAAACACCATCAAATCAACACCAGCCTTGAAAGGCATCAGGCCTACGGTTTGTTGAGGTAAGACCATGGGAGAGGAGCCAACCAGCAACCTCACGGTGGCGAAACTCAAGGCGCTGTGCGTCTTGAACGACCTCTCGGCGACGGGAAAGAAAGCCGAACTGCTCACACGCTTGCTGGAAGCGGGCGTTGACAAGGAAACCTTGGGCATCGAAGTGTTCGATGAGGAAACCTCGACCTTCCAGGCCACGACCGACGAGGAAGGCTCTCCCGAGCCTGAGATGAACGCGGTTGAGGAAACGCCCGTCATGTTGTCCCTTGAGGACGACGATACGATGGAAAACGTGCCTCTGCCCAGCGTGAAAAAAACGGAAGGGAACACCAACGAGTCCGAGCCCAGTCCGGACAACAGGGAAGATCATGTTCTTGAGGCTGAAATCCTCGAGGCGGATTTGATCGATGACGCGGACCTGGAGGCCACTCAAGCGGTGGAAGAGCGGGAAGAAGTTCCACTGCCGGGAGATTCCGTCGGTCCAACCTCGACTCCGAAAAGCACCGGTGAAGGGGCCATGACCCTGGTGGAAATGGTGCGGCGCCCGCAAGCCGTGGCCGTGATGCTCACCTTGCTTTTGCTTGGAGCGGGTGGATGGTATTACATGAACAACCAACTGGAGCCGTTCACGGCCGATTCCCTCCGCTACGGCGATTCCATGGGCTACATGATCACCGAGGGCAGTTTCCTCGCCTCCGAGGAATACGTAGAACTCGTGACGGACCGTCTGGACGACCCTCCGGATTACTGTAAGATTCGACTGAGCTTCCAAGGCGACAGCACGGTGTCCATTACCGAGGGTACCGGTTTGGAGTTGAGCACGCAATCCAACGACGACCGTTTGGGCGCCGTGAAGGTTCGGGGCGGGCAAGGGCTGTCTTGGTTGGGGGTTGAAAGCGTGAACGACATGTCGTTTTCTCAGTTTGACATCTCCGGCCACAACGAATTTCTTGGCAAGTGTTCGGACACCACCATCGATTCCACCACAGGACAAGCGGACTTGAAACTCACCACGTGGAAGGAACTTCGTGAACAAGTGGTCCTTGCGACCGAATTGGATGTTGCAGCGACCCTCTCCAGAACGGCTTACGAGGGTACGGCTTTCACGTACGGCGTGGGCGGTTTGCTGGGCGGTTTGGAGGAACTTTCCCCCGGTTTAGGCATGGTCATCGCACCGGTTGAGCTGGCCGACTTCTTTGGCAATGCCTACATCACCAAGGACGCCACTGGAGTAAGTTCAGGCTGGGAATGGCGGGTCACCGGTTCCGAAAAAGTCGGTTCCACCAGCATGTGGAAAGTGACCGCCAGTCACCAAGACGTTCGAGATTTCTGCCTCGGCTATGCCTCGATGACCATGTGGTTGGATGCGGAAAGTCCGTGGGCGGCACGTCAAACGGTCGACGTTGCCATCAGCAGCAGCGAAGCCTCGCAGAGCAGCTGTTCGGCTTGGCAGCAGCGGGGTGTTGATGCCGTGCTCCCCGAGGGTGAACTTGAACTCCACCACACCTTTGAGCGCACCACGCTCTCCCGAGGGGTCAAAGCGATTGAACTGGGGAAAACCTACGACAATCGACCGCAGGCCAACGAACTCAACCCCGACGATGACGAATTGGAGAACTGGGGCGTGGACGAGACCCATCTCCCCGACAATTCTTCTGTACGGGACCACTCGCTCGACCTTGCCATGTCTTGCCTTTCTGAATTGAGCGGCGTGGCTTCCGGTGCGGTATCGGCGCTTGAAAACGACGGCTATGTCTGGCGTGCCGTGAACAAGCAGAACGGCACGACGACGGAATGGAACCTGTCGTGGGTTGACAGCGACACGACCGCAGGCTGGCTTCATTTTGCCGTATCGGGAAGTGCAGAGGCCCTGACATGCGAGTTCATCGCCAAGGGCACCTTTGACGAGTCGATTTCTCACAATCGCGATTCCATCCCCGAGGTCCTTCCGCTTCACGACATTGAATCGAGATTGATGGACGCTCAGCGCTATCCGGCCTTGACCGGACCCGACAGATTGTTCACCGGGGGCCAACTTCACGACACCACGAACATCGGTTACCTCGTTGTGGTCCCCGGGACCGGGTTTGGTATTGACTTCAGCGACTTGCTCGATACATCGGGCGCGACCACTGTCGACCTGCAGAGGGCGTGGGTTGAGACGGTGGCCGAGGTAGGGGACGACGGTAAGGAATACACGCGTGTCTTTGACCGGAACTTCTCGTTGCTCGCCGATGCCTCTGACGGACGCCTGATTGGATGGACCAGCCTTTCCACCGAGGAGTTGGGCTGATGAACGAAGATGCTCGTGGTCTTGAACATTTGATGGAGCAAAACGAGACCGAATTGAACTTCCTCTCCGCCTATGGAGGCGTCGATGATGGAGCGAAGGGCGACGGCCACGCGTTGTTGGCTGCTCTTCAGCGATTTCTCCGTGCGGGAGGCCTTGAGGCCACCCTCGTGGGTTCGACCCTCGAGTTTTCATGGGGCTCGGCACAAGCCGAAGAGGGCGGTTGTCGACTTATGGTAACAGGAGATCATCTTCCCTTGGTTGAAAGCGATCTGATGGTCGCTGGTTTTTCAGACGGGCACCTGAGTGAGGAGCGCAGCCAAGTCAGCGTCTTGCTTACCGCATGGTCAATGGAACAGCGCCGCTTCGTTGAACGTTTGGTTGAACACCAGTCCAAGGCTTGAATCATCCACGGCGAGCCACGGTGATCACGGCCGCACCGCTCATCGCAATCAGGGCGGTCATCAGTCCGGCGGCGGGCAAGAACCCTTCACTCTCTCCTGAGCCCGGCACGTTGCAGCCGTTGCCATCGGCGTGGACGCCCCCGTAGTTCCCGTCTTGATAGTAGCATGACGACCAGGTCTTGTACCAGTCGCCGTTGGGGAAATTCTCCGTGGAGTCGTCAGGGTAGGTCGCCTTGATGCGCCAGTTGACATAGGAATGGTCGGCGGGAGGTTCGAGTTCCGTGCTAAAGGTGCTCCCGTCGTCGCTGACCTCGACGCTCTGTTTGACAGGTGGGTCGCACACGCCATTGTTGAGGCAGATTTGGGTGGTGATTTCCAACGACGTTCCGTTGTCAACTGCGTCTTGGTCGAGCGTTACGCTGAGTGCCCATGGCGTGCTGTCCTGCGAGGGCGTGGTTCGCTCAACCACCGTGAACGGGACGTCGTCTTCGGGGTTGACATCCTCGCCTCCCACCGCTTCTCCGGCGTGGACGCCGGTCGTGGCTGACAGCATCAGGCAAAGGGCGGTGAGGAAGACCGTGATTCGCATCATGTTTCCAGTTTGAGTTCGTCCCTTATTTGGGTTCTTCTGGGTGTTGTTCATTCCATGTCCCACAATTCATCACCGACCCAGTGAACGGTTTTGATGCCTTTTCCTTTGGTGTTCTCCACCAGCGCTGCAGCCTCGTCCATGGCCCACCCGAGTGCCAGTGGGCGCTTGTGCGTCATGTCTCGAATCCACACCAAATCCCCGGATTGAACCGATGCTTCGGCTCCGTGGACACCGGCCACCATGCAATCGGCCCCGTTCATCAAAAAGGGAATCGCACCGTGGTCAACCTCCACCCATTTGAGCGCATCCATGTGCTGCAGAAAACCCCGAAGGGTCAGGAACACGCATCGTTCCTCTTTCTCGTCGAGCAACTCGATGACCAGCGGTGTGCGGTCGACAAACACCATCGCCCACGGCCCGTATTCGGCCATTTCGAGGAAGGCACCGTCCACGTTGAGGTCGATGGCAAGGTCGCTTTCCAACACTTTGAGCAGCGGTGCGATGTGTTTTCGCCGAACCGGTCGACGCTTGCGGATGCTCCACTCGTTGGCCATGCTTGGGACGAGGGCCGTGAGGCTATCATCCTTGGGCATCGCGCTGTTGATGAACTGCAACGCTCCCCTCAAATCATGGCGATGTGGTGCACCATCCGAACCTTCTCAAAACATGCTCTGGAACTCGGCAACCAGCCCGCTGTTGAGCCCATTTTGTTCGTCAAACCGGCGGCGTGCCTCCACGGGACAGGGCCGATTCCCGTCAGCCAGCATCCCGGAGAAGTGCATCACGAGGTTGAATGCGTGGTGCGCGTCAATCAAGATCTCGAACCGGTAGCGATTGCGGTGGGTTTGGACCTCACCGACCGCGCCACGCAAGGCGAGCTTCGAGCCGAACAACTCCCATGGGCCAAAGCGAAATGCTTCGCTTCGTCTGCGGTGGTGGGTCCTTGGTCACCCTGGAAGGGAACATGGGAGGCCCTCGTCGAAGTGGAGCACGGCCTGCACCTTTCGTTGGAAGTGAACGGGACGCTACGTCAGTCCACGCCCCTGCATGAAATGTCGGTGACGCCACGTCAGCAGATCGAATCCTTGCGGACATGGGCTCCCGTCGTTGAGGGCGACATGTTGTTCACCGGGACCCCTCAAGGTGTGGGCGAACTGCACCCCGGTGACCGTGTCGTAGCACGTCTGACCAACAGCAGAGGCGAGGCACTTTCCGAACTTGATGTGGGCTGTGTGTGAGGGTTGCTTTCATATAGCCCGTGCTGGTCGGTGGCGACGCAGGAGGTATCCCCATGGCTCAATGGCACGGAATTTCACGACGCAAACCATCTGGCGGACGCAAGGTTCAGGCACGCGGCAAGCGAGCCACTGAAATCTCAACGGAGAAGCAATTCGCTCTCGTGGGCGAGCCCAAGCGGAAGATCTACCGCAAAACCGGTGGCAACACCATGGTTCGCGTGATGGCTGCCAACCAAGTCAGCATCAACAACCCAAAGACGGGAAAGACGACCTTGGGAACCATTCACAGCGTGGTTGAAAACGCCTCGGACCCCAACTACGTTCGACGAAACATCCTCGTCAAGGGTGCTGTTATCGACACCGACAAAGGTCGCGTTCGCATCACTTCTCGACCCGGCAAGGACGGGGTCATCAACGGCGTTTTGCTTGAGTGAAGCCGAGCGACGGCTTCAAGTGAGCACGCCGTGACCGGCGTATGAGGCGAGACCATGGACCACAACCCCGACCGACTCTGTGTTTGGCCGGGCTATTTTGACATGAAGCAATCACGTCGGTCCGGGCGTCGGGTGCCCAAGGACGCCTCCGTTTTGAAGCCGGACCTCGAAGGGCTGTTCATGGCCGCCCGTGCTGTTGGCTTGCGCAAAATCAAGCGCGAGGAAAACATCTCTCACCCAAGTCGCCCTCACGGCCGAGAAGGTCGTTTGTGGGTATCGGCCAAAGGCGCCAAGGAATCGATCGGTGCAGGGAGCAAAGAGGAGGTTCTCCAACTCATCGGCGGGCAATGGCGTCAAATGCAACGCAATCAGCGTCAGGAAGCCGTCAAGCAATCCGCAAGCGGACCGAAGACGGGAGATCGGCGAGCCCGTTCACAGCGAAAAAATACGCAACAGCGGAGCAGTTTTAAGAAACGAAAGAGCTTCAAAAAGCGCTGAATTCAAAACAGAAATTGATAACCTTTGAGGGTCATTTCTGAACATGCGAACCTTCCTGGTGCTGTTAACCGTCCTCCTCTTCGCAGGCGGTGTGCAAGGTGACCTCGAGCCGCAAAACGATGAACCGGAAACCGTTGTCATCAGCGTTGACAGCAGCAGCCTGCGGTTTTCTCCGTCGCAGGTGACCATCACCGAGGGTGACACGGTCCGCTTCTTCTGGAGCGGCCAAGCCTTGCCACACAACGCCGTTGAAGCCAACGGTGTCTTCGACTCCGGTGACCCGGAACGAACCGTGGATTACGCCTACACGTTTGAGCGAGGCAGCAACGGCACCTACGACTTTGTCTGTGAACCCCACGAATCCGCCGGCATGGTCGGTCAAATCACGGTTGAGCCCGCCCCGCCGCTGGTGGTCGAGTCCGTCCCAGCCGAGGAGGTAGAAAACACCCCGTTCCTCTCGACATTGACCACGGTCGTCTCGGTGCTGTTGGCGTGGGCGTTGGTGGCTCGCCGTCACGGCAACGGATGAAGCCAACCGAAGACGTCTTCCTCGGTTTCGTTTTGAATACCGGTCAATGCGTCGTACAGTTCAACGGTTACGGTTCCCGGTTGTCCATCGCCGTAGATCGATTTCGCGCCGTCGTGCGTGATGGAGCCGATGGGCGAGATGACCGCAGCCGTCCCGCAACAAAAAGCCTCATCCGCGTCCATTGCGAAATCAGCGGACACTTTGCCTTCAACGACTTCGTAGCCTCGGTTACGTGCGAGTTGGATGATGGAGTCGCGGGTAATGCCGGGCAGGATGGTTCCGGTCAACTCGGGGGTGTAGAGCACGTTGTCCTTCACGCAGAAGAAATTTGCAGCACCCACTTCTTCAATATCGGTGTGTGTTTCTGCGTCGAGATAGATGACTTCTGCATAGCCTTGGGCTTTCGCTTCTTTGCTGGGCTTCATTCCGGGCGCATAGTTGCCGATGGCTTTGACACCTCCTGAACCCCCAGGTGCAGCCCGGTGGTGATTTTCAGAGATGAGGAGGTCGATGGCCACCATTCCGCCCTTGAAGTACGGGCCGACGGGGGTGGTGTAGATGAGGAAGGTGTAGGACGGGGCTGGTGCAACCCCGAGCACCGGTCCGCTGCCCATCAGGAGCGGTCGAACGTACATGGCGCCTTTTCCGGAAGGTGGAACCCAGTGTTGATTGGCGGCGACCACCTGTTCCACCGCATCAACGAAAATGGATTCAGGAACGGGCGGCATCTTCAACCGGTCGGCTCCCCTCTGCATTCTCCGTGCGTTTTCTTCGGGTCGGAAGAACACGATGCGATCCTTTGAGGTCCTGTAGGCCTTCATCCCTTCAAACAGCCCTTGGCCGTAGTTGAGCACACCGGCGGCTGGCGACATGGGGACATCGCCGTAGGGGCGCAATTCACCGGGCATCCAAGGCTCGTCGGCCTTGGTGGTGGTCAAGTACATCGTCTCGGTGGGCGTAAGCGAGAACGTGAGGCTGTCCCAGTCGAAAGATTCGTCCATGTTCACCCGTCCTCTCAAAATGAGCCATTGGAATGAGGCTTTCAAGGATTACTCTTCCATTTTTTGCGGTTGCCCTGGGTTTGTTCATGAATGAGCGCAGATGGGTTCTAATGGGGTGGGATGCTGAATTCTTACGGGGTCGCCAAATGGAAGGACGGATGGGCATCGTGAGCGGACGTTATCGTTCGTCACAAACCGTTGTTGGCGGTGTTCCCCAACCCCTCACCGTCGTTGAGTTGTTCGGGCGTACGGACGCCGGCGAGTCCGTGTGTTTGCTGGTCCACGGTCTCCGACCCACCTTTGAGATCGCACCCATTGGCACATGGGACATGAACGACGACCTGCCCTCGTTTTTGCAAGACCGGCTTGCCCACGTTCGGGCGATGGAAAACATCGTTGCCGTGACCGGGCCGGTCGTGAAATGGACCCAGTTGGGAGACCGGCCCGTATGGACGGTTGAGGTCGACCAGCCGTTTCATGTCCCTGCGCTGAGAAAGGCCCTCAAATCGAGGTCGTGGCAAATCTTTTCCGGTGACATTCCGTTCGTAAATCGCTTCTTCTTGGACGGGGACGTTGGGATGCACATCGCCTTCAAGGGAAGCGTCGTTGACCGACGTAGCGACCCCGACCCCGTCGCCAAACCGTCGGTCATCGAAGCAGGCGGCTCTGGGCGGTACGGTGTGGACTGCACGCTTCGCTGCGATGTGGAGGACATCGTCTCAACCGAACCGTTCCAAGTTCCGTACACCGTGTTTTCTTTCGACTTGGAAACCAGCATCGAACACGAAACCGTATTGTGTGCCGCCGCTTGTGTCGAACATCTTGGCTCGGGTGAACGGGAGGTCTTCTCGTATCGTGGGACGGAGAAAGACATTCTCGAGGGCCTCACCAACACCGTTCAAGCCACCGACCCGGACATCATCACGGGTTACAACATCGATAATTTTGACCTCCCGAGGTTGGCCGACCGGACCGCTGTTCTGCAGCGCGGCCGGGGATGGGAGGGCACCAAGGCCCTGTTTGGCTGGGGGCGTGCTCCGCCCATGGAATCGGAACTCAAACGCCAACGTGACGCTCTGGTTCCCAAGCGCCAAAGCAATCGGGCGTGGAACCTGTCCGGCCGGGTGGTCATGGATGCGTGGTGGCAAGCACGGCAGGCGCTAAAACCACGGCGAGAAACCCTCTCCTTCGTGGCGACTTTGCTGTTTCCTGACGACGAAGAAAAACACAAAATGGACGTCGATGCATCCAACATGGACCACGAATGGGCGACCCGACCCGACGAGGTCTTGGCCTATTGTATCCGAGATGCTGAACTCCCCCTCGATATTTTGGAGGCCATTCAAGCCGTTCGGCGCAAAGAAGCCGTGGCTGCGGTCGCCATGGTGCCGTTCGAAACGGCGGCCAATGGAAGCACCAGCCAGCTCATCGATTCGCTTGTCATTCGCCTGGCCGACAAGGAGCACGTCGCAGTGCCACTGACCGGTTCAGCCGAAGCCAAAGAAGGCCAAATCACCGGCGGATACGTCCACGATGTTGAGGCTGGTCTCCATCCGTGGATTGCGGTTCTCGACTTCAAGAGCATGTACCCGTCCATCATGATCGGGCACAACATCTGCTACACCACGCGCATCGACCCTGCCCAACCCGATTCGCCTGCTGAAGGACGGTATCACACCTCGCCCATCGAGAGCAAATTCAGGCTGGCAGAAGACCGCAAAGGCATGGTTCCTGCACTGCTCGAAGACCTCATGGCTCAGCGCGACGAGCACAAGGCGGCGATCAAGGTCGCCAAAGAATCCGACGACGCCGTGGCAGAAGCCTTCCACGACGCCATGCAGTACGCAGTAAAGATCCTCATGAACTCGTTTTACGGCGTTTTTGCCAGTGGTTTCTATCGGTTCACGCACCGGGATTTGGGTTCTTCCATCACCGCTTGGGCGCGTCAAAACATCAAGGGCATCATCGCCGCCGTGGAGAACGAAGGCCACGGCGTGGTTTACTCCGATACCGATTCCATCTTTGTGCGAAGCCCTGTTTCACCCGATGCACCTCGCCAACTCAGCGATGAGGAGCGAGCCAGCGCGCAGTCCGGAGATGCGACGGCGAAGGCCAAGGTTGCGGCGCACGAAGCCGCCGTCGCCAGCATGGTTGAGTTTGGCCAGGCGCTTGCCGCCACCTACAGCCGAGACGCAGCGGTCTTGGAATTTGAAAAGGGGCTTTCGGTCTTTTTCAGCCACGGTGCCAAGAAGCGCTACATCGGGCAGGTTGTTTGGCCGTCACAGGAGATGTTGGTTCGTGGCTACGAAACCCAGCGGACGGACTCCTTTAGCTACCTGACCACGACCATGAAGGAAATTTTCCGCTACGCCCTGGCGGACCAAGGTGACGAACTGGTCGCCTATGCAAAGCAACGCGTCGAGGCGCTACGGAAAGGAAAGGTGCCCGCCAGCGAGGTGGTGCTGGCCAAATCTTGCAAGGGACGTGTGGTTCGAACACCGGTCAAGGCCGCTGACGATGTTGACTTCACGAAGGATTACAGCAAACCGGACAGCATGGTTCAGGTCCGTGTGGCCAAACAACGCATTGAGCGTGGCCTTGGATTCACGACCGGCATGAAGGTCTCCTATGTGGTCACCGACGCCAGCAAACCCCCCATGAAAGCCGTGCCTTGGCTGGACAACGAAGACGATCAGGCGAGGGTGACCTATGACGGCCAGTTCTATGCCGAGCGGTTAGCAGCGGCCGTGGGTCGAATCACTGAAGCGTTCGATTGGGATGCGAAAGACCTCATGGCTGGCAACAAACAGACCAGTTTGTTCTCCTTCTGACCCCCTCAACATGAGGAAGCCCTTTTGATGAACGAGCCACCACCCCGCCTCATGGGAAGCTATGCACGCACCCTGCTCATGGCGGGTTTGATGCTCTGCTCGTCGTTGGCCGGATGCATCTTTGAAGACGGCTCGGGAACGGACCAGGAAGAGGTCTTGGCGGTGTTCAGTTTCAGTCCAAGCAAGAACGTGAAGGTCGGCATGACGGTGAGTTTTGACGCCTCCAGCTCCACGCCCGGTGACGGGTCGCTCACCTACCGCTGGAATTTCGACACCGAGGGTTCCATCGACATCGACGCCACCGGTCTCACGGCAACGTGGACCTTTGATGAGGCCAAGACCTACAAGATCACACTCGAAGTATCCGACGGCAGTTCCACTTCTGAGCAGGTCCGTGATTTGGTGGTGGCGCCGGAAAGTGCAGAAGCCCCAACGGCGGAGATCACCCAGTATGCGGATGACGAGGACTGCGAGGACGAGGAGATCACGGAAACGCGACACATCCTCGTGTGGATTTGCGCACGAGACAAGAGCACCACCGACCGCACCGTCACCGAGACCACGACCGTTCAGTTGGACGCCTCCTCCTCCGATTCTGGAGACCAAACCTCTCAATACATCCCCGAGGATGGCTACGCTTGGGACCTTGATTTGACCGAAGACAAGGACAACGACGGCGACCCGGAGAACGACGATGACTTGGTTGGGGCCACCGTTGATTGGAGCAACGTCGCTCCGGGTGAGTATGAAATCGGACTGACCGTCACGAACAACGTGGACATGACCGACAGCGCCACCATTCGCGTCTATGTCAGCTACGCCGGATATTGGACCGATTTTGAAATCGGGGGCAACAACAGCGGCAACCCCGCCGAACTGGATTTTGACGCCGTCATCCACTACGACAAGGAGGCAGGAAACACCATCGTCAAAGCGCAAA
>Ga0160423_10003165_pt1 | contig 13732 bp, 10 predicted proteins | sample CRUFie14St8metaG_FD_108191 | JGI IMG/M metagenome (GOLD analysis project Ga0160423, IMG submission 108191) | Marine microbial communities from the Costa Rica Dome - CRUD Field 142mm St8 metaG | ecosystem: Environmental > Aquatic > Marine > Oceanic > Photic zone | place: Costa Rica: the Eastern...
AGGTAGTCAAGTCTTCATCTACTGGGATTATTAAGACATGGCGGGACTTGTAGAAATAGAAGATGAAATTGTAGTCAGTATATGCCCCGACAAAACCGCAGGAGAAGTCAGTGTGTACTTTGACCTGCCTATACAGTTCCCTAAGCAACCCGCTAAGAAAGACATACTCTTCCACGACAAACCTAAGAAAGAGCAGCGATGGACAAGAGAGGAACTGCCACAGGAACTCAGAAGGATACGCTCTATGGAGGAGTGGATGGAGATGCCAGAGGCATTTCGAAAGAAGTACACACCCTACATAAGTCAAGAATATAAAAGAAGAAGAAATGGAGTATGGTTCTACAACAACGGGGTACCTACCTACATCACAGGAAACCACTACTTTTTCCTACAGTGGTGTAAGATTGATATCGGATATCCATCTTACCTCGACTTTCAAAGGAAACTTTTTATACACCTTGAAGCCTGTATAGCAGACACCCGCTGTATAGGGCAGATATACGTGAAGTGTCGTCGATCTGGATATACGAATATGTCTGCAGCCATACTGGTAAATGAGGGCACACAGGTTAAAGAGAAACTGCTGGGCATCATGTCTAAAACAGGATCAGATGCGCAGGAAAATATATTCATGAAGAAGGTGGTGCCGATGTATAAGTCACTGCCTTTCTTTTTTAAACCTATTCAAGATGGTACTACAAACCCAAGGATGGAACTCGCTTTTAGAGAACCTTCAAAGCGCATTACCAAGAAGAACAAAACTTCTTCCAGAGGAGAAGCACTTAACACAATTATTAACTGGAAGAATACCACCAACAACGCATACGATGGGGAGAAACTCCACATCTTGTATCTGGATGAGGCAGGTAAATGGGAAAAAGGTAATGATATACGAGAAGCATGGAGGATACAGCGTACTTGTTTGTTGGTAGGTAGAAAGATTGTAGGCAAAGCATTGGTTGGCAGTACAGTCAATCCATTGGACAGAGGAGGGACTCAGTACCGAGAAATGTACTACTCGAGCGATGTTAACGACAGAAATGCGAACGGAAGAACAAAGACGGGTTTATATGGTGTATTTATCCCAGCACATGATGCACTTGAAGGTTTCTTTGATATATACGGAATGCCCGTTATAGATGATCCAGATAAACCAATCATAGGCCTTGAGGGTGAGTATATAAACATAGGTGCAAAGACCTACTTGAAAAATGAAAGGAAGGGATTGTCTGGAGATTCCTACGAACTCAATGAGGTGATTAGACAGTTCCCCTTCACTGAGGCTGAGGCATTTAGGGATAGCGCTAAGGCATCTTTGTTCAATGTCCAAAAGATATACGAGCAGGTTGAGTACAATCAAGACCTGTTCCCATCACCGATTGTTGTAGGAAACTTCAACTGGGCGAATGGAGTGCAAGACAGCGAAGTAGTATTTAGTCCAGATCCAAACGGAAGGTGGAGAGTAGCGTGGATGCCGCCAGTGGATTTAAGAAACAAGACCAAGCCAGAGAATAACTGGCTCGGTTGTGCTGGTGTCGATAGTTATGATATTGATGCCACTGTAGACGGGAGAGGCTCTAAGGGTGCGTGTCATTTCTTTAACAAATTTAACATGACGTATCCCTCAAATATGTTTGTAGCAGAGTATGCGTCACGTCCTCCTTTAGCCAAGATATTCTATGAAGACATATTGATGGCTGCTAAGTTCTACGGCTACCCTGTGTTGATTGAAAACAACAAATACGGAATCGCAAGATACTTTGAGTCAAGAGGTTACGACCATTTCTTGTTGGACAGGCCTGCTCATCTTACGTCAAGTTATGGCAGCAAAACAAAGACCAAGGGTATACCCTCTAACTCACAAGACGTTATCCAAGCACATGCCCAGGCTATTGAGTCATACATACATGCGCATGTCGGTTTAAACGAAGAAAGCCTTGAGTTTGGTAAGATGTATTTTGAAAAAACCCTTGAGGATTGGATAAACTTCAAGATAGACGACCGTACTAAATATGACCTTTCTATATCAAGTGGATTAGCCCTTCTTGCAGCACAAGGACACAAGCCAGAAAAACCCAAAAGTGATTTCACTGCAAAGCGGTTCTTCCGTAAAGGTCAGATAATTATACGAAGATAATAAGAGGTATATTTGCAAAAGCAGCAATCTTGAGTATGGACAATGAATATAAAAACGGACAGTCATCCTTTCCTGATCCATTAGCATCGGTACAGGAGAAGATGTCTAAAGAATATGGCTTATCGTATGCTAAGGCTATGTTCGCTCAATGGATTGGTAGTGACTATCAAAACTCTCTGTACGGAAGAAGGAACAGCGAGTTTGAGCGTTGTAGAGATTACGCACAAGGAACACAGGACACATCAATCTATAGACAAATATTAAACTCATTAGAGAACAACAACGGTGACGGAACATTACTAACACTGGACTACACCCCAGTACCTATTGTTCCTAAGTTCGTAAAGATTGTTGTAAACAAGATTCTTTCTAAAGAACCATACCCTCAAATTGAGGCAGTTGATCCAGTCTCTAAAACAGAGAAGGACAAAAAGAAAGCCGCTACAATATTACGTATTGAGAATCGCGATATGATTGCAGAAGCAAAGTCCCTTGGGCTTCGCGTTAAACAAGACCCAGATCAACTGCCAGATACCCCAGAGGAAACAGAAATATTCTTAGACACAAACATCAAGACTGACGCAGAAATCTCTGCTCAAATTGCTACTGAGATGACACTGAAGTGGAACGACTTCAATCAATCCATCTATCGTCGTTGTGTGGAGGACTTAGCAACTATTGGTATGGGTGTTGCTAAACGAAGCAACGACCCTAACTACGGAATCAAGGAAGAGTATGTGGACCCCAAGAAGTTTATTCATAACTATACAGATGACCCTAACTTTACAGAACTAACTTACGCCGGACACTTTAAGTACATTACAATTATGGACTTGAAGCGCATCGCTGGCAATCAGTTTACGGAAGAGAAATACGAGGAAATAGCCAAGACAGTGATGAATAAGTACGGCAACAATCCTACACAGTTCTCAACCACTGGATACGGTTATGACAGACCAGGTACTCGATACCGTCAAGGATACGACGAGTACAAAATTGAAGTATTAGACTTTGAGTACATGTCTGTTGATGACATCATCTACGAGAGAAAAGAGTCATCATACGGTAACATTGGTTTCTACTACAAGGGCAACGAGTACAATGCGCCTCAGCAATCTGTATACAACAGAGAAGCAGTTTACATGAAAAACGCAACAGTGTATGGGGGCTCATATATTACAGGCACTGATTGTATATTTGACTACGGGCCTAAAAAAAATATTCCTAAAAACGTACACGATATATCACGTGCACGTTTATCATACAGCATTGTCGCAACTAACATTCGTGGAATGATACCTAAATCAATGGTGTCCTCTGTTATCGGATTCGCAGACATGCTCCAGATCACACACTTAAAACTTCAACAGTCTATTGCAAAAGCAAAACCGGATGGACTGATTATTGACATTGAGGGATTAGAAAATGTACAACTTGGGCGTGGAGGAGAACTACAGCCATTAGAAATTCAAGACATCTATGAACAAACTGGTGTGTTCTATTACCGCAGCAAGAATCCAGAAGGAGGATTCCAAAACCCACCTGTTCGAGAAATAGGCAATCGTATTCGAAACATTCAAGAACTGGTATCGCTATACAATCACTACCTCAGAATGATTAGAGACGCTACAGGTATCAATGAGGTGATGGATGGCTCCACGCCAAAAGGAGAAGCGCTTGTAGGTGTAAACCAGATGGCGATGGCTGCGGGTAACAATGCGATATTTGATATCACGAATGCCGCTATGGTTCTGTATAAAAAAGTATGTGATGATATTGTTCGCTGTCTACAGGTTATTTCTCCAGAGAGTATCCTTTACAAAGTTTATACGAACGCTGTTGGGGAAACTAACATGGCTGTTCTAAGTTCATTTGACAATCTATCCATGTACAACTTTGGTGTCATGGTTGTTACTGAAATGAACGAGATGGACAAACAATATCTTGAACAAAACATTCAAATTGCACTTGGACAAAAAGAGATTGACCTTGAAGATGCGATTGCCATTCGTCAAATAAAAGACGTTGAGCAGGCTGAGAGACTCTTGGTTGTTCGCAGAAAGAAACGAATCAAGCAACTCCAAGAACAAGCCCAGCAGCAAGCACAAGTAACAGCGGAAGTAAACGCTCAGCAAACCCAGATGTCAGCACAGATGGAAATGCAAAAGAAACAAATGGACGCGCAGATAGAGGCACAGCGCATGCAATTAGAAGCACAGGTAAAAGCACAGTTGATTGAACTCGAATACCAATACAAAATCCAAATCGAGCAGATGAAGGGAGAGTATGGTGTGGTTGAACAGCAAATAGAAAGCGGCAATCGAATGATGGCTGATACCGAAGCAGAGAATCGTAAGGACCAAAGAATAGACAAACAGGCGCTGGCACAAAGCAAACTAATCGCTCAACGCCAAGGGCAGAGACCATCGCTTGAAGAAGACGTAGTAACTAACCTAACAATATCATAAACAATGGGATGCTCAACTTGTGGATCTGGGGCTTGCGGATGTAGCAATCCCTCTAACGTAAACCTTAACAATGCAGCGCAGGTAAATATATGTGCCCGTCGTGGTGATACTTTTGTTTTAACATCAAACGTAAAAGACTCAGACGGAACAGCGATAGACCTTACTTTATACACTTACAAAATGGAGGTTCGTGAATACGATAACGGACCGCTTATCATTACAAGTTCTAATATTACAATTTCTGGAACTGCTGCAGGTGTATTGACTGTGACTATATCTTCTACTAACATGTTGGTTAACGCAGGAACATACGTTTATGGATTACAGGCTACACTCACTTCTGATAGCACTGTTGAAACGTGGCTATACGGAACCTTTGATGTAGTACAAGATATAGTGCAGTAATGGCTGAAAAAGGAATCGATATTGAAATCATTAGACCCGGAGACACCTCTGTTGAAATAACAGCGGGTTCGGGTCTTGTCTTTGATTTAACCATACCCCCGTCAACAAGTGTTGAGATAACCACAGGCTCTGTTAAGCAGTTGCCTGGTGGCAAAGGTGCAAAGGGTGAAAAGGGTCAAAAGGGCGAGACTGGTTTAAAGGGCGAAAAAGGAGACAAGGGTCAGAAGGGCGCTGAGGGAGGAAAAGGCTCCAAAGGAACTACTGGAGATAAGGGTATCACTGGAGACAAGGGTGATGCTGGTGAGAAAGGTCAAACTGGCGAAAAAGGAGAAAAGGGCCAGAAAGGTGAAGTTGGCCAGAAAGGTGAGGTAGGAGTCAAGGGCGAAAAAGGCTCTCAAGGCGACAAGGGTGATAAGGGCGAAAAAGGACAGAAAGGTGAGATAGGCCCAAAGGGTGTTACGGGACAGAATCCTTTTGGCTTCCTAAGCAACTATAGCAACAACTCAGATACAACTTCAGACCCGGGCAGTGGTAACTTCAGAATAAACAACGGTACAATTACACTTGCTACTCAGATTGCGGTAAGTATTTACGATGTAAACGGAGACGATATTGAGAGTCTAATAGGCACTTTGAATGACTCAACAAATGCTAACAAGTCTATCATCACATTTAGAGACACCTCTGATGAAACTAAGTTTGCATCTTTCTTCATATCAAACATAATTCAAGGTGGAACACCACCCATTGAAGACTGGTACCAGTTAACAGCGAGTTTTCTTGGGGGTCCAACGCATACCCTTACCAATACACAGGAGTATTTTCTTGCAATAGACTTAATCGGCGACAAGGGCGCGCCAGGAGACAAGGGTGAAAAAGGAGAGAAAGGCGACAAAGGAGAGAAAGGAGAAACTGGGCAAAAAGGTATCACGGGAGATAAGGGTCTGAAAGGTGAAAAAGGAGATAAGGGAGAAAAAGGAGAGAAAGGAGAAAAAGGACAAAAGGGTGAGACAGGAGACAAGGGCATAAAGGGAGATAAAGGTCAGAAGGGTGAAGTCGGTGACAAGGGTCTGAAAGGAGAAAAAGGTGACAAGGGTCAGAAAGGAGAAGAAGGAGACAAAGGTCAGAAAGGTCAAACCGGTAATGATGGTCCAGGCGGACCTCCCGGACCAAGCGTCAAGGGACAAAAGGGCGACGAAGGAGATAAAGGTCAGAAAGGTGACAAAGGTCAGAAAGGTGAGGTCGGCGAAAAAGGAAACACCGGGGACAAAGGAGAGAAAGGCGAGAAAGGCGAGAAAGGCCAGGACGGTGACAAGGGCCAGAAGGGAGAAGTCGGAGAGAAAGGCAATACCGGTGACAAAGGAGAAAAGGGACAAAAAGGAGAACTTGGCGACAAGGGCGCTGTTGGACCCAAGGGTGAAAAGGGTCAGAAGGGTCAAGAGGGCTCTCAGTGGACATCAGCGGCTGGTGCACCAAGCATCTCTGGTGTAGAGGGAGACCAATATCTCGACACGGACAATGGCGATGTCTACGAGTACAGATCTGGAGCCTGGGTAAACACTGGAAATATTGAAGGGCCTAAGGGTACTAAGGGACAAAAAGGAGAGAAGGGCGATAAAGGACAAAAAGGAGAAACAGGAGACAAGGGCCAGAAAGGTGAAGTTGGTGAAAAAGGCAACACTGGTGATAAGGGTGAAAAAGGTCAAAAGGGTGACAAGGGACAAAAGGGAGATACTGGTGACAAAGGTCAGAAAGGTGAAGTTGGCGAGAAAGGTAATACCGGTGATAAAGGTGAAAAAGGGCAGAAGGGTACTGCCGGAGACAAAGGCGACAAAGGTCAGAAAGGTCAAGAAGGTTCTCAATGGACCTCTGCTTCTGGTGCCCCAAGTATTTCTGGAGTTGAAGGTGACCAATATCTTGACACTGATAACGGCGACGTATACGAATATAGAAGCGGCGCTTGGGTAAACACAGGTAATATCGAAGGACCTAAAGGAACTAAAGGTCAAAAAGGACAAGACGGCGCGAGCGTTAAGGGCCAGAAAGGTGAAGCCGGAGACAAAGGCCAAAAAGGAGAGCAAGGCGCAAGCGTGAAAGGCCAGAAAGGCGAAGGCGGTGACAAAGGACAGAAAGGTCAGACAGGTTCCGATGGCCCTCCAGGCCCAAGCGTAAAAGGACAGAAGGGTGAAGGCGGTGATAAAGGCCAGAAAGGTGAACAGGGTGCCTCGGTAAAAGGACAGAAAGGAGAACAAGGTGCTTCAGTAAAAGGCCAAAAAGGTGAGACTGGTGCTGATGGACCAGACGGTCCTCCTGGACCAAGTGTGAAGGGTCAGAAAGGGGAGACTGGAGCAGATGGGCCTCCTGGACCAAGCGTGAAAGGCCAGAAGGGAGAACAAGGTGCCTCGGTAAAAGGGCAGAAAGGAGAACAGGGTGCAAGTGTCAAAGGACAAAAAGGTCAGAAGGGGCAAACTGGTGCGGACGGTCCAGACGGTCCTCCGGGTCCAAGCGTAAAAGGACAGAAAGGTGAGAAGGGACAAACTGGTCCAGACGGTCCGGATGGCCCTACTGGCCCTACCGGTCCTACTGGCCCTACTGGTCCTACTGGTCCTAAGGGAAATACTGGTGCACAAGGTCCTACTGGACCCAAAGGAAATACTGGCTCGCAAGGACCTACAGGACCTACTGGTCCTAAGGGAAACACTGGTGCAACAGGGCCAGATGGCCCGGATGGCCCCGTGGGACCAACTGGTCCTACTGGTCCTACTGGTCCTAAGGGAAATACTGGTGCACAAGGTCCTACTGGTCCAACAGGCCCAACAGGCCCAACTGGTCCTAAGGGAAACACTGGTGCAACAGGGCCTCCTGGAAGTTCCGTTAAGGGGGATAAAGGCGAGAAAGGTGAGAAAGGCCAAAAGGGACAAACCGGTGCTAATGGACCAACTGGACCGGGTGGATCAACAGGACCAACTGGGCCTCCCGGGCCGAGCGTCAAAGGCGACAAAGGTCAGAAAGGTCAGAAGGGTACCACAGGTTCAACAGGGCCTACAGGACCTGGTGGATCAACAGGACCAACGGGCCCTCCTGGAAGTTCTATTAAAGGAGACAAAGGCCAAAAAGGACAGAAAGGAGAAACAGGATCAGGTGGACCACCAGGACCAACAGGACCGGGTGGACCAACAGGACCGGGTGGACCAAGCGGGCCTCCTGGAAGTTCCGTTAAGGGGGATAAAGGACAAAAGGGCCAGAAAGGTACTACCGGTTCAACAGGCTCAACAGGACCTACAGGACCTACAGGACCTGGTGGATCAACAGGACCTACGGGACCTACAGGACAAAAAGGGTCAACAGGAAGTGCAGGTGCAGCGTATAGTCCAGACAAGTATTTATTCCAAACAGGGCAAACGTACAGTTCAAGTGGCTCTACCATTTCGATAGCATCTCAAGAGATAAATGGTACAACAACCACTAGTGGTGACTTTTCTGCTAATACAATTACGTTCGACGAAGCAGGTACATACTTGGTGTCATGGAACATTAACTGGCAGTCTTTCATCTCATCAGAAAGTGTGTTTGGAGCAACTGCTAAACTTAATGGATCCACAATTGAAGGTGGAACTGATATTCAGTATTTTAGTGCAAGCACAGGTGTTGGTAAAAAAAATACAACGGCAACCGCGTTTGCAATATCAGTAAGTGCCGGGCAGGACTTGACATTTGATACATTCCTTTTCCAGGGATCAGCAAACCACAAGGTAACCTCTACCAATGGCGACGACGGAGCAATTTCTATTACAAGATTATCATAATGGCTACAGAAGAAAAATTTTACATACAGAGTCCAGAACAGGGTGCACGACTTAGTACTTCGGGTTCGTTTGGTTGGATTATTGAAGAAGATGATTCTTCTACTTATGATCAGACACTTTACTTCACTACGAAGCAAGAGGCTTTGAATGAAATAGATACATTAGCAGCCGGTGAATATGTCATTAACTCTGTCTTTGTCAAAACGGATTAGATAGTTTATCTTTAGTGGTGCTAATTGAATTTAATACGTACCACTAAATGAACATTGTCTTTCACGCAGGCTACTATGCGGAGCCATGGAATGCTTTGACACCAGGGCTTGGTGGTACAGAACAGTGTATCATCCACCTTTCTAAATACCTGGCGCTAAAAGGTTACAGTGTATATATTGTCGGACAGGTAGAGCCAATGCATGAGAATCACTGGGATGCTGGTTCGATTCTTTTTGTTCCACTTGAACTTGTAAATTGTTTACCACACATTGATGTTCTTATTGGTGTGTCGTACATTCATTACCTAAAGTATTACAATCTCACTCCAAAAACCAAGACGATGTTTTGGTTACACAATGAACATCCGCACTATTGGTACAAGGGTGAGCGTATGTCAGACAGCGATATACAGGACGCGTACTTGAAGACAGATGCAATTATCTGCTTAACAGAATGGCATAAAGAATACTTCTTAAACCACGAGCCATTCGCTACTCTTCTTGGTGACAGGACACACGTGATAGGAAACGGAGTAGACACATCCTTATTCGTACCAGTCACGGTTAAAGAAAAGGATTCATACATATATACTTCACATGCAGAGCGTGGCTTAGATACGCTGTTAACAGAATTTGAGAAAGGATTGGAGGGGCACCTTCATATATGTACACCGTCTTACGGGCTGGACTATTTTGAGACACACTTTGCTGAGCGTGTAGGGAAACTTGACAATGTCACCTATCACGGTAATTTACCTGTAGAGAGTTTGTACAAACTTATGTCAAGGATGCAGACGTGGCGCTACCCCACAGACTACAACGAAACATATTGTATAACAGCGCTCGAGATGCTTGGGCACGAGGTGAAACCATTCGTTAATCCAATAGCAGGACTTAAAGAAACCCTGGGCGGATTTCATGGGAACATAACTGATTGGGTTCCGGTAAAAAATTATGTGCAATCAAGGGACTGGAAGCATGTAGCAAGAGAGTGGGAAGCATTTTTTATAATGCCTATAAATAAAACTATGATACAAAGAGCGTATATAATATCAATGGACACCAGCGCACAGGCGCTGAAGTCTTACAAGGAAAAACTGTTAGAAGGCGGTATTGACTGTGACGTTGTGATTGTGCCTGGCGTAGATGCTAGAACATTTAATGATTATGATTGGACCCCTCACGAGGGCTGGGCCATGGATAGCGATAACAAGTGGTGGAACCAACCTGTCACTGTAGGTGAAATGGGTTGCGGACTTGCTCACTTAAATGCATGGAAGCAAGTTGTAAAAGACAACGTAGACCTTGCACTGGTTTGTGAGGAAGACTTCTACTTCAGTAAGAGGTTTGATGAATCAGTACTACCAGATTTAGGCACTTGGCACTTGATGTATCTCGGAAGAAAGCCGATGGCTCCAGATCAGGAAGACTTGGGCGACCTTGTTGTGCCAGGATACTCTTACAATCTACACGCCTACTTACTCACAGGCCCTGGTGCTTTGTCTCTTACTCAGCACAACTTTCAGAACTACATCACTACACCAGATGAGTTTGTGCCCGCTACATATTGTAGACACCCAAGGGGAGATTGGGACTGGGTAACAAGAGATACAAAGGCCTTGGCTTTGAAGGAGGATATAGCGTTCCAGTCCTCTAATGATTCTACAAGTAGAACTCAATCTACAGTAAACACAGAGATATTTAAGTCTGGGCAATGGGACAAATATGTATCCAAGTGGATACACCCTGCAGCACAGACCAAGGCTTGGGATATGATTATCGAGGAGCCTATTGATAATGTTATTACGTTTCCTTTGTTTACCGAGGAGTTTTGTGAACTATTGATAGACGAAGCAGAAAAGAAAGCGTATTGGCAAAACAAGAGGCACGACTTTTATCCAACAGTGGATACTCTAATATCCTCGTTTGGGTACGATGAGATATACAAAAGGGTTTTAAATGAATTTGTATTCCCTGCAGCAATACACAGATGGTTTCTGCACGGTAAGGATTGGCCACGTATGACGAGTGAGAACTTTATGATTAAGTACACTACAGACACGCAAGGTCACCTGGACCTTCATCATGACAATGCTGTCATTAGTTCTGTGTTAACACTCAATAAAGACTTTACAGGTGGCGGCACTTACTTTCATAATCAAAACGAAACACACGTAGGAGATGTGGGCCACATCGCTGTGCATCCAGGGCAGGTAACTCACAGGCATGGAGGTCGTCCTGTACACAGTGGGGAGAGATATATACTTGTTTCATTTTGTAACAAACCAAAGTAATGCAGTTAATACCTTATTTCGATCAAGACAATCTTCCAGATATGACTGGCTGGTATTTCTTCGAAAATACTTTCACACCAGAGGAGTTGGATGACATCACCGAAATGGTCCAAACCATACCTTTTGAAGCAGCAACTATTGCCAACAATGCAGGGCAAGAAGAAATGCGTAAATACAGGAAGTCAAATATCAAGTGGATTAGCGCTACTGATGATGCCAATAACTCGATGCACAGGCATCACTGGTTGTACGATAGACTGATGGAATGTATCACTGAAGCAAATGATGTTATGTGGAACTTTGACCTGCACGGTTTGACGGACTCTATACAATACACAGAGTACGATGGCACAGAGGAAGGGTTTTACGGGTGGCATGTAGATATAGGCCCACGCGAATTGGCTTTAAGAAAAGTATCGCTCGTAGTGCAACTGAGTGACCCGTCCGAGTACGAGGGCGGAGAATTGCATTTGAAGACAGGGTCTAATCAAATCACAACACCCAACATGAGGGGCACAGTCATAGTATTTCCCTCCTATCTGTTACACAGGGTAACCCCTGTGACTTCTGGGTTACGTAAGTCTCTGGTGCTGTGGGCCGGGGGCTCGAGGCTGAGGTAAACTTCTTATATTTGCCTTATGGCAAAGAGTAAGTATGCAAATTTTCTAAAGCGTCACGGCTTGAAGGGATTCAACAAGCCAAAGCGTACACCAGATCATCCGAAAAAGTCACACGTAGTAGCCGCTAAAGAGGGCGACAAAGTGAAACTAATCAGATTTGGAGAACAGGGCGCTAAGACAGCGGGCAAGCCAAAGGCTGGTGAGTCTGATCGCATGAAGAAGAAGCGCGCATCATTCAAGGCGCGTCACAGAAAGAACATCAAGAAAGGTAAGATGTCTGCTGCTTACTGGGCTAATAAAGTAAAGTGGTAATGAAAAGATATCGACACGGAGGAGCACACGAAGAAGAGCCAGTAAAATCAAACGCCGCTACAAGACTCTTGCGGCACTTTTTGCCGTTGCCGTTACCTGCCGCCCAAGCAGCGGCCAGTAGAATAACAGGAGACACAGCGTTCGGCTTCGGTGATGTGCCAAAGGATGTTCGTGATGAAGTTGCTTTGAGTGTGATAAAAGCAAGACAGCGCACTGGCAGTGACAGAGGTGGCACGGAGTATATGGATTACGGAGAAGAAATCTACAACGATATTCAAACTCTATCCCCAAATCTTTTAGACGCTGCCATAGCGTCTGCTAAGTCCCCAGATTTTAGAGCAGCCACAACATTCGGAAGGGTTTCATATTCATACGATCCAGAAACTGACACCTATAGCCTCTACGATTCGTACGACTTCTCTCCTATTAAGGGTCAACCCAAAACAGCGTACGGGCAAACCAGAAAAGCATTAGGGTCAGAAAAGGAAGGAGAAGCAAAACTTATTGGTAAATTCAAAGGCAGTGACTACGAGGGTGTTAAGGGGTCTAATGACTATAAGCATGTAAAGAGGTTTATGTCACAGTTAAATGACTTCTTTGAGGAAGATCAAGCCCCAAATGTTCGTATGAATTTTAAAGAAGGAGGTATGGTAAAGAATTATAGAAGAGGCGGTAAGTCCAAGGTTAACGAGGCTGGTAACTACACCAAGCCTGGAATGCGTAAGCGTATATTCAACCGAATCAAAGCAGGTAACAAGGGCGGTAAGCCTGGGCAGTGGTCCGCGCGTAAAGCACAGATGTTGGCCAAAGCATACAAGGCCGCAGGAGGCGGATACAAAAACTAATGGCACTCAAGAAATCACAAAAGTCCTTGAAGGATTGGACCAAGCAAAAGTGGAGAACCTCAGATGGAAGTAAGTCAGAGGGAAAGAAACGCTACTTGCCAGACGCAGCATGGAAAGCCCTGTCCCCTGCTGAGAAAGCCGCTACAAACAGGGCCAAAGCAGAAGGCAACAGAAAAGGGAAGCAGTTTGTCGCTCAGCCAGATAAAATCAAGAAGAAGGTAAAGAAGTACCGATCATAGTCGCACAGCGATTCATAATGCGTGAGTACAATTCTGATTTACCTTTTGTGCGAATCATGTTGCCTGCAGCGTAATCAGCAATCTTGCTAATCACAGACTTGCTTTCAACAGTCATACGAGATTCATAGTTAGTCTTCATATTATTTAATTCACTCGTATAAACTTACACAACATTCGTTAGATTTGCAATACAAACTTTTAGGCATGAAACACAAATTACAGTCAATGTACAAAAGCGGAGGTCTACTCAAGGCCTTGCTAAAAGATCCTGCACAGCGTAAGATGGCTGAGAAGATGCTCGGCAAAGCAGCCAAGGGTATGGCTGTAAAATCATATCCGATGGGTGGTAAGATGTACGAAAACGGTGGAAAAAACGATAAGGAATCTACTGACG
>Ga0160423_10003167_pt1 | contig 13730 bp, 12 predicted proteins | sample CRUFie14St8metaG_FD_108191 | JGI IMG/M metagenome (GOLD analysis project Ga0160423, IMG submission 108191) | Marine microbial communities from the Costa Rica Dome - CRUD Field 142mm St8 metaG | ecosystem: Environmental > Aquatic > Marine > Oceanic > Photic zone | place: Costa Rica: the Eastern...
AGATGAGCCAGATGCGGTAGCAGCAAACCCCGAGGGGCATCCAATACCACGCCCCTGCACGCGCGCGCGGCGGCGTAGAATAAAATACGATTACTGGATTTTCCAGCCCTTGAGCTTTCTCATCAACGTTCTCGCTGTGTACGCCTTACACAAGACGTCCTGGACCCACGCCTGGGCGTCCTCTTCGGTCTTCACCGGCGCACCGTTGTCCCTCGCTATAGCGGCACATTGCTCCCTCACCTCCGTGAGCTTGGCCTCGTCCCGCGTGTGAAGCGCCGCCGTCGCCGCGGACAGCACCTTTGTCAAATCGTACACCCGCTTCCCATCCTCCCCCTCCACGAAGTCCGAGCCCTCGATCGCCTGGAGGAGCCGAGACAAAAAAAGTCAGCAAACTTCGAACGAACGCACGAGCGGAACATGTCACAGCGTGCGGTGACATTTCCAAGAAACATACCTGAAGCCTCCGCCCCTCGAAGTTCACGGCGTACTTCTTGACCACGCGTCCTCCCTTTTCTTGGGCGATGCCCCCTCGCCTCTGGGTCTGTCTCTTCGCCTTCTGCTTCCTTTTGCTGCTTTGCTCGGGTCGGCTTGGTCCGCTCGAGCAGGACGCGTGCTCGACATCATCATCGTCATCATCCGACGTCGTCCTCGTGACCCACATCAGGTTCTCCGCTTCGGTCTGCGCCTCCAGCGCCATCGCAGACACCGTATCCCTCCAGTCCTCCACCATTTTCTCTCTCTCTCGCTCTACCTCGCCGCTCTCAGCCGCACCCCTGCTGCTCTGGTTTGGCCACATTTGTCGTTATTTCGTGCGAGAGGCCATCGATCGCGATCGGGGCGCGCGAGAGCCTCCATGCCGAGGAGAGGCCGGGGTCGGGGCCGGGGTCGGGGTCGGGGTCGGGGAGGGCGGCCCGCAGGGGTGAGGAAGGCCGGCGCGACTGGATCCCAGACGACCGTCAAGGCGTGGTTCGACGCCGCTGCGAACCAACCGACGCTGCGGTCGGCGGGGCTTGCGCCAGGAACAAACGAACCGAGGAAGAACACGCGGGGGGGGCTGAAGATCGCCCATGCCGCGGACGAGGCCGACGCCGCGGCGCCGATGAAGAGCTTCCACAGCCCCAGGTGAGTCAGTCAAACTGCAAACTCTCTCTCTCTCTCTCTCTCTGTCGGTAATCTCTGTTGGAAAAGTTGGGAAGCCGGGCCGTTTCGATGCCTCCCTTCTGTACCGCGAGGCCTGGTGTACGATCCTCTCGATCCGCAACACTCATCGTTCATCGACGCGCGCGTCTCTAACTTGGACGCGATTGCGAATCCACCCTTTCCCATGCCCCAAAACAAAATAAAATATACATTGTTATCATGAACGCAGGAAGGAGGAGGAGCAACGCAGGCAGCTTGAGGCCGACTTTGTGCAGACCTTCCGGCGGCGGCACACGCTGCGTCATAAGCTGGCGGAGGTCGAGCGCCAGATCTACGACCTGGAGCGGGGGTACCGCTTCGAGGTCCTCGAGGGTTGCGGCTTTCTTGCGGGGTCTGGATCCAGCAGGCAGGGGGGGAAACAGGAAGGCGGCGAGGGCGGACCAAAGGAGGAGGCCCTGATGTTCTCGAGGTCTTCCGCCACCTCGCCGCTCTCGCTGCAGCCCGAGCACCAGCACCAGCCCGGCCAGGTCTCCGGGCCCCGGTGAGCGGCAAGCGGGGGCGAGAATAGTCACGAAAGCACGCGGCGCGCGTTGTCGTTTTTTAAGTGTTTAGAGAATGAACCTCGAGAGGTCCGTCTGCTGCACGAGGTGCCCGACCTTGTCCTGCACGTCCTGTCTGTCGATCGTGATCGTGCACTCTCTGTTCTCCTCCCTAGCCTTCCTTCCCTCTTCACTCGCCTCGAAGCTCACTTCGTCCAAGACCCGCTCCAGCACGGTGTGCAGCCTCCTCGCGCCAATGTTGTCCACGTAGCGGTTCACCTCGCTCGCCACGTGCGCGATCTCCCTGACCGCCTCGTCGGTGATCACCAGATCGACCCCCTCGGTCGCCAGAAGCGCCTTCTGCTGCACAATCATGTTGTTCTGAGGCTCCGTGAGAATCCTGTACAGGTCCTCCTTTGTGAGGCCCTCAAGCTCCACCCGAATGGGCAGCCTGCCCTGGAGCTCCGCCAGCATGTCGCTCGGCTTCACGCTGTGGAAGGCACCGCTCGCCACAAAGAGCATGTGGTCCGTGCTGACCTGGCCGAACTTCGTCGTCACAAGAGACCCCTCCACGATGGGCAGCAGGTCCTGCTGCACGCCCTCGCTGGAGGCCTCGGTGCCGCTCCTGGCGTCGCTCGCCGTCACGATCTTGTCGATCTCGTCTATGAAGATAATCCCTTCCTCCTCCGCGATCCTGATGGCCTCCTTGGTGATGTTGTCCGCGTTCAGCAGCTTGTCCATCTCCAATTCTTCCAACAAGGGTCTCGCCTTTCCAATCTTCATGGTCTTCGTCTCCGTCGGCTTCTTTCCATCCTTCCCCAAGACCTTGTCGATCTTGATGATCATGTCCGACATGTTCTCGATGGCTGGGGTCATCGATGACTTGAAAATGCTGCCGAGGTTGCCCTCCTTCTTGTTGTTCGGAACCTCAATGGTCACCTCCTTGTCCTCTATCGACCCGTCCCTTCATTTCCGCCCGCGCGTCAGCAAAACAAAATAGAAAAAAGGCGTCGGCTGGTTTTTTTTTGGCGGAAGAATGGGGCGCACACTCACCTGTAGAACTGCGTCATGGCCTTCCTGGTCTGGGCGTCTTCCTCACCTCCCAGCAGACTCTGCAGAATCTTCTTCTCCACACTGCTGGCCACCTCCTTTTTCTTTATCTTCTTCCACCGCTTCTTCGTAAGCACCATTGCCGCCTCCACCAGCTCGCGCACCATCTCGTCCACGTCTCTGCCGTGGAAGCCGACCTCCGTGAACTGACCAACCGCAAAAAAGAAAGAAAACAACAACAAACGTCAGCAACGGAAGCTCCCACAGAGATACACGTGCGGAGCAAGAGGGATTGACCTAAGAGGGAGAATGGCTGGCGATATGGGCCAGTTGGGGCGTACCTTGGTGGCCTCGACCTTGACAAAGGGGGCGTCCGCGAGGGAGGCGAGCCTCCTGGCGATCTCCGTCTTGCCACACCCCGTCGGGCCGATCATCAAGATGTTCTTGGGCGCGATCTCCTTCCTCAGAGCCTCGTCCTTCACCCTACTCCTCCTCCACCTGTTCCGCAAGGCGATCGAGACGCTCCGCTTCGCGTCGCCCTGTCCCACAATATGGTTATCCAACAGCTCGCACACTCGCTGCGGGGTGAGCACTGCCTGCGCCACGTCCGCCGCGCCCTGGAGCTTCTCGCTCATCGTCTTCTCTTCGCCATCGTCCTCTTCCTCCTCGCCCTCCTCCTGCGCGAGGTCCTCCTCAACTTCCCTGGGTGGGTCCTCTGGCACCGCCTCCTCAAGCCCGACGTCCTCAGTCTCCCCCGAGTCACCCGCGTCCCCGCTTGTCATAAACCGCACAGGCGGGCTTACGATCCCGCTCATAGCGGAGCGCGCGCCCTCCCACCCCGACCCGCAACTCGCGTTGCACATGATGCTTCTGCCCTGCCCAGAACAAGAGAGAGAAAAGTTCTTCTCGGTCCCGATGCCGCCTTGCAAGAGAAATACTTCACTAGGCTGCAGGTTTGATTGCGTTTGTTGCAAGGTGGTTCGCGAGGCCAAGCGGCGGAGGGCGGCCATTGCGGCGCCTCCAGCGCGCCTCGATGGCCCCATGGCTCTCGCCTCCCCCGACCGGACACCTCTTCCTCGCGCTCCGCCCGTAGCCCGCGGATGCCCTTTTTCCGCACAGCGTCTTATCTGGCCACAAACAACAACAACAAAAAAAAGTCTCGGTAGCTCGGTCCGAAACATTTCCGCGGAAAAATCCGATTTCATTTCAGATTCAAACTTAGCGAAGCAGCCCGGGAGAGGGTGCTTCGCGCCATCGGCCATCGGCGAGCGAGGATTGTCGTAGCATCCATCGCGCCTCGCCGTCGCGAGGAAGACCCACGGAGTCAAACCCAAATCCACGCCCGGTGTCCCAAAGCCGGTCGCACCTGTGCGCACCGCCGGGCCGCGGTCGCTCTCGACGCGTTCACAGCGTTCATTGCAAAAAAAACAGGGACACGGGCGAGGCGGAAAGTAGCTGAGCTAGGCTGGCGCGATGTCAACTGGTGACGTGCATGGCAATGTCGGGAGGCTGAGGTCGGTGCTAAGGGAGCTGAAGTACACGCACGCCTCGTCTCTTCCGGAGGATCGGCTCGTGGACGGCGACGCGGTTGCCCTCCTCCCCGTGTTGCACTACTGCTTGTTGGGGTACTCAACCCGAGTCGCACAGGAAGTTAATAGGTTGGGGTACGAGCTTCAGGCCAAGACCGACGAGCGCTTCGTGGAGCACGCCTGGAAGCTGATGAGGGACCACATGGGAATCTTCCCGCAGCTCAGCCCGAGCCAGTTTTTGACTCAAAAAGGTTTCGCGGAAAGGAAGCTTATATTAGTTGCAGAGGTCGCCAAGACGTGCAAGCGGCTCCACTCGGACCTCTCGAGGAAGGCCAAGCTGAAAACGAAGCGGGTCGCAAAGGACGCCCACCTCGAAAGTTACTTTCCACCCGTACGGGGGAGGGCCTCGGGTTCGGGCAACAACAACAGTGCGGCGGTGGCAGAGTCCTCCGCGGAGGCCAAGGTGGTTGCTCACCACTCGTCTCCGCCGCCTCTCCCTTCCACCCCGCCGCAGCTCGTGTTGGCGGGAGCGGGCGCCCCTGTCGAAATGTCTGAGGAGCGATCCGCCGCCAGCTCTGAGTACACCTACGATGATGATGACGACGACGACGACAGTGGGTCATCGGGGAGCGAAGGAGGCTACGAGTCGTCTGGCGGCGAGGAGGAGGGCGAAATTTCCGACGAGGAGGGCGACCGGAGCCGCGCGGCGGTGTTGTTCAAGCACAGCCCAGTCGGCGCCGACGCTGCGCAGCCCCACACCCCACCCCCCGGTGGTTTAGACCAAGGTGAGCGCCCAAACCTGCCGCAACACAGAGCGACCTCGCCCATTCTTCTTCTCCTTCTTTTTTTGCTGACGAACAACTCTTCCACCAGTTGCGAGGGCGACGCCAGGCCAGAGGGCCGCGGTGTTCCACGCCGGCGCTTCGAGGCCCTTCAGCGAGGTTCTGCTCAAGGAGCAGGTGGGGGAGGTGATGGGCAGACTGGAGTCCTTCCAGGAGAACGTAATGGCGAAGTTTCTGCTGCTGGAGGGCCGGGTGCGGCACCTGGAGGCCGCCCTGGCGAGGCGAGGGCCCTCGGAGGCAGAGGGGAGGGGCCGGCCCGAGCTGCTGCACCAGGTCGCAGGGGTGGAGGCGGCCACCTCCACCCCCGTGCGGGTTGCGTTGGCCACCAAGCATGCCGCCGCAGAGGCCGGGCAGCTCAGCCCAGAAACCTCGTCGTTCATCGCACAGGTCGAGGGCCGGCGCCAACAGACCCAGCTCCTCCTCGACTCCCTGGCCTAGATCCGCATGCATTCGTATTGATTGTCATCTCAAAGTATGCACCATCATTGATCAATCCTTTCCCACGGAAGGTCCTTTCTTTTCTCTCTCACTTTCAGGCCTGGGAGTAATCGATCGGTTCCGGACTCGGCAGCGGGGGAACCAGGGCGACCATGGCCGCTTCCGCGATGCCGGCAGAGGCGGAGGAGGCCGTCCGGAGGGTCTTCGGCGCCACGCGGGACGGTGACTCCTCCCCGACCTCGGCCGACACCGTCCGCGCGCTCTCCGCGCTCGAGAGCCTCGCTTGCGGCAGCATCCTCGCCAAGCAGGACAACAAGAACGGGAACGCTTGTTGCGTCGGTGACGGGCCTTGCACGACGATCTGGAACGCCGGCGCCCTCGCGTATCGATGCCGGACGTGCCAGGTCAACGACTCCAGCGCGATCTGTCCCGATTGTTTCAACGCCGGGGACCACGAGGGGCACGACTATTCCTTGTACGTCAGTGAGCACGGTGGGTGCTGCGACTGCGGGGACGAGCTGTCGTGGAGGCGGGAGGGAAGTTGCCCGAGGCATGGCGGGCCAGGGACCGCTGGGTCGGCGGCGATGGAGGTCGACGACCGACAGGAGGGGGAGGGAAAAGACCGAAGGGGCTCCTCGGCCGGGGCTTCCACAGCCCCAGGCTTTGCCCCTGAGGTGGAGACGAACTTGAGGTGCCTCTTTGACCTCGTGATCGCGAGGCTCCTACAAGTCGTCCTGTCGAACGCTGCCGCGTGCCACCGACGCGGATCCTCTGCGCTCAGCGCCAGGCTCGCCTTCGAGAACAAGGACCTCGCCAGGGAGCTCCTGGTGTGGGTCAGCGCAAAGACCGAGGACTCGCAGACCTCCAGGGCGCTGGCGTGTGACTCCTTTTTGAGGCCGCCGCGGGGCGGGGGTAGGGTGGGCGCCAATCTCGCCCTCTCGGATCTCGGGGCGCTGGCCTGCGCTGGCCTGCGCAAGGTCCTCGATGAGAACGGCGGCCTGGAGGAGGACGCGCTTTCCCTCTCGAGGGAGCCCGACAAGCAAAGCATCCTCCTGCTTCTGACGAGCCTGAGGTTCCTGCCGTCCTCGCTGGTGGACGCCCTCACCACCTGCATCCTTCGGCTGACTTACGACGACCGGTTCAAGCGCGTGTTCACCGAGTGCATGGTCGTCGGGTACGGTAGGGTCTGCGACGTAGAGATGCTCTCAGCGGTCAACGAGGAGAGTGGGGGGCACCTGGGGGGGCGGAGCATGCACAGAAACTTCCTGACCAGGCTCACCGTCCAGGTAAGGGAAGAATGAGGGAAGAATGGTTTTCGGTCCGCCCCCCTCGGGTCAACAACGACGGCAGAATTCGACCAAGCTGACGTGTCATCCTCCTTTTGTTCATCCTCACCAGCTCTTTAACTGCCCCAACACGACTCTTGAGCTTGTGGAGCGCAACGGTCTGCTCGATGTGGTCTTGGGATTTTTGGACGACTTGCTGTGGCGGTGCTGCAAGGCGGGTGAGGAGGTCGTGGACGTGAGGAACGCCCACATCGCGGAAAAGGTGTACGGCCGGACACTCGGCGACATCCAGATGATTCTCGAGCACCGCACCACGGTGGTGTCCCACGTCTTGGGGCGAAGGTTCGACCTCCTGGAGAAGATTTTGTCGTCTTTCTCGAGGCTCCAGGGTATGAACCCGTATGTTAGGCGCACAGGTGACCACGTGGAGAGGGAGAACACCGACTGGGTCAACGGTGTGATGCTCGAGTCGGACATGTTCCTAAACATGTTTGACCAGATCTGCCACGGGATGGGCCCGGCGGTAGCCAATGGGGTGGGCGAGGTCACGCGTAACATCAGGTTGATGGGGGCCAGGGCTATTGCCGCCGCCACGCGCTGGTCGGAGGAGGGCTCTGGGGACCCCTCCTTGGCCTACGACAGGATCCTCGCGGGAGAGGTTGTCTCTGTGAACCTCCCGCTCCACCGCGTTTGCGCCCGTGTCACCCAATTCTTCGCCAGCGCAGCCGCCTTGGGCGCCAGCGGGCTCGAGGGAGAAGCCCTGGGCCAGGCCAAGATGCAAAACCTGCTGAGCTTCGTGCAGGAGAACCGGGAAAGCCTGGCGCGTCTTGTGGACCCTCTGCTGAAAGCCCAGGCCTTCATGATACAGATTAGGCTCGGGCTGTGGGTCAGGAATGGCGACGAGGTGGTGAAGCTTCAGGTGAGAGGCTCTTTCATTGGAACATTGGGGCGCCCCCCACTTTCCCCTCTTCCGCAGGCAGCTCTCCTGACCCTCCCCTCCTCCCCCTCATCTCTGCGCAGCGCACGTACAACTCCGCCATGTGGTTCTGGCACGAGATCTCCTGGGAGCTAGACAACTTCTTGCTCAAATGCTGGGTGTCGACGCAAAAGCCGGAGGAGGCCTTGCGAACGATCGTCTCTGGCCTGGGCGGCGGGTTCTTGCTTGGTATGGCTGCCCCCGACGAGCCGGCGATGGAACCCGAAGAAGCTGATGGCCGAATCAGGCTGATTGAGGAGCTGCTGGGCGAGCTGTGCAAGATCTTTCTGGACAGGACGTGCGTGTATGACCCGAGGGAGTCAGTGAGGAGGTCCCTGATGCACTGGCTGTTCGCCACGGAGAGGGAGACTCACTCCAAGCTGACTCAGATGCTGGCCCTGAGCCATCGAAATTTCAAGGGTGTGGACGAGATCCTCGGAGAGATTGCCACCTACCACGAGCCAAGGCTACAGGAGCACGGCCAGTACCAGCTCAAGCCCGAGTTTTGGGCCGAGTTCGACCCTCACTTCGCGCTGTACACCCGGGCTGACCTGCAGAGCGCGCTGGAGAACGCGGAGAACTCAAAGGACTTCACCGCCGACATGCCGGTGAGTTCAAATTCAACTTCGGAGAAGAATTTTTGGAAGAATAGGACGGACAGTCTCCCAAGAACATCGCTGACTCCTCCCTGTCTCCCTCTCCCTCTTCGCTTCCGGGTCCACCTATTTATATATCCAGTTTCGCGGTGTCAGCACAAGCCAGGGCGACCCCCTCCGGTTTCTCTTTGCCGCTCTCACGACTCGGACCTTCCACCAGATGACGTGGGCGGCAATGTCGTGTTGCCTGAGGAGGCCCTCGGGCTATGCTGAGGGCGCCGTGAAGACCGCACTGCACCTGATTTTCCACTGCCTGGACCAGACGACCAGGGGAGGCCTGGGCGGGGGGCAGACCGAGGATCCTGATTCCAGTCTTACCGCGGCCGGGTTCTCGACCGCCGACCTCACCACCAGCCTCTGCCACCGGCCAGGAGGCGTCCAGCCCTCGATCTTGGACATGGTGAGGCACATCACAGGCGAGAAGCTGGAAGCTGGGGAATGTTGTTCGGATTTGAAGTTTGGCGCCAGCAAGTCCCTCCGCGCGGCGGCCTCTCACGTCCTCGGGCTGCTGAGGTGCGCTGGGGTCGCCTCCCGTCCCGGGCATGATGAGGAGGCGGCGGCGGCGGCGGCGGGTAGGGAGGAGGCGGAGAAGCAGAGGAAGGCAGACCGCCAGGCGGCGGTGATGGCCGCCTTTGTGTCCCAGCAGCAGGCCTTCCTGGACACCATCACGGACTCGGACGAGGAGATGGAGGAGGGGGCGGCCGGGGGCACCGTAGGGGTGGCGCAGGACGAAGCGAACGGCCAGGCCGGCCCGGGCTACGACTTGAACTGCGAGTGCGCGCTGTGCAAGGGCGAGGTCAAGGACACCAAGAGCTTATGCTGGGTGGGGCACTCGCAGGTCTCCACCTTTCCGCTGAGGGGCCTTGGGGAGAACAAGACCTGGGAGGCGGTGGTGTCCAGGCACAAGAGGCTAGAGTTGGAGGCTACGGGGGCGGGGGACCTGGCGGCCATGGCCATGGTGTCCTGCCCGCCCTGCCCCACCAGCTCCGCCTTTGACCACGGGTATGGCGTCATTGTCAAGACCTGCGGGCACCGCCTCCACTATGGCTGCTACATGGACTACCACACGGGCTTGCTGGAGAGTGCAAGGGCGGGGATGCGGTACGAGGGCATGGGCGTGCTCAGCGTGGCGGATGGCGAGTTTCTGTGCCCGGTGTGCAGGAGGATCTCCAACGTTCCCATCCCGTGCTCAGAGACGGACGTTTCCGGAAAAGTCAAGAGGCCCAACATTGGCGCGCTTTCCAAACTCACCACGCTATGCCACGGGACCTTCGCCTCCTTCGCCGACAAGTTCGACGACCGGCTCGCGAACCTCCGTCCGAACTCCTCCGGCCCGAACTCAAGAAATGAGGGACTCAAGAACGAGGCCAAGCTGCGCACCAACCTCATCCATTTGATCGGCTGGAACGCGTCGCACCTGGAGGTCCTGCTGAGGAGACCGGAATGGGTCGTAGAGGTCGAGGCCGCGAGATGCGCTGCCAGGGGGCAGCTGCTGGCGCTGAGGGAGCTCGTGAGGGGGGCCACACAGCTCGCTGGCACCAAGAGCTTGATCGAGTCACCTTGTGTTGTAAGGGTCCGCGCCGTCCTGGCCGCCCTGAAGGGCAATCCCTTGGTGCCACCCACCCTATGGGGCGCCGACGAATCCGAGCAGGAGCAGGAGCAGGAGGGCCAAGGCCTCGCCTTGCCTCTCGTCAGGGAGTTCCTGGAGGAGAATGCGCCCAAGGCTCTGCTCGGGCCGCCCCGCTTCGGGCACCTGGCTTTGGCCCCGTTTTCCACCCTGGACAGCGAGAACTTTGACTTGGTCACCCGCCACGCCCCTGAATTCGGCCAGCGTGGCCACGTGGCAAGCGCCCTGGACCCGTTCCGGCTCCACGTGGAGTCCGAGATCTTCCACCCGGGGGCCAGCAGCGAGGGCAGCGGCGTCTGCCTCAAGCTCTCGGTGCTGCAGGCGGCGGCCGTCTTCGTGCTCGACACCTACAGGAGCGCGGTGAGCGAGCATCTGGCACTGCTTCGGCGGGAGGACATCCGGGAGGCCGAGGAGGTTTCCCGAGACGCTATCGATGCGGTGTTCCAGCAAGCTGAGGACGCCCTGAGGGCGATCCTGGCCGGCAGCGGCCATGGCGGCGGCGGGCTGAGGTCGAGGCTTGGCGACTTTGTGGCAGCGGCGGTGCGCCCATACGAGCGAAGGGCCGCCCTCTTCCGCCTGTGCGCGGGGCAGGGCGACCTTGACTTTGAGGACCTTGCGAGGGGCAGCTGCCTAGGCGCCAGCGAGCCAGCTGACATCCTGACCCTTCTCGACCGGGAGTCTCGTGACTTTGGCAGAGTCTGGTGCCCAAACGCAATACCCCAGGCCGCCGCCATCTGCCTGCTGCAGAGGAGGGTCGTCGAGGTACCCACCGTGGCCCAAGTCTTCGCAAATCTTAGCTTCTCGCTGGTCAGGGTGCCGCCACCGCTGTCCCCCCGGCCGCGCCTCATCGAGCTGCCGCCCCTATACCAGACCGCGCTGGTGGAGTGGCTGGACCGGAAATGTCTGAGATGCGGGAAGGTCCCCAAGGAGCCCGCACTGTGCCTGGTGTGCGGCGCCCTGTGCTGCTGCGCGGAGTCCTGCTGCAAGGACTCCCAGACGAGGGGGGAGTGCACTCAACACACCCTGGTGTGCGGGTCAAGGACGGGCGTCTTCCTGCTTCTGAGGCAGACGGGCATACTCATCTTGTCGGGCTCTCATGCGTGCTTGTACTCCTCGCCCTATCTGGACGCCCACGGGGAGGAAGATCCCTCTTTGAAGAGGGGAAAGCCCCTCTTCCTGGACAAGAACCGGTACGAGGCCTTGAACTTGCTTTGGGCGACCGGGGCCTTTGACTACGACTCTAAGGTTCTCAAGCACTCCCACGGCGGCACGAGGAGGGCGTACAGCGCGGAGTTCTACTAAGTTGCTGTTGTAAAATGTAATACAAAGATTTACCACACACACACAAAAGAATTTACTTGGAGTACTGCTTCATGTGCCCCCTGGCGTACCCATCAACCTTCTTGACGAGATCTTTGTGCACGGTGACCGCTCCACCTGCCCTCTCGTTTTCCTTCTTCATCACCTTGTTGTAAAGCTTGTCGATGATTGCCTCGACCTTGGCCTTGTCCTTCCTCAGCACCTTGTTATCCCTGGTGCTCTTCTTCACGCGATACTCGATGATCTCCCTCACGATCGCTCGAAAGTCGTCCGAGCTCTGCTTCCAAACAAACGCGTCGGAGATCTCCTTGAAGCGCTTGGCGTTGGAGGTGGACGTGGGAGTTGGGGCCGGTCGAGGCGGCGGGGGAGCCGCGGCGGGGGGAGCCGCGGTCTTGTGCGCGGGACGAGGGGGCGGCGAGGGCAAGAAGGCGCGGGCATCATCCCTGGGCCTCTTGCCGTTGGCGTTCACTACCAACGACGGCGGCCTTCCACCGTCCTGCCTCCATTCCCTGATCCTTGGCCTGTCCCTGTCTCTGTCCCTCTCCCTCTCCCTCTCCCTGTCCCTCCACCCCGAGCTCGACGCCATCTGCTGCTGGGCGCGCTGCTGCGACTCCCTGCGCCGCCTGAGCTGGGACGCCAGGTGTTTCTCCGCGATGGCGCCAGCCCTCCTTGCCGCCTCCTGGTCATGGTGCCCGCACAAGTCCAGCAAGAACGTGGTGAAGGAGCACTTTCCGGTGCGGCTCCTGATGATCGCCTCCTCGGTGAGCGGCAAAAAGGACACGACGTCCAGCGCCTTCCTCAGCAGCGGCAGATTTGCCTTGGTCAGCTCTTCGGTGTACCGGTGCATCAGGACCTGAAGCGCAGACAGAATGCCGCGCTTGACGAATTCTTCTCTCATACTCCTCGTGGGCGAGGCCAGGATCACCTGGAAGATGTTGGATATCTCGAAGATGGAGTATTGGGGCTTGAGGTACCTCACCACGGCGATGACGTGGGCGTCCGAAGTAAGCACCCCGCCCTCGGAGCACACCATCTCCAAAAACTGCTCCACCTCGGTCTGACCTCTCGCCACCTGGCCGCTGAACCTCCTCCTCCTGCCGCCCTGCTGCTGGGACGAGGTCGACAAGGAGCCGAGGGGGTCGTCCTCCACATGGCCGCGCTCCACCATCACCGGCCTGGGTTCGTCCCTGGCCGGGTCGTACAGAGATGCAGAGGAGCTCGGGTCGTCGCCAAGACCGTCGCGGGCGTCCTCGACGTTGGCCGTCTTGGAGCCCACGAAGCCGCGGCAGTTGGGCTCGCCGCAGAGGCACCTAAGGCGCTGGGTTTGCTGGGCGTCGCGCTCGAAGTGGTAGTCGAAGGTCAGCTCTGTGTTGGCGTCCACGTCCCTGAGCGCAAAGATGCCGATGCAGAGCTCCCCGCCCACCTGCCACTTTTGGGTCTCGCAGTTCGGGTTGCACGAGTGGTTCAGGAACCTGGACAGGTTGCCCCTCCTGGTTGCGTCGATCACCTCGCCGTTCGCGATGGACATGAAATAGAAGTGCCTCTTTCCCTCCTTCCTGTACTCCACCTTCCTCCTGTTGTGCTCCTCTTCGTTGACCACCTCGCCCACGTACTCGATGACGAACTGGCCCTTCTTCAGCGCCTGGCGGGTCATCAATCCGAAGCCCTTGGCGTCCTTTGGTTCCATCAGAGTCACCTCAGCGTACTCCCTTTTCTGGAACCGACAGTTCCGGCACTCGTCCCCACACGGGCAATACTTGGGGTCGCACTCCACAAACATCATGCGGTTAATACAATTCTCAGAACACCCTTCTGAGAGCGAACAGTCGCACACCATGACATCATCGGCTCGCACTCTACGCCTGGGGCGGCTCGTGTACACGTTTTTGGGTATGATATCCAACCGGTACGAACTCGTGGTGCAAGACGATGTGCGGGTCGTCGTCGTCGTCGTCGTCGTCGTCGCCTTTGTGGTGGAGACAGGGTCGCAAGAGGACCTGTCCGCGAGGGTGGGAGCATGGCCTAGGTCGTTCCCAGGCCCGGCAAACACCCGGCCAGGAGGAGGCTTCGTCTCCGTCGTCATCGTGATCTGCGATCCCCTTGGGTTACGCCTCGGCTCGGCTCGGCCCCCCAAAAAAACCGAAAACGTCGTGGAGCAGCAGACTTTTTTTTTTCTCTCTCTCTCTCTCTTTCCAGGGAGAGAAGACCAGGGCTACCTCGCGTGTTACTCGGTGTCAGCAGGGCTAGAGCGGAGGCCTCCGCTCGGCAATGGCCGCCCTAGGGGATGCTCACTCTGCCTCTGCCGCGCGCGCCCCCCTCCCGCCGAG
>Ga0160423_10003168_pt1 | contig 13717 bp, 3 predicted proteins | sample CRUFie14St8metaG_FD_108191 | JGI IMG/M metagenome (GOLD analysis project Ga0160423, IMG submission 108191) | Marine microbial communities from the Costa Rica Dome - CRUD Field 142mm St8 metaG | ecosystem: Environmental > Aquatic > Marine > Oceanic > Photic zone | place: Costa Rica: the Eastern...
ACAAAAAGGTAATTTATAGCCTGTGGCGTCTAAGCGATTTAAACGACTACCATCGGGTAGAATACAGTATATGGGGGAGACCTATGCTGGGTTCAATAAGCCCAAGCGGGCACCCAAAGGATCGAAGAAAAAATTTGTAGTATTGGGTAAGCAGGGGGACAAAATAAAGAAAGTTTCTTATGGACACCGCGACTACAGCGATTTCAGGAAACACAAAGACCCCAAGCGTCGTGCTAATTTTAGAGCACGACATAACTGCGCTACAGCAAAAGACAAAACGACCGCTCGTTACTGGGCTTGCAAACATCTTTGGTAATCATGTCATTATCTGCTTTAGAAAAACGTTTAGAGAAAGCTTACAACGAACTTCCTGCGCGGCTTAATAGGTTACTAGAAGCCGATAAATCTCGTGGGGGAAGAATTGCCAGAGACCCACAGGCTGTAAAGCGTCTAGAGACCCGCTTACGTACTCGTATTACTGAAGATGTTTTAGATTTCGATCTCCCAAGAGCAGAAGCGCGATCTAAAAACTTGTTAGCTAGTGGGGAGGAAGCGCGCATGGTGGCTCCGGTTAGGAGAAAGCTCACTCAACGGGGCGTAGCTCGCGTCCCTTTTGTTGATGGCGAAATAAGGTCAGATGAAGCCGCAATTCAAGGGGATGCTTTAGAAGCTATTAGACAAATGAGGAGGGATCAGGCAGAAGTTCCAGATTTTTATGGGAAAACAGACGCCGCGTCTCGCCGCCAGTTGTTTGAGTTTGCAAGAACAGGGCTAGGTGAACAGACAGATTTTAATCTGCCCCGCGAGTTAGCAGAAAAATCTGGAGTTTCCGCAGATCAGTTTAACAGGACAATGCGCCGTGAACTTTTTGATCAAGTAAAGCAAAGAGCACAAGCAAGAACCCTTAACCCTGAGCAATTCCAAGCCTTTAGAGAATCGGCTGAAGGTCTAGGTGTCACGGGTCAAATGTTTGACTCAACCTTCCAGAGAGAAGGAATTACTGCTGCGGTAGGGGCGGGACTCACTAAAGTGGACTCCGCTGATTTTGATCAGGCTACTGGTCAGGGGGATACTCCAGCAGCTACCCCCGCAGCTACGTCACCTGCTCCGGCGGTTGGAGGAGCTGCTGCCGTTGCAAGTGACTCCGCGCTACCTGCCGCAGAGCGTCAAGCTAGAGCAGCGATGAGCGTCCGCGAGGCCACAAGTGGGCTGGAAGCAATGGACCGAAGAGAAAGTGATGACTATGTTCTTGGGTCTGGTAGTGCATTAAGGGCAGGTAAAGCTTTTCAAACTGGTACAGCTTTGAGGCAAGCACCCAAAGAGCTAGGGACACGAGCTGGTGATATAGATAGGGAGGCCCGTAAAGCTGCTGCGGACGGCGATAACAAAACCGCTCAAGAATTAAGAGCAGCAGCAGCCCTTGAAAGGTTAAATACCCCTAACATAGAAACTGGTGAGCAACGCGACAGAGTGGAACTTTTGACGAGGGAAGGGAGCAGGCTTAGGAAGAAAACGTCCAATATAGTAGATGCAGGCAGCCCGCGCTCTAAAATTCAGCAAAGTCCTAGAAACAGATAACCTACCAGCTAACATGGCCGAAGCCTTCGAGACTGACATCGCAGCCGACATAGCTGCTTCCAAGTTCACTAACTTCCCTGAGATGTCTAATCTCAGGGCTTCTGAACGTAGACAGCTAATTAGTACTTTTGATAGGGAAGTCGCCCCTGCTCAAGATCGTCTACTGGATTTACGTCGGAACATAGCGCAGCTACAGACTCAAAACTTACAGTTCAAAAACCTCCAGCTCCAGTATGAGGAGAACCTGCGCCAGAGTGAGCAAAGAAGATTAGCCGAAGACCCAGTTAAGCTGAATGAGATTACCGAAGTATTATCTTCGGACAAGTCTGCGACTGAACAAAAAAGAGACCTACTTGCATGGGGGACAGCAAACGCGAACCTCCTAATGAACAGCCCTCTTCTGGCTAAAACTCACAGCAATGCTATCCGTGAGACTGAGTTTGAGCAGTCGATGGACAACCAAGCACGAGCTGGCGTAAAGCTGCTAGAAAATGCTGTTCTTCAGAGTTTGGTTGGAGCTGGTCAGATAGATCTCGCCCAAGAAATTGCTACTGGGCAACAGTCTTTCCAAGAGGGGGCCAGAAAGTTAGATGAATTGGCTAAAAATAAAGCAGCAGCATCTAGACAAAAACAGGTAGAGGAAGTAAAAGAAAAAGATATAGCGGCCTTAAGAACAATCATTAGAGCACCTAAGTTCGAGGATACTCCAGAAGAAGAAATTGAAGCACAACTCCGAAGAAGGCTAGATAAGAAAAGCCTTGAGGATTACGAGGACAAAGACTTTCAAGAGCAGAGAGACATCCTCGCAGATCAAGGCATTCCTACACGCAGGCTAAACCCTGATCAAAGAGCGTTGGCAGAAGACGGTTTGTTTAGATTAGGAGATGTCACTCCAAATGAGACCAGAGCATACAACGAAACGATGATAGGATTGCTCCCAGATGATGAGCTATTAAAACGGCTTGATCTAGCTGCAAGAGCCCAAGAAAGAATCTCACTTGGTCGTGATCCTAGCAAAACGCTTTTCGATACGTCGTCGGACGACGTAAAAATAAGAACAGGATATAACCTTGGACCAGCGCCTGACGCCATCCCAGAATAACCATAATATATAACACATAACTTGCCTTAGCTGTGCCTGAGCTAGTAAACATCCAAGACTGGTCCGCTTCCAGCGGAATCACCGACCCCCTGAAAAGTAAAACAGCGTATGCTGATTATATCAGGGAGGCCTATTTAGAAGAGGGGACCTACAACCCAGAAATAGAAAATTCTATTCGGGAGTCTTTGTCTCAGTCGATCCGTCAAGATCGTGATCAGTATTCTGACGAAGACATAAAAAATGCTTTAACGCCTCAAGAACCTACGTTCGATGACAAGTTTAAGTATGTTACCCGTGACGGGGTCATAGACTCCCGAAGTGAAGAAGCCGACACGCTGCGGGAGTACAATGCATTCTTGAATATTAAGAATAGGGGTGATGCGACCCCTGAGTTTCTTGAGAAAGAAGAGGAGCTATTTGGTAGGGTCAGCAAAGTAGTAGACGACAATTACTCAAAAGGCCTAGATCAAGCTCTTGAAGACGGCCTAACTCCTTTTGCTATTTACAAAACAGAGGGCGGCATACAGATCAAAGGAGGCGACGCGGCTGCGGGGCTCTCTGCTTTCCAAGCATATCAGCGAGGGAAAGAAGCAGGTTTTTTGAATGCCTCTCATATTGGTCTTGTACAACAAGCAATGAAGACCAAAGGGGATACTGATGTACCCTTGTGGAGATACAAAAACTATACTCAGGCGCTAGACGCGATTAACGTTGCTAAAAAAGAAGACGGGTTTACCCGCGCTATCAACAGGTATGCCCAAGAGTTAGGAAAAAAGAGAGCATCAGGCGAGCGCTTACAGACTCTAAAAAACGAAGCTGTCACAGAGCTGGCACGAAACCTGCCCGACACTTTATCGTTGCCCTACGATGATAGAGCCGCAGCGATAGAATATGTGGCAGGTAGCCAAGCTATGTCTTCGGGGGCTTTTGACTTCGATGACGATGACCTAACAAATAATATCCGCACCTTTGGGTATGGTGATTACGCCGTTCACGACAATCTGTTTGCTGACAGAGCTGTATTCAATGAAGCAGTCAAGGGGATGCCCACTCAGCAGAAAGAAAGACTAGAGAACCACAGAAAAGCAAGACTACAGGCACTCCTGCCCGTATACAAGAAAGCCCTGAATGATACCTATCTCTCTTCTTCTTGGAACGATGCTCTTACTCAAGGCTTGATAGAAGGCAAAGAAGAGACAGAAATTTTTGAGGACTACATGTCTGAAACCGAATACAGCGGTTTCAGAAATGAGTTTGTTGGCAGTGTTTTACGTTCAATCCCTGACGCTTTTACTGACACAGGGGCTGGTCTGACTGTTGCTGTGTCGGGCATAGATGGGGAGCCAAATGAAACGGCTCTCAACATCTTGCTTACTAACCAAAGGCAACGTCAAGCGCGGCAACAAGTAGCTCAAATGTTTGGTAATGACGTAGGCTTTGTTACTACCCTAACATCTATGGTGGCCCCAGTAGCCGTAGACCTGACAGCTACTGCTTTGCTGACGGCTACAACAGGAGTGGGTGGGGCAGCATACATGGGTCTTAAAACAGGCACACGGTTGACTACAAAAGGAATAGTCAAAGGCATTGTGGCAGGTGCTTTATCCAGAAGCGCAGGTAGAGAAACGGCTGAACAAACAGCCGACCGGCTACTGACCCAAAAACTCATTAAAGACTTTGGAAATCCTACTAAGAACTACAAGCAGGCCCTTAAAGATATTGATGATGACGTAGCCAAAAACATCATTAGTAAAGAGCAGGGTGCTTTGATGAAGTCTTCGCTGGAGAAAGCAGCATCCCCCACCAAGCTAGGGTTTAATCTGGCTCAAGACGCTATTGATGAAAATATTAAAGCAGCTCTACGACCTATATCTGCTCAAAGGGTACTGAATCAGTACAACAAGGTTGTATCCAATAAGTTTGCTTTAAACACTAGCATCTTTTTGCCCGCTGCTACGAGGAGCGGTAGCATGACGTATGCTGCTGTCTACGCAGATTTGCCGGAAGACATGGACCCTGTCGAGCGGCACCAGAAATCTCTAGGCGCGGGGATGTTTGCTGGCGCTTTGACTGGCAGCATCGTCTTAGGGTTCCGTGGTATTGGCTTAGGTGGAGTTGAAGACTTTATTGGTACTCGTGCTTCCAGTGGAGCAGTCAGAAAATTTATTAAAGGTCTTTCTAAGACTGCTGACAAATTAGACTTGGAGAATAGCGACCGCGTCCTCGACAGGACCATTGCTCAGATTGTTAAAGGAGGAGTCAAAAAGCAATGGTCTAGAGTCAATCAAGCTAACGAAGGGATCAGATCTACCGCCAGAGGATTCATCGGAGAGGGTCTAGAAGAAGGCCTTGATGAGTTCTTAAACAGCTTTATCCAGACAGGAGATGCCCCCTTCATGAATTTTGAGGGTAGAGAAATGGCTCTTGGGGAGCGAGTAGTTAATGCGGGTATGGCCGCAATCTACGGCGGTATCTTTGGTGCCGCTATGCCTTTGGCAAGACCTCTTGGGCGCATGGTCCGTGGCAGCACGATAGAAGAAGCAGGTCTCGCAAAGAGAAGAGTAGCCGAAGAGGTTTCTAATAGACTTAAAAAATCTAGCAGCCCGCTTTCTGCTGCGGCAATCGAGGAGAGGTTTGATGCTTTAGACCGCGAATCCTTTGCCCGTAAACAAGAACAGGAAAAGGAAGCAAGCCGACCTGAGCCACCGATTGTCAGAGAAGATCCAACAATAGATCTAGACGATACCCCACCCATAGAAGTTTCTGGGGCGGCACAGGCAATTCCAACAGATCAGGAACTACCCCTTGAAGGAGAGCCTGCTCGTCGTGAACCACAACCAGAGTCAGAGACAGTCCAATTCGTTGACCGTGACGGCAATCAAAGGACCGTTGTCCGTCGCGGCGTCGATGAACGAGGCGCTCCTGTGTTTGAAGAGGTTCCCCCTGTGACCGAAGAAAGCGGCAGTCAGCAACTTACTTTGCCTCTTGACGAGCAAAGAGAGCAGACGACTTTCTTTGATGATTTGGGACTGGGTGTTGAAGCCAGCCCCCGCGACGCTCAAAGAGTCCCAACAGAAGGAGGACCAGTAGCAGTCCCCACCCAGCGCGAAGGTGATGAGGCCTTAGAAGACACCCCGTTAGGGGATGCCGCAAGGAGAGCCCAAAGGCAACAGAGAAGGGATGAAGTTGAGTTGGTTGGCAAGATTATCGAAGAGATCGAGCAGTCAACTGCGGAAGAACAAGCAGAAGCCTACGCTCAAGCTACGGCTGAAGAGGAGACCCAAGGTAGTCCCCTCAACTTACGAGGTGACGGCCTTTTTGTATCTCTACCTACTCGCGCTGCACTAGATAACATTGCTGAAGAAAGCCCTGAACTTGCTATGCGTCTAGAACGCGGCCTGCTCATGGGCACCGTTGTAGAGGAAGAACTGTTCTTGTTCATAGATCAGGCGAATGAAGCGGGTATGGACACTGTCGAAGCCACTAAAGCGCTGCTCAACTATCTTAGGAAGAAGCAGAGCATGATGGCCGACCCCGAACAGGTGGTTAAGTTCTACGAGGAGCACCCAGAGGCTTCGCCTGAAACCACTCAAGCCCAGCGTGAAGAAGCTCAAGCGGCTGCGGCTTTAATGGAAGCAGAGCCTACTAAAGAAGTAGATGATTTTGCCCTTGAAGTATTGGGTCTTTCTAAGAGGGACCTTAACAAGTTAAGAAAAGAATCACGGGAGGCAGAAAAAGCAGCATACCTGACAGCCCTTAGCAATAAAATCGAGGGCCTAATTAACCAACATATTGCGGCGGGTGTCCCCGTTAAGGTGACTAAAGAGACCCCGTATGGGTTCCCTCTAGACGCCTTCCGGTCCCATACGTTAAGTGCGGTAGCGGGGGATGTGAGAGTAGGAAGGCAAAAAACGTTCAAAGAAGTTAATGAGTACATTAACGGCACCATAAGAAAGAAGCATCCCGTCCTCACCACGGACATGGATGCCGCAGAGCGTAAGCCGTTCATTCAGGGTGTTGATCAATCTAGGTTTACAGAAACGAAGATACCGAATACCAAAGGCATCCCTTATCAATATGATCCTGAGGGGGAGGCCCAGTTTAATAATGATCCTCTGTCTATGGCTGCTGCGGCCAGAGATCATATAGTTGTTGTGCCAGATGGGTTTACTGGTTTGAACCCTGCTATCAAGACCGACCAACTTGGGAACAAAACAGTCATAGTAGCAGTACACGCCCCACACCCGACTAATCCTGATCGGGTAATTGATCTTGTTACTGAAGTAGATGTTTCGCAGACCCTGACTAAATTTATTGAGAAGCCCCTCAAATTATCTAATGGGATTGATGTACCCCCAACGTTTCAGTTTTTAAATCTCTCTGCCCGTTTCGAGTCTGACGGTGAGACGTTCCCTATCTTTGAGCCCAGCATAGAGAACGGCGAAGCGGCCCCCATAACTATGGAGGAGGCTATGGCTAGAATGGATAGCCTCTACAAATATGCTCAGGGCATGTTTGTTGAAGAGACTCGCAGCGCTGAAACAGCCGACAGAGCTTCTCTTGAAGAAGCTGCTGAATTTGCAAATATACTAACCAGAATAGCTAATAGTACTTTCGGCGGCACGCTGAGTGGGAACAAAACCATTGATGAGGCAGTGCGGGCCGGTTTTATGGCCGACCTCCTAGTGTCTATACATACGGCTTTAAAGATTGATGCAGTGCGTCAGGAGTTATCTGATGGGGCACTTAGCCGCGACGAAGAGGGCAACTACGTTATATCTGATTCTGCGGTAGAACGTTTATTCCAGTATATTCAAATACCTGAAGTTGTCCCCACCTTGGCGATAGATGGAGGTAAACCCCTACCTTCGTCTACGGACAACCAGAAAAAAGCGTTGTTCCTTCTGGAGAACGGGTACTTAGGGGGTCGAGGCAAAGAGACACCTACTAAGTTAATTAGAAAAAGCCCGCGAGCTAAGACACCCAAAGAGGGATGGGAGAATATTGTCCTTAAGCATTTCTTTGAGTCCCGTCTTAATGAGAAGACGCAGAGACCAGCGGCTAATGGGAATTTCCCTGACATGGTTACAATTGTTCAGAGCCTTGCTGACAGAAACAAAAAAAGAGCCAAGACTGCGAGAGAAATAAAAACCAGTAACGAAGCTTCTGAAGTTTCTGTGGGCACTGCACAGCAAGCCCTTGAGGTCGGAGGGGAAGCTCAAGTAGGGAGTGACCCCACCGTTGAATCTACAGACGGAAGCCGCCCATCAGTTTTAAAGGAGCTTGCGGAATTACAAGAGCTTGCAAAACCTTTTGTAAAACAACAACGAGACGAAGACCCAGCTACTGAGCTGCCAAGGAAAACTAGGGAGACGCTTCGTCAGATTGCAAGGGCGCTAGACCCTCAAACAGAAAGGTTACCCTTTGATCAGCATGTAGTGATGTTGCTAGGGGCTCTCCGCAAAGGAAAAGCCACGACAGAAGTAGTAAATATTATGTTTGAAGCCCTTGAGAATGGGGACATACCACAAGAGCTTTACGATCTAGCAGCAGCAATAGCATCAGACCCTAAGCTATTTGGTAGGCGCGATCTACCCAATACTCAAGACGCACCCTCTGTTATCAGTGACAGGGAGGTAGACCATTACAGGCAGGTCAATGAGTCAGAGGTGGAGCGCCTTGGATTGCAGACAGGCGACCCAGAATCTGTGATCCAAGCCCTTACTGTAATCGCAGAGACCAGCCTTGACCCTGACAATCGTCTTGTGGCGCAGCTCTTGTTGAAAAACCCAGACCTGATCCGCTCTACTAATTTTGTTATATACAACGTAGTTGATGGCAGGGCTGGGTTCTACCACACCCAAGCGGGTAGAACTGGCCAAGATATAATCTCAACAGTAGCTGTAAACCTTGCAGGGTATTACGGTACAGGAGTGGAGTCGGTGCTCTTGCATGAGTATCTCCATGCGTTTACCAGCAAATTTATAAACGGCCCTACTAAGGGGCTTCCTAAAAGCCAGCGTAAAGCTCTTGCCCGACTAAGATCTCTGTTCGATGAGCTGCAACAATTCAAAGACGCGGGTGTCGGCGGTCCTGCGGGGATAGAATTCAGGGATGCTCTTAGTAGTATGAATGAGTTCGTTGCTGCATTCTTTTCTTCGGACTCTTTCCAGAAAAACCTAAAGGGTTTAGCTGCGGACAGAAGCGACATGTCTTATTTCAGGAAGATCATGGATGCTATCTTGGATCTGGTTGGTCTTAGTCGCAGCTCCCGACTGAACCGTAAGTTCCGTAAAGCGTTCGACAATCTCACCAACCTTCTTGTGGCGGGTAAGCCCAGCTCATACACAACTTCTCCTAAGTATTCGACTTCGCCCGCCGCTGCTTTAGAAGCACGATACAATGCCATAGCGGTAGCAACAGGCAGAGACTTTACTCCTTTTTACGGGGTCGTTCCCAAGGTGACAGAGACTGGAGATTTCGCAGCACTGCCAACTGAGGTCCAACAGGCAGTAACTCCGTTCACCACAAGATCGGTCGCAAACCCCGACCTGCAATTTATACCCGGCACGGTTGAGACTTTACCACAAGCGCTGAAGGGCACCGCTTTGTACAGTTCGTTTGAGGCAGTAAATCCTGATCAAGATGTAGAACTTAGTGCCAAACAACTGGCTATAATTAACCAAGCTATAGATAAAAGGGTATCACAGATACCTAACACTATTTCTGTGGCTGTGGTGGACTCTGCCGCTGAAGCTCCAAGGGCTTTTGAGGGGAGACCGAACGCTGCTGCGGTGGCTACACTCCTTAATGTAGATGGCGATACTGTTCCGGTTATCTTCATTTCGAGGGAGAACATGGTCAAAGCGCTGGCAGAGAAAGAAATACCGAATGCCCTCAACCTCGAAGCTACAGTAGATGCAGTTTTAAGTGAGGAGGTTTTCCATATAGCTGAGTTTAAAGCTATCCCTCAGGCAGAGATAGATGCTTTGGCGGGTAGTATGCGGAACTACGAGTTCGATGAGATCATTGACGAATATACTTCAGACCCCTCCCTGAATGGGAGACTTAAGCAAGCTATTGCAGACGGGGACGCGGAGACGAAGAACCAAATGATTGGGGAGATGCTTCGCATGAAGCTACAGAGAGTGCTGCGGGGCACTACTACTGAGGAAGATGTAGCCTTTTACGAGACAAACCCGAATGCGTTCCGCGTTATGCTTCGGTACTTTGCCAACATATTCCGTAGGCTCTACGCTAGATACAACTTGTCCAAGGACAATCCTGTTATTGCCAACATGATTCAGGAGATGTCCTACGATTTAGGGCACCTTGCGAATGGGGGTGCAGCCTTTGCCCCCACCCTGCCATTTGATCCTCGTGACCCTGATGCAGGTTACAGGGTTCTTGCTCGCCGGTTTGAGGCTACCGCTAGTGAGATAAAAGAGGACACAGAGATTAGTGAGGTACTAGCCCGTTTCAGGGGGATGTTTGATACCTTGAAGTTACCCTTCGCTACTTTCAGCAAAGGCAAGTACGCAGGACACGAAGGGACAGACGCGCTTCTTTATGGTGAAGTAGACCCCAGAGTGGTTGAGTTGAAGAAAAGAGAGTCGGCTTTCTTAGCTGCTATGGAGAAAGTTTCAGACGACAAACTTTCTAGGTTTGAAGCAGTAAGGAAAAGAAATCCTTTAGTGACTGACACCTTGATTGGCACCGCTAGTGGTAGCACAGCAGACGCGGTAGTAGATACTGACTTCAAAATTTCTAGAATCGAGGAGTACAGAGCTTGGAGAGAAAATCAGGAACAGTTAGTAGAGGCGGGGGAAGCCTCCCCGAATACCTTATCTAAAGCCAACCGTACGCTTAGGTTCAAGCAGATGGTGAAAGATAGAGTGAAAGAAGAACGGCTGCGTTTACAACAAGAGATACGTGACCAAATCTCTAGCGCATTTGAACAGATTCAAGATATTGATCCTGAGTTGGCTGCTGTGATCAAAGAGATCAGGGTATTTAATGATACTCTTAGCACCATAATGAAGAGCGAGTATGGTCTGTCTGGTAAGGTAGAGGCTAAGATAGATAGTCAGTCAGGCATATATTTGACCAGAGCTTACAGAGCTTTCAGTGAAGAAGGCTACATAGATAAGATACTCAAAGAACAGACTTCAGAAGTTTTCCAAGAGGCCCGCGATTACTTTGAGCAGAAGTGGGTTTCTACTCAGTCAAGGTTCTTAAGAAAGCAAGCTAGGAAAGCAGGCTCCCCTATTACAAAAGAGTTTGCTGACCAACAAGCTCGTAACGAGTTACAAAGCGAACGCGAGAGCAACCAAGATCCGGTGCGCGAAGCTATGGTCGCTTACCTGCAAGCGTTGGATGCCCGCGCTAACAACAAAGAATTGCTCAGACCACCCAAAGGTTTGACTAGAACGCTAGTTGCTAATCTGGAGAGTAGAAGAAAAGTACCCCCAGTTATCCAGAAACTGTTGGGTGTGTACGGCCCTGAAGAGGGTATAGAAAACTCTTTCCGCACCATGTCGGTTTTGACCCGCATGATAGCGAGGCAGAATTTTAATAACAACCTGATCGCCATAGGGTCCGACCCTGAAAACGATTTTGTTCTCACCCATGCTGAGATTAAGAGGAGAGTCGCAGCAGGAGAAACAAAACTAAGTGATTATGTTAATTTAAGAACAGGCAACAAGTGGGATAGCCGCGACGAACCACTACCTAAAGTGGGCGTAGAATCTGACTACGATAAAACGTTTGGTTACTACACCCCACCTGAACTTAATGAAGGCATGCGGAAAATGTTCAGCCCTGAAGCACGGAAGGGGGACCTGACTTCGCTAGAGAACGCCCTACAAGGAGGCATTACAATGGCTAGGTATTTAACTGGATTGTCGTTGTCCGCTAAGACAATGGGGTCCGTAGGTTTCTACCTGAGGAATGTCATCGGTAACTTAGTATTTTTTGGCCCCTCCCAAGGCCTTGGCCCCGTGTCCCTGCTTAGGATTATGTTTAGCAATGGGGGGATGAAACATATTTTCAAAGGCGTGTTTGGTAACACACGAGCTTTTGATGAATACTATGCTGAACTCAGAAGTTTAAATGTAATTGGGGGAGATCTTTACGCTTCTCAAATCAGAGACCTATTTAAAGGAGGGGGCGGCCTTAAAGACGCGCAGAAAGAAATCAATACCCTGCTAGATAAGATTAAAGTTTCAACAAAAGCAGGGGCTAAAAAAGTAGACCAAGCCCTTCTCAAGCGCCTAGAAAACTTGTCGCAAGGGGTGGATGCTTTTTACAAGATTGGATACTATGAAGCAGAGCGGGCTAATCTTACAAAAGCCAGACAGAGCGATATAGATACAGGGATTGATACAGGTTACCTGAATCTCAGTGACTCTGATCTTAAAGAAATGGCCGCTAAAAAAGTAAGAAGAACTGCTCAGTCTTACTCCGATTCAATCTATCTGGTTGAGAAACTTAACAAGAAGTTTGGGCCAGTGCTTACGCCTTTCTTCCGGTTCAAAACAGAAGTGATCCGCGTCACTATCAACACCTTTAAGCTGGCTATTGAAGAGATAAAAAGCCCCAACCCTGTTATCAAAGCGAGGGGTGTCAAACGTTTGATAGGTATCAACACTGTCCTCTTTGGTTTTTCAATGGTGATCCCCACTGCCGTAAGACTTGGCTTTGGCATCGAACAGGACGAGGATGAGTTCCTCAGAGCAGCAGGGCCAGAGTACAAAAAGTTCGCCACGTTCTTCTACTACAGTTCTGGCGGAAAGTTAAAGCAGGTAGATGCCACCTTCCTAAATCCTTATGCTATTGAGACTGATGGCACTCTCCGTCTTGTGGAGAATGTTCTTAGAGGGAAACCCGACAAAGGTATTCAAGCATTTCTTGGATCGCTAGGAGAAACTTTCTTGGATGAGCAAATTTTCTTGGGTGGGCTAATTGACGCAGGCCGAAATGTTAGGTCTGACAACAACCAACCTATCGTAGAGGAGTCGGATGACATCGTCACAAAAGCAACTAAGTACACTAGTTACGTTTTCTCGGAGGCTTTTGCCCCCAGAACACCGGCTGCTGCGGTAAGGGCGGCGTTGGATATTGGGGCAGAGCCACCAGCCGACCCTGAAAGATCAAGCGTCAGGAAACTCCTCAATGAGTTTCACCCAGCACGGCCCTACACCGTTGACCCAGAGCGCTCTTTCCAGAGGTACCTTGAAAAGAAACGGGACGAACGTAATAGAGCAACGGCACGGTTCAATGTGTTAAAGAGCAGAGGTTCTCTGACAGAGCGGCGCATGAGAAGAGAGACGCGCAAGTGGATCGACACTCGCAAGCGTATTGATGAAGAAATATACAGGACAGTGTACGCTTCACTGGATCTAGGATTGAGTCCTAAGAAAGCTGCTAATGTGATGAGTATCACTTCTCTTGGTATGGGTAAGAACCGCCAAAAGAATATAGTCTTAGGTCAGATGGATCGTCCGGTATTGACGGAGCCTTTCAAGAACTCCTTGATAGGATTGACCTCTGATGGTGCTGTAGGACGCCAAAGGATCAGGATTATTGAGGATGAGATAAAGAAGTATGGGCCGCGTATGCTAACGCTAGAGACCGAATAGCTTCGTACGCATCAAAGATCTGCTTATCCTCTGACATACGGGCCTCCAAAGATCTCGCTCTGGAGGAACAGGAGGAGGAGGTGAACTCTGAGGCGGGGCTAAAACAACACCCCGCATCAAACCATGTTACTTTGAACTCTCTTTTTGCAACTAAGATCGCAAGAATACACCACTCACACTTCCCTCCGTATTGCCTAAGATCTCTCCAGTGATAGCCCGATACTTCTGATACAGCCTTCCTGATAGAGTTAGTAACAACGGGTTGTCCCTGTTTCATCAATCCCTAAGTCTTTATCCACTTCCCTACTAGCGTTGTAGGCGCTGCGAAGAAGGCTTCTGATTGCGATCATCAAAGGCTCACCTTCTTGCAACTCCATCTCCCCTTGAACTACCCCGT
>Ga0160423_10003170_pt1 | contig 13715 bp, 29 predicted proteins | sample CRUFie14St8metaG_FD_108191 | JGI IMG/M metagenome (GOLD analysis project Ga0160423, IMG submission 108191) | Marine microbial communities from the Costa Rica Dome - CRUD Field 142mm St8 metaG | ecosystem: Environmental > Aquatic > Marine > Oceanic > Photic zone | place: Costa Rica: the Eastern...
AATTATTGAAGAGATTAAGCGTGTCTTTGACACAAAAGATGAAGGTGAAATTATGCTTTCGACTGTTCACAAGGCTAAAGGACTTGAAGCAGATAATGTATATATTCTCGCAACTGACAGAATGCCACACCCTCTTTCAGGAAAGGAAGGCAATAATCTTTGTTATGTAGCGATTACACGGGCTAAAAAGAATTTGTTCTTTTGTGGCCCACGACCATCAATTATATGAGGTAGATATAATGAACACTTATTTAGAAGCATTTAAACATTTAAAAGAAGAAGCGATGCAAGAAGACATCATGGAGATATTAGAAGATTTATTGAGTATTGTTGAACAAGATAGAGGAACAAATTATGTTATTTCTCTTCTTGGAGATTATCTCGAATCAATATTGGAGGGCTAAATATGGAATCAATTGTAGCAAAACGTGAATTAGGTAATGGCCGATGGGACAAAGCCTTAAAACGCAAAATGGTTGAATTGTCCGTTGCTGATAATTATGATGAAGCAAAAGAAGAATGGATTGCAACTGGTGAAGTTTGGTGGGCAGGAAACGAAGAAGTTCCTGATTGGGTCGCTAATTCACAAATGGGGCAAGGTAAGTGTCTTTGTGGACATATTGTAGTTTATCACTTTCAAATCACTAATACTGAAAATGGTATTGTTGAATGTGTTGGTAGCGACCATATCAATACTTATCTAATTATGCGAGCAATTGCAGAAGATGAGGGTATTTCGGTTGATGCTATTACTGATGAAAAGATTCAAGCATGGATTGATGTGCGAACAAAATCAATGAAAGCCGAAGCATGGTGGAAAGCCAATGGTGAAGGGTTTGAATTGATGTTTGATTCAGTCAAAGAAATGGATTTATTCTACAATGTTCGTGATACAAACAAAACCTATTATGACCCTGAAACTCAATGGTATGATACTGAAAAGGTTATCCGTAAACGAGCAGATGGTCAATTTGGTTCTCCTGATTATAAGATGGCTTCTATCGTTTGGCGATGGAATCATCCAGATAATCCGAAAGCACAGATTAATACAACTGGTTATCCTAATGACAATCTAATGAAGGATTTGTCTTTGTTCTATGTAATGCAAGCCCAGTATTTGCCACGATTTAATGAGGCAAAAGAAAAGCGAGAGAAGCGTATTGCTGAATTAGCCGAAGCACGACGAATTGCAGAAGAACGACGAGAACAAGCCCGTATTCGTGCAGAAGAGGCAGAAGCCGAGCGTTTGCGTATTTGGAATCTTGCTGAAAATGTTGAGAAGCGTAGACTTCAAGCAATTGAAGATGAAAAGCGTCGTGCTGAACAGGTTCTTATCCGTGAAAAACAACGACAGGAAAGAGAACAGCGTGATAAAGCAAGAGCAATTGCTAAAGAAATCAAGCAAAACGAAACGCTAAAGTCAAACAACGATGAGTTTGAGAATATGTGCGACTATTATGGTGTGCCTGTATTTGACGAATCATTTGCTGGTAATAATTGGGAACGAGAGTTTCTGTCCAGTATTAAGGAACAAATGCTTCAAGGTAAAACAATGTCCGATAGGCAATTGTCCACGTTGGGAAGAGTATTGACTAAAGACCCAGCAACAGAAAAACAAATCAATTATTTGATTAGTCTTGGCTATGAAGGTCGAACAGATAACCTTACAAAAATGAAGGCCAGTCAATTAATTGAAGAATATATTCAATGAAAGGTATTCAGTCGTGCGACCTCGTTACGACCTTTCTTGAAACCGCAGGTTTAAAAGTAAAAATTATCAAACAAATCTTGTCATAGACAACACTTCCTTGTCATAATTTATTGATAGTTTTCCTGCACCCACTCACGGGGTTTTTCCAATAAAAACAACATTCTTCTACCTCACGGAATAAATGGACTCCTGCCATGAGTTGTTTTCCCCATGCCTTTCAAGGTGTAAATATGATTAATTGGATTAAAAAGTTCTTTGTTGTATCAAAGAAAAGTAAAAGTAGGCCCAAGTGCAATATATGTTTCTTAGGTGCAGACTATCATATGTTGGTTCAATTTCAACGCCTTAACTTAGAAGAGGTAGACAATAAAATACTAATCAAAATTTGCGAGAGTTGTTACAATGAAATTAATGAAAGATATAATCCCGATTCACAATCACCGACCATACAAGAAGGAGTTTTTACTCAGGAGTTATTGGGCGGAAAAGAACAGAACAAGGGTCTTTAAAGAACTAAGGAGTTTGGGTATGCCTCCTTATCAAGCATACCAAATATCAATAAAAAGGATGTATGAAAATGAGTAAAAATAAAAGAGAATGTTTGTATAAAATACTTGAATATGCTGCTAAAGCATTACAATACGAAGAAAGGAATGATTCACATTGGAAGATTTGTGTAAGCCTTCTTCGACATGAATTGGGAGTATTGAAGAATACATACGATGAGGAGGAATGAATATGAATATAGAAGAAGCAAAAGCAAACGTAGAAAGACTATTAAGCGACAAATACGGTAGTGGTTCAATTAACCAAATGAAACAACTATTTGATGTCCTTATGGCCTGTGGAGTAGGTTATACTGCAAATCGTGAAGATAAGAAATCAGCAAATCATGGGCCATTTGATATACGCAACCATGAGGCTTTGATGACTGTTTTATCAGACCGTGAAACAATTCGAGAATTGGTTCGACGTTGGTATTATCGAGCCGAAAACAAGGACTTTGACCGTAAGGAGGACTAAATATGAAAGTTAAACACATGAATGTAGAAATAATCTATGGAAATATTATTCACAATGATGGAACAGTTGTTAAGAGAACAATCACAAAGTATGAAACAATGCAGGATTTGCGCCAAGCATGGAGTGAATCCGTTACACGAAACAGAATGCAATTTCGTGAAGCCGACTTACAAAATCTAACTGTTGAAATAAGGGAATATGTTCCTGCGGAAGAATATTTCGATGTATATGATATGTCTCAAGAGGAAGAAGAATGAATATATTTGCACTATCTAAATGTCCACATGAATCAGCAAGACAAATGATTGATAAGCATATTATCAAGATGCCGACAGAAACTTGTCAAATGTTGCATACTAACATTCTTTATATGCAATATGTTCAAGAACACGGTAAAGAACCACAATTGAAGCAACTTAAAGCATTTCATAAAGAGATTGGTTCGGATTTGATGAAGCCAGCGATGCTAAACCACCCCTCAACCATTTGGGCGAGGCAATCTTTCAGTAATTTCATGTGGCTTTTTGAACATGGATTGGCTCTTTGCGAAGAATACAAGATTCGCTACCCTAAAGAAGATAAAAAGGGAAACATCATAGAACACGGTTCATATCATAGAATACTTCAATGTAATTCTTATACTGATTTGGTTATTGATTTTGAATTTAATGGAGATTCTTTAATACCAGTATTTATTGCTATGGATGACCAATACCGAATCAAAAACACATTCGATGACGGATGGGAATTTGTAATACAGTCCTATCGTCATTACTATCTTGAAGGCAAATGGGATATTGCCGAATGGAAAAACAATAGGCGACCAGATTGGTTTCCTGCGAATCACTTCGCAAAGAAATATAATGTAGGAGTTCGTGCCTATAATTCCCGAAACCCACGATACCCAAAACAACTAATGGAGGAATAAATATGAAAGGAAAAATAGTAGGATGGAATATCTATATAGAAGTTGAAGATGAAGTTACAGGACACCTGCAATTGATTGCATGGAATATTAGTGATGGAATCGCTCAACAATTAGACGAAGAATATCAAGAATTATTGGAGGAAGAAGAATGAATATTAGAATAGCAAACCGATGTATTGGATGTGATGTAGTAGTGAGTAGGAAGAACCCTTATTGTTTTTCTTGCTTGAATGAATTAAAAGAAAAGGCAGGTGAATAAAATGTATAGTGAATTTGAAAATAAAATATTAGATAAATTGAAGAAAGAATTTGGTTCGTTGCATGATGCAATGGAAGAAGAGATTGTTACAGAAAAAGTGCAAGTTGCACGTAATCTTTATGAATTATCTGTTGAAGAGTTCCGTGTCAATCAATCAGCACACAACTATAATATGCTGATTCTTGCTATGGTTTCACTTCAATATTGGAATCAAAAGAGAGTTCGTTTTTTTAGCACATCGGAGGATTTCTGATGTGTGGTGCAATATCTGTTCCTTGTGAAACAGAAAACTGTGAACGATATACCAAAGAAGTATATTGTGAACAATGTAAAGCGAATAGAAATCATTTAACTGGTGTTTAAGATGGAATGTAATAAATGTCAAGGAACGGGTTGGTATAAAGTGCCAAACCATCGTCTTGAAATAATGGAGAATGTTGAGTGTATGGATTGTTTGTTGAATCAACAGTTCAAAGACCACTTAAAAGAGGAATTAACTCGCTTAATAGTGAACACAAGCCCACAAAAACTTGCACAAATTGTTGCACAGTTAGTCGTCAATTCGGTGGATAGGAATGAGAATGACGACATTCAACGCATTGAAGGCATTATTCATACAAAGAATGTAATCAATGCCCTTGCGCTTGCAGAAGCGTATTCACAATGATAAATGGTTCAAGGGCATATGGTGTAATGGATAGCATTTTGGCCTTCTAAGCCGAAGATACGGGTTCGATTCCTGTTATGCCCGCCATTTATCGTTAATGACCAGCCTTGACCTAACGACGGCCATTTTTGGGGTCTTTAAATACCCTCGACCTGTTGCTATTTCAAGGCGCACACAAAATCACAAATGAGGAATTAAAATGTATAGTAAAACAGAAACAATGCAAACTGTTGTTCTTAATGTTCTTTTGAACAATGAAGAAGTAACAATTGAAGAATTTAAAAATGCGCTAATTCATGCTGGATTAGTTAAACAGACAGACGAACCTATGATTAATACGGTTCGGGCTTTATTGATTAGTCTCAATAAGTTTTTCAAAAGACATAACGTTCAGTTATACAAGGGCAACGGAGATGTTTTTAAACTCAAATATTCTCGAACAAAAGAGGCGGTTAAGTTCGCTTTCCTTAACTTGAGAGAGAATATGTATGACGAAGAAGGAGAAAATGTTGGGTGGTTCTTTCAACACCCAGTAGCATTAGAAAAAGAAAGGTTGGAATTAATATGAACACAAATGTAGAATTTAGAATAATTGACGCAGAAGATATGCCACCATTGGTAATATCACAGAATGAAAATGATGAACCAAAGGTAGTGATTAATACTTATCATCGTCTTTGGTTAAGTCTTAACCGACGATTGATTGCAGGTATTATTGACGCTTTGCCTGAGAAACTAGATATGATTTTAACTGCATATCTTGAACAACAAAGAGCGTTTGAAAGAATGGACAGGGTGAACTAAATGGTAGGCTATACAAAACAATGCAGACAATGTGGTAATAATTTTACGACAAAAAGTGCAAAAGCAGGAAGATGGCAAACTAGATGTGATGATTGTTTTAATAGTGGTAAAAGAAATCATTATGAGAATCGTAGGCAAGAAATGGTTCTAAATGCAGAAGCATCACTTCGCAAAGATATTGATAAACTTGAAGCGAAGGTATCTGATATTGATGTTCTTATTTCTGCTGAAATAAGTAATCTCATGCAAAATTTAACAGATAACGACTTATTTGAAAAGGTAAATCAGTCTATAAATAATAGATTTGATTCGCTTTTGTTAAAGATAGAAGAAGAGAACGAAAAGTTCCGAGAAAAGATTCAAAGGCAAATAATGACTTTGAATAATAAAATTGTAAGAATAATGAAGGAGAGAGATGAATGATTAAAGGATTGTTAAAAGGAATGGCATATACGGTTGGTTTCGCTGTATTGGGCGGTATTGGTGTATCTATTGTTGCACATATCGCTGAACGAGACTACCCTTTGGAGTAGGGTTTTGCACTCCTTTATATACTTTGGAAGAGTAGAGAAAACACATCGGAGATGATAATATGATTAAGTTAAGAATTATGAACGAAACTGGACACACAGAAGTAATGCTCGCTGATAGCGAAGTTATTGACCAAATTGACCGCCACCCGACACATTGGGTCTTTGTTGATGGAGAAATCACAAGCCGTGAATCCATTAATGAGATTAATTGGGAAACGGTTCAATCTGTTGATTTAACCCCTGCTATCGTTGGGGGCTATTACTGATTGTAATTGTTTTCACTACTTTTCCAAACCACATTGGGGGTAGCGTGAGGAATAATCCTCCTTACGCTATCCCCTTTTTTGGGTGATGACACCCGACCTATTCAATTTTATTGACATAAATGGATTAAAAATAATGCTAAACCTCAAAGGATGGAAGTATTCCTCCGCTATTGAGATAAATGGTTTAGCAATAGTAAAGCCCGATTTTTACGCACCCCGCCATGTCCTCGCTATGGGCAACAGGGGGTATATTTATGCAGACGGGCAGACTCGGATAGAATACGCAGGTCAGATTTTTTCATCAACAGATGAATTACTGAATACTTGCGGAAAAGATGCTATCGAGCATTTTAAGGACTGGGTATTCCTTGAAGAAAAAGAATGGGTGATAACAGACGGAAGCCGTTGGTTGTCCTCATTTTCAGACCTTTCAGAATTACCTAAAAGAAGTAAATACAGGTGTTAAATATGACTCAAGCCCCAAACAAGAAAATTTTATCAGATATTACAGTTCACATGAAATATGCAAAATACAAGCCCGATGAATTACGAAGAGAAACATGGGATGAAATTGTAGAAAGAAATATGGAAATGCATATTAAGACTTATCCACAACTTGAACAAGATATTCGAGATGTTTATACTCACTTTGTAAAGACTAAGAAGGTATTGCCTTCTATGCGTTCTATGCAATTCGGTGGAAAGCCAATTGAAATTAGCCCTAATCGGGTGTATAATTGTGCTTATATGCCAATTGATACTCACATCGCTTTTAGCGAGGCTATGTTCTTATTATTAGGAGGAACTGGCGTAGGTTATTCAGTTCAGCGACATCATGTTGAATTGATGACTCCTATTCAACATCCTAATCCAAATCGCCAACGACGATATTTAGTCAATGATTCAATAGAAGGTTGGGCTGATGCAGTAAAGATTCTAATGGAATGTTATACTGGTATTAGAACATCTACACCTACATTTGATTATTCTGATATTAGACCAAAAGGCTCTCTTTTAAAAACTTCTGGTGGAAAAGCGCCCGGCCCACAACCATTAAGAGAATGTCTCGTTAAAATTGAAGGTATGCTTCAAAACATTCCTAATGGTTCTATGTTGAAGCCAATTCAAGCACATGATATTATGTGTCATATTGCTGATGCAGTTCTAAGTGGCGGTATTCGTCGTGCGGCTATGATTAGTTTATTTTCAGCAGATGATATGGAAATGATTTCGTGTAAATCTGGTAACTGGTGGGAAAAGAATCCACAAAGAGGCAGGGCAAACAATTCAGCAGTATTACTACGACATAGAGTAACAAAAGATTTCTTTATGGATTTGTGGAACAGAATTAAAGCATCTGGTTCAGGAGAGCCTGGAATTTATTTTAATAATGACAAAGATTGGGGAACAAACCCATGTTGTGAAATTGCGCTAAGACCATATCAATTCTGTAACTTAACCGAAGTAAATGCTTCAGATATTGTAGACCAAGCAGATTTAGAATCAAGAGTATCAGCCGCAGCGTTTTTAGGAACATTACAGGCTGGATATACTGATTTCCATTATCTTCGTGAAGTTTGGCGTAAAGCAACTGAAAAGGATGCTTTGTTGGGTGTTTCCATGACAGGTATCGCTTCAAATGTTGTTGAGAACCTTGATTTAGAAATGGCCGCTTATGAAGTAAAGAAAGAGAATGAAAAGGTTGCTAAGTTAATTGGCATTAATCCTGCTTCAAGAACAACCTGCGTAAAACCTGCGGGAACAACTTCTCTTGTTTTAGGAACATCTTCGGGTATTCACGCTTATCACGATGAATATTATATTCGTCGTTTGCGTGTTGGTAAGAATGAAGCAATATATGGTTACCTTTCTTCTAACCACCCCGAACTGGTTGAAGATGAGTTTTTTAATCCGCACGAACAAGCAGTTATTTCAGTTCCACAAAAAGCACCTAAAGATGCTATTACTCGACATGAATCAGTATTTGATTTATTGGAGCGAGTAAAGAACTTTAGTATTCGTTGGGTTCGTGCAGGACACAATGATGGATTAAATACTCACAATGTTTCCGCTACAATTTCTATTAAAGAAGATGAATGGGAAACAGTAGCCGATTGGATGTGGTTAAATCGCCACTATTACAACGGCCTATCCGTTTTGCCTTATGATGGCGGAACATACACTCAAGCACCTTTTGAAACTTGTGATAAAGAAACTTATGATAAATTGACTGAATCTTTGAGAGATGTTGATTTAACTATGGTTCAAGAATTACAAGATGATACGGACTTATCGGGCGAATTAGCCTGTGCTGGCGGTGCTTGCGAAATTTAAGGTGATTAAATGAAACTCTTCAAAAATTATGAAGAGTATTTAGAAACAATAACAATAATATGTAGAGACTTATCTGATGAATCTCTCAAGAAAATAGGAATGGCAATGAATGTCTGTGATTCTTACATGGATGACGACGAAAAAATATATAGACTAAATACTACTGTGATGAAATGTCTGTGGGAAATTGAGGAAGCCATTCACATGGGCTTCACGCAATACTTAAAGAAAGAATATGCCAAGATAAGAGAAGCAATAGAATATTATGAGGCAAACTGCGAAGATGAAGAAGATTGTCCTCTATGTAAAATAAGAATGAAAATGAAAATAAAACTGGGGAAATGGCATGAAAGAAAAGAATCCCGAATATATTCTCAATAAGAGAAACAATAAACAAATAGCCACACGCTGTCGTGTGTGTGGTGGGCAACTTATGGTCGCCCATGAAATTAAGAATGAAATACACGATAAGTGCGATAATGATGACAGAAATGTCTATATGATGTGATAATATGAAATTAAGAATAAGTAAGCCCGATGATAGTTCAGGTTATTATGAATGTAATATTACTTGCGAAACCCATCGTTTTGCTCCAGAACAAAGAGTATCTTTCCTTAGACAAGCGAAAGACCCTATTCAAGCAGGACTTGAAAAGTTCTGGAGAAATGTTATTTCGCCAAGAAGAAAAAACCATTGGTCAAACCCAAATAGTTTTGATGAACACTTTCATCATATTGTATTTATTGAACAATGTCCTATTGTCCTATCAAGAGAAGGCATTCGTTATCAATTAAATGGCAAGTCATACAGTTTAGCAACCATTTGTTCTGCATTAGCAAGAATTACTTACAAGGCTTGTTTTGAAAAGGATGGCGCAACGCTATTATCTTCATTGTATGCAACACTTGACTTACCAGAAAATGTCAAGTATTGTCTTGAAAATCGTGCTCCTTATCATTTTCATGATAATATGGTAAAACAAGAGGTTCGTCTGAATGTTGTTCAGATTGATGATAAGATGTTGGCTATGGAAATTAGTGATGGTATTTGGGGAGAGATAACCCCAAGTCAATTAGATTCCTTTTGTAATTTTTATCTTCATGGTAAAAAGCGTGGTAGTTGGAAAACATTAGGGCCAAAGAAACTATATACTAAGTTAATGGGTCGTGAACCATCGAAGGCGGAGGATAAGGTCATGCGAGCGTTCTTGATGCAAAATCGTATGCAGGATATTGTTGATGCGAGAGCATTAGAATTAGTTGCTGATTTGTTGAAACAACACGCTGGAAAGATTGCAGCAAAATATGATGAAGATGGAACATTAACAACCCTTTATGTTAGGGGTAAGCACTATGATTGGAAACTCACTAACAACCGATATAAGTCTGGTATTCAAATGGTTTCTACATTTGTATGGCAACCTAATATTGGTTATGATGAAGATGAAGAAGGAGAGAAGTCTAAAGTATTTACAGAACCTAAATGGCAAGGGCCGATTTGTATTGACAATATGGCCGAAGGTTCTCCATTAGGCGACCAATTCGCAACAAGAGCATTAGCACTCATTAATGACTTTCACACAATAAATATAGTTAATACAATTAGGTCTTATCTTAAGGCTGACCCGAATGAATATAGGATTGATAATAATGATTTGCGATGAATGTGGTTGTAAAGAGAATGTTTTTGACGAAACTCTTGGAGAAAGAGTTTGTGCTCAATGTGGCTTAGTTTTAGTTCAAGAATTGTTTGAAGAAACAGTTCATATTTTGGATAAAGTAGGTAATGTTAAGCATTCACCAGATAAAGGCAAACTGGGTTCAGTTATTACTGGTAAAGGTTCTTTCAAGTTCAATAAGTTCGGAAAGAATAGTGTCATCCCTCAACACATTCAAAAGGGATTGATGCATTGTAATATGGTTTTATCCCATGTTGCACCGAACCTAAAATTAAATGATAGAGTTGAGAAACTGTATATGGAAGTCCATAACAAAAATATCTTTGGTAGGAGCAGTTATGAATCAAGAGCAACGGCTCTTGTTTTCTATGCGTTAAAAGAAAACGGAACACCGCATCCTATGAAAGATGTTATGGCTGAATTTAATCCTAATGAAAAGTCTGTCAAAAGATTGGTTAGGAAAATTAATCAATTATATCGCAATAGTGCGAACTACACTCCAATTAATCCTCAATACCAACTTGAGCAGACCTTATCTAAGGTAAGTGATGATTTGGAATTTAGGAGACAATGTTTGAAAGTATTGGAGTTCTTTGAAGCAAAAGTAGAAAAGAACACCTTTAATAAAGGCAGGTCTTATTATGCTGCAATTATTTGGATTGCTGCTAAGATGAATGTCAATACTTCAATCAAAGATAAATTACTCTCCGAGAAAACAGGATTCTCTCGTTGGGTAATTTGGAGACAGACCAAAGAAATACTTGGCATGGTTGGTCTTGAAAATGCCAGTCAAGTAAAAGGAAAACAATTAAGTGAATTAGGTGAATAAAATGGGAAAGATGAGTCAATTAAGTGCTATGCTGGATGATGGAGTATCTGCGAATAATATTGCAGAATGGCTCTTTAGTCTTAAGGTTCAGCGTGGTGAAGATATAAATGAAAATACTAAATTTGAATGCCTTCATTTAGCGAAGAAGTTCAAAATGGAACACGAAGCAACAAAGAACATCAGGAGGAATAATGATGTTTGAAAAAGAATGGAATAGAATAGCGAAGAAAGTATATAAGAACGCAGTTAATCATGGATTCTGGAAAGATGAAGTGAATGATGGTGAAAGAATGGCTTTAATTCATGCTGAGATTAGTGAGGCATTGGAGGCTTTGCGTGAAGGTAATCCTTCATCAAATAAGATTATTGAATTTACTAATCTTGAAGAAGAATTAGCCGACGCAGTAATTCGTATTATGGATTACGCATTTGGCAAAGACTTAGATATTGCAGGAGCAATTATAGCAAAGATGGAATATAATGAAAGCCGTGAGTTTATGCATGGCAAAACATTTTGAGGGAATCAATATGAAGAAAAAAACAAGTTTTGAAGAAATGATTACAGAACTACAAAATAAAGGAACGCAGGTTATTACAGCAGATGCCTGTATGTGCGCTAAATGCGTAGAGAGAAGAAAAAAGCATGGAACAATACCGATGAGAGTTGTTCCTGAAAAATCGGATGACCCTATTCAAGAAGCAAACAGGAAAATGGCTATTGATTTAATGGCTGCTACTATGCGTAAAACTAAACAAGCACAAAGAAAAAGAAAGAATAACAATAAGAAAAAGAAGGAGGAATAAATATGAATCATGTAGAATTAACATACTATACAAAGAATAGCGAAAACAAATACGAACATCATACGGTATCTGGAGAATTAGTGGTAGGTAATGCCATGTTTTCAGATATGGTAGGAGTAAGGAATAATAACGAAGGTATTATTCTTTTTCCTGCATCAACACTAGTTAGACTACAAGCCGACGAATTAGATGATATGTTTTTGGTTAAGTTTGGTTTGTTGCAGGAAGTCATTAATCATCAGGATAATGAAATGTCGAACAAGATTAACAATGGTGGCGGAAATCACCTATTTGGTTGAGGAGGAATAAGTATGAAAGGGGATATTATAGAAGAATGGTTAAGAAAAAGAGATTGGGTTGTTCCTCAAATGAGAGCGTCATTTGAAATGGAAAAGCAAAACTTGGTTCATTTTAAAAAACTTACATTTGAAAGTTATTGCGAATTATTAGCAATGAGATTTATGATGCTTTTACACAAAGACCCAGCCCTTTGGGATTTTGATTTATTGGAGGAGTTTGAATGAGAAAGATATTAGTAATTGGAGCAGGTGGAATTGGAAGTTTTCTTATTCCTATTTTGGATAAAGTTGGTCTTTACCGCATTCATGTGGCTGACCCTGATGGAGTAGAAACAAAGAATTTACCCTATCAAAACTTTAAGAAAGGACACGTTGGGCAGAATAAGGCTCAAGTAATGATGGATTCTTATGAATCTGTTGCTACTTTCAGTAAATACCCAGTTTTAACTGAAAAACAAATGCAGGGCTATGACCTTGTGATTTGTTGTGTGGATAACATCGGAGTAAGACGAACTTTATACAACACAACCCTTAAATGGCTTGACCTACGAGCGCAAGGTAGAAACGCTGCGCTTGTGTCGCATAAGGCTGACCCTAAGATGTATGATATGCTTTTAGCAGGAGATGATAGAAGTTATTCTTGTCAAGGGGATTCATGGGATGGAACAAATAGTAATGTTCATTTCATGCAGGTCGCAATTGCAGGATTAGGCGCACAATGGACTCAAAGATATTTTAATGAAGAACAAGTGAGAGAATATATGGTGGTGAACGTATGAGTAAATGGACAAATGATGAAATTGCAACATTGATTATTTCAAGAGCAAAAGGTCTAACATGGGCTGATGTTGCTAAAGAAGTAAATTCTAAACACGGAACAAAGCGACATGGAAGCGGTTGTTCTTCTAAGTATAAAGAATTAATGAATGTTGATATTGCCAAAGAATTTACAAAGGAACAAACTGATTTTATACAGGCAATGTTTCTAAATAACTTTAAAACTTCACAGATAATTACGGGATTCAAAGAACAATTCCAAAGAATTATTCGAGACGATGATGTTGATTTTGTTGTTAAGCAGATTCAACACGAAGAAAAGGTAGAAGAACAGATAAAAACACAAAAGAACAAAATAAAGAAGGAGATGAAAAATATGAAAAGAAATCTTACAAGATGGACAGAAAAAGAAGATGAACAACTTAGAGGGTGCGCTAATGCTAGAGAAGCATTATCATTAGGTCTTAATCGCACAGAACGTGCGGTTGAACAAAGATTCTATTTTCTTAAGAGAAAGGCTAAGAATCAACCAGTTGTTGAAAAGAAACAAAAGAAAGGCGCAAAGCGTGGTCGAATGACTATTCTTGAACTTCAAATGATTCGTGATTGCGAAACAGTTGAAGAAGCATTGGCTTTGAATTTGCGAAAACCCGAAACAATTATTCGGCAATTTGCTACACTAAAGAGTGTTCAGGCAACAAAGACCAAAAAGACTCCTAAGAAGAAAAAGACTCATGGAAACAAGGGTAAGAAATATGCTCCTCGTTGGACAAAAGAACAAGATTATGACCTTGTTCTAAAC
>Ga0160423_10003171_pt1 | contig 13714 bp, 14 predicted proteins | sample CRUFie14St8metaG_FD_108191 | JGI IMG/M metagenome (GOLD analysis project Ga0160423, IMG submission 108191) | Marine microbial communities from the Costa Rica Dome - CRUD Field 142mm St8 metaG | ecosystem: Environmental > Aquatic > Marine > Oceanic > Photic zone | place: Costa Rica: the Eastern...
CTTTGACTTCTTGGGCGACTTTGACTTCTTGGGCGACTTTGACTTCTTCGCGCAACTAGCTTTACGAAGAACCTTCTTAATCTTGCCTTTCTTTGAACCACTCTTGTACATCTTGTATGAACCCTTTCTCCAAGAACACTTTTTGCTCTTATTGCAAGGTGACTTAGTATTTGCGGCGCACTTCTTACCACGGTAAGATGGTTCGTTGTTCCACGAGAAAAGAGGCATCGAAGTGGATGCCATGTCTTTGAAACCATCAGAGGTCTTCATAACAGTCATTTCAGAACGCTTGCTGTCAAAATCGTTGCTGCCAAGTTTGACACTGCTTCTTTTCAAAGCTTCATCAGCATATCCTGAATACTGAACAACTCCATTGTCTGTTGACAAAAGAGCCCACACCTTCCCATAATTTTCATGAGCTGGGTTGTTGCAAAAACCTGCAACTGAATTTTGCACATCTACGGTGCCATTACGCATTTCTGCAACACGTTCGAGAGCGCGACGAGCGGACGTCTTAGTTATCTGCGGACTATTGTATGCCGGCATGTTTTGTTTCTTTCACGAAATAAAAAAAATGTGGCATGTCGACTATAAAAATGAAAGACTTTTTTTTTAAAATATGGTAAAGACATACAAAATAAATTATTATTATAAAAAAATGAAAGATACTTTAGTCCTTATCATAGGTGTGATCACATTATGCCGAGTTGTAAAATCAATTTCAAAAGATATATGTTCGCTTAAATTCTTGACAACATATTCTAACATACTCACACTCTTTATGATAATTATGCATTTATGTGACAAAACACATAAACATCTATTCAGTGCAATTTCGAATGTAAATTTTGGTATGTTCACTGCATTTTGGTTCGTATACATGTTCTTTGGAGAAAAGGCAATTTATGGAAAATATAAACCTTTAGTGTTTGAAGTATATGCAGACCATATGTTACTTCCAATCGCTACAATTACGATTGCAATTCTTTCGAATTGCTATACAAATACAAAAGAAAGTACAAAAAATACAATAATGCTTGGAATATTCTGGATACTTTTTACGCTTTATAGTGGTCCAGCATACCCGTTTTTATGTAATAGTGATAAAACACTAAATATTCCTAAATTGACTGTCATGGTGGTTTGCTTTGGTTTCGTTGCGATTGCTTTTGATGGTGTATGTTCCGATAAGAATTCTAAGAAAGATGAAAAATAAAATATATAGTGTCGTAAAATGATTGACAGCATAACTTACAAAGGAGTACAATATAATTTCACAAAAGAATTGGAAAAAATCAAAAAGCAAGTAGATATCTTTACATCAAATTTGGAAGGAATTCCACCTAAAAACGATCTAGAAACACATGCAAAAAATGTATGTCGTATACACGCACATACAAGATCATTTGATTGGAAACAACCGGCTAACAAAAATAACGGAAGTAGCGGGACAGGAACTGGTTTTGTTTTAAAAAGTATGCAACCTGACGACGAAAATACGATTTTAATTATCACAGCACATCATGTTATTGCAAACGCAATCCAAATAAGAGTTAAATTTAACAAAATTTCTTCAGAAGATGTCACTGCAAAAATTGTTGGATGTAATCCAGTAATGGATGTTGCATTACTATCAATACAAGAAAAAGATATTAAAAAAATGCTTAATGGTTTTGATCTAGGGAATTCAGATGAAATAGGTCCTTTGGAAGAAGTTAGAGCGATGGGTTTTGCATTAGGAAAAGAACACCTACAAACGACACAAGGAGTAATCAGCGGGAGAATAAGCAAACCAGGTAGATTGCAAACCACAGTTGATGTCAATCCAGGTAACTCCGGAGGTCCACTTCTTAATGCAGATAACCAAGTATTGGGAATCATAACATCTGGTCTGACAAATGCAAATGGTATATATTATGCAGCTCCCATTTTTGAATCCAAAATAATGTTTGATAGAATGTTAAAATCTACCAATAAAATACAATCACCTCTTACTGCTGAAGGTGCAGTTCTGGATTTTATACCATCTTTAAATAGCTCTTTTACAAAATCAAACAAAGTTTTACTCGAAAACCTATCTACTGAAGATGTATTTGAAAATGGAATTTGTTGCACCGCAGTGCATCATAAAATAGAATACCCCCAAAATATTGAAGATGCTAAGAAAAATATACAAAAATATGATGATGAAATTTCAAGCAAATGTCTAACATTTTTGGAAACTTTGACACCCACCCTCATAGATGAAATGACAAAATGTGATTGGAAAAAAATCCTGTTACTTAACTTTAATCTTAAAGAATGCTCGCAAATCATGACAAGATTAAAAAATTCTACCTTTCAAAAGGGTGACATCGTTTCAAGTATTACAGTCAATGACAAGCTTTACGAAATTGATTCTCATATGAATTGCCAATTTGATTTTTGGCCAGATAGATTACCTTACATTAGTATTTTAGATAGATTATCAATTGGAGACCGAATTATCTTTACAGTTGGAAGATTTCATAATAAAACAAAAAAATATAAGCGCTCCAAAGTTGAAGTTATATTAAATAAATGCATGGATGAATTTAGAGAAATATTTGCAGATACAGAGTCAGTGCCTTTCTTATCGTTGGCAGGTGTTGTAGTCATGCCTCTACTACATAATCACATTCCATTGTTCAAAAATAATAGCATGTTGAGTATGATGGATACACCAATGGCACCACACAAATCTCAGCTTTTAATTACTCATATTCTGCCAGAATCACCATTTAATAAGTCTGAAAGCATAAGTTCAGGTGATATGATAGTCGCAATTAATAACAAAAGAGTTGACACTTTAAAACGACTAGCTCGAGTTTGGAAAAAATTAATAGACGAAAAAAAACCGATTACTCTCAACATGAGAGATGGATCATTAACAACTGCCACAACAGAATCTATTCTAGCAGCAGAAGAGAAAATTGTACAAGAATATAAAAGTAAAGAATACATAAAAACGAGCATTTAAAAAAATATTTGTTTAAGATATCGATATGCGAGTGTGTTGAAAATATGGGGAAATTCACGGTACTTGAATAAAAGTCCTTCTAGCCCGGGGTGTTCGTTTGTGTCATATTTTGATATCATGAATTCTTGTTGACTCGCAGCAAGATTGAATGGCATGTGGATTTTGTGAGCTCATTTTTTTGATGAATTATAACAAATGCCATCCAATGAAAATCTGGAATTATTTGTAATTGATCATATACTGGACTTGATACATGAAATTATGTCTTACGATGAAAATAATATAATTGAAAAACTTGAAGAGAAAAGAACTTTTTACATGAACATAAAATCTCAATATGAAAAATTGCAGTCCGAATAAGTGCAGTGAATTTTTTTTCACACGGTGTCGAGTTGGGTTAATTAGAAGTCGGAAGTAAAACATAAGCTATCAACACCATCATAAGGATGGGTAGCATAAAGCACGATATCATGTTTGGCCGTAGGTACGGCCACTCTTCCTCCTCATACACAACTTGGTACGATACTAGACCGGTCATTCCCGGAAGGGGACGCTTGACACGTCTGAAAACCATATTATTTTACACATTTTTTTAATATATGTAAAATAAATGGAAAATATGACATTTGATATGTTAGACACGATATGTGAAAAGATAGTACAACAAAAATCACTCTTCCATGGTTTGATTTGCACATGCACATTTTTACATAATTTCGGTAAATATAGAAAACAAAATAATGAAAACAAATGTATGATGGATACTCTAAAATATGACAATATAGAACAAGCTGCTATCATCATTCATAAACATAAAAATGCTGATGATGTTTTCAAATTAGCATTAATACATGGAAGCAATAATATCGCATGGTGGACTTGGTCACAACATCGACCATTCATGACAATACAAATATTGATGGATGTGCAAAAACAAATGTTTATCAGCGATTCTTTCAACTGCAACGAATTCACATACAGAGTCTTGAAATGTATACAGTGTGCTCATGAAGCTGCTCGTAAACGGTCTTTATTCATTTAATTACTTCATTTCCGGAAATCTGTGGTTTAGACCAAACATTCATTTTATAACCCCATTCAAATAAGAATTGGCATAAAACAAAAAACCTTCGCGCATTCGTGATTGATTGATCATGCATCAACTCAGATATAATATTGTTGATAAAATTAAGTTTTTTTTCTAAATTTCTTGCGTTTAAACGAGTAAATCGTTGAATCGTGTAAAAACAAAAACATTTCATCCAATCTAATAACTCATTCGCGATAGGAAGTAACCTTAACATTGTATCTGAAAGTGACTCGTGATTCAGAGGATACCAACATATCATAAAATCCTTATGCCATGCATACTCTTCACTTGTAAAATGAGAACGAATCAAACAATACTTTATAAAACTCAATTGATCAAATGATAACCTACACCATAAATTTACCAACATATCACAACCATCTGGATGTGCTTTACGACAAACAGGACAAGATATAGTATTACTAGACACATACCACTCTTCAATACAGTCTTCATGAAAAATATGCATACAACCCTTAATTGCAACTCTATTTTCCTTACACTCTTCCAAACAAATAGGACAAATCTCCATACTTATATCTATCCAAATAAAAAAAAAATACAACAAAAAATGGTAAAAGGAGCATGTGTGTTTGATATTGATAATACACTCACATGTGATCAGAAATGCACAAACAAACAAATAAATATGATGAAAAAATCAATCGAAACATGCAGAGAAAATGACTTTGAAGTGGTTATTAATACAGCTAGGCCACCACAACCAAACATGCTTCATGGAATAGATACTAGAATAAAAACTTTACTGAAAGGAACACAAGTATACTCGAGAAAAACATCGTGCACTAATAGTGTACCCGCAGAAAAATTGAATAATATGAAAAAAATAGCGAAAGCTCTTAAAGTACCACTGTATAAAACAGTTCTAGTTGACGATCTGTTACAAACCTGTCGACATGTGAATAACAACGGAAGCACCGCAATCCATGTACATAAGGAAAATGGAATAGATGAGAATGAGTTTACAAAGATTCAAAAATTTGTTACGACTAACAAACATCCGAAATAATTACTACCTTACGACATCGAATCTTAGAAACACTATTCAGCAGGTGCGCCTGTCGCAAGCGCAGTCGCATCTCTGCCAGATAATTCAAATAGGTCATTTATATCTTTCTTAAAGTTCGCATCTGCCATAGATATACAATTCAGAAGATGACGCGCAATCGAAGCATCGATTATGCCATAGTCCCAATGTAGTAAGATACCAATAAATGCATCAAAATCATCTTCAGACAAAATTGATTTAGCTTGCCTCAGAATATCATCGGCACCAAAGCGAAGACACATTTCTTTTATATTTGCATAAGAAATCATTTCGAAAAAAAAAATTGCTTTTTTTTTTCAAAAATAGACATGACAGTATCCGTGGATCGACAATGTGCTAAAATTTTATTGTCAAACACACTCCAAAAAAAAAATTGTGACAGTCAATGGATAACAGGATTGACTTTGGTTATCGTCAAGAATTTTGTCACAGATGTGCTGTACTTCAAAACATAATTCAACAAGAAACAGAGAAACACGATATACATATAGAAAAATACGAAAATATTATATACCACCAAGATCAGCAAATACAACGACTTCAAGAAATTATTGATTGGCTTAAATTTAAGTTAAGCATTACGAATTTAGGCACTCGGTAGATTCCTATTCATAATTTTTTTAGCACTGTCTATCATTGGAGTACTCGATTTATTTTCAGCACTATCAATTTTCGTCAATAATTCGAAAACATCGGTACGAATAGCATTTGCGAATTCATTTACCAATATAGTAGTTGAAGCAGAAGGTTGCGTAAAAGTACCACTTTCCTCGAATAATTTCAGTAACATATCAGTCTCTTCTTGACTCAAATATACACCTGAACAATTTTGATTCGTTATAATAGGAATCATTTCTTCCATACTCGTATACTGGTATCTCAAACTCATTCGATAAAAACTATACTGAAAAACGATTAATGCAGAAATTGTGATAATGCTGTGCACAGTGCTTGGTCCTAAAGTATAAGTTGCAGAAACAGAAGGAGATCTCTTCAAACGTAATATTACAACAGTAATTGTAATCGTGAAAAGAACAAGAATCAAAACAATAGAAAAGACTTTACTGTGATTATTGATTTTATTCAGACGCTGTTCTTCTCTTACCTTCAGAGTTGACAATAAAGCCCTGACTTCTTCAATAGCTATTTGTCGCATAAAAGCTTCTGAAGCTGTATTACTTGGGTCTGCTTTTGGTTTAATACGGTTCAAATTATGACCTACAACACCTTTCAATCCAGGAAAGACAATCACATGTGCAAAACATATTTCAAATATTGTCATGATTAAGGCAGTGAAAACAATACTATATATTACTTCTAGAGTGGAATTACTAAACATGGTGTTTTTTTTTCTAGCAAAGATTAAAAGTCATGCCGAATGATGACCCATTTATTAAGAATGAAAAATCACAATTTTGGACAAATATAACGAACCCAGCAGGAATTTCAAATACATGCGCCAATATAGTATGCTTTATTGTATTTCAATGCATATTCTTTTACTTCGTAGCATCAAAACAATATGATTCGCTCGTATTAGAGAAGGCTACATTCATCGAAACATTTCTCAAAAATTCTCCCGTAGCTGGAAGAATCATGTGTACTCAAATGAAAAAAAGTGCAGATGATATGAAAAACATCATTGATGTAAAGGCAAAAGAACGCAAAGAAAAGAATATTAAGTCTCTGAAATCAACAGCAGCACTTTTTGTAATACCCGCTGCAATAATAGCTTTATTATCTGCAGGATATGCAATTAATAAAAACAAATGGACACGATCACACACATTGGCACTAATACTTATAGCTGGTTGCTTCACCACAGAATTTATCATATATATTGCAGTTTTTAGAACACATGTTATATTAGGCGACTATGAACTATTACTCAAAATTTTCGATAAAATGTATCCTCCCAAGGAGGAAGAAGAAAAATAAATTGAAAATGATTTTTTTTTGTACACAATTACCAATGATGGATGTTTCAATACTAAAGTTACACTCAACATCATTCACAAAATCACATTTACAAAATAATCGGATGTCTTCTGAATCTTGATAAAACAACTGTCGCCAAAATAAGACAGAAAGAAGGTCCACTGAAAATTTTTTTTAAAAGTTTGACACGGTTCCAATGCTTATATTCACAGACACCCACTTTAAAGATTGGCCTTCCACAATACGCACATTTATATCGTGGATGCATCATCTTCACCTCTTTCATTTGATATCTAACTAACCATTTCAAAGGTATTTTATGACATTTATACCTACATGCTTCAATAAAATAAGATACACTTTTCTCATATTTCATACGAATCAATTTCTCACACATCTCGCTCCAATCTTTGTTCACAATTCTACATCTCATAAGATGAACAACATCACAAAACCCTAATAAATGAAAAAAAATATCATCCATTTTAAATTTTTTTTAAGGACTTTTCATTTCATATGTGATTTTTGGATTCATAAGCATTCTATCTTGAATAGCACTGCTAATAAATGAAGACTTTGAAAGAAACATCATGAATTCATTATAATATCGTTGCTGTGTCACTAATAATCTAAAAGACTCCATGTAACAATTTATTCGATCTACTCTCTCAGGCGTTTTGAACAATTGTCCATCCCATGTATCAGTGGAAGGTATCATAAAGTACATTTTTACTTCATTTGCCTTCTGCATTTCCTCTGGAGATAATGACTCATGCGAAATGGATTTTATTCTGTTTATCCTTCCATTTATTTGTGTATTTTCTGCATAATTAAAAAATCCCATTTTTATCAATACTCTAACATTCTTATAATCGACACCTCTACCTCCATCTTTGTAAGTTGCAACCATGACTTTGGATTCGTTTCCTTCGTCATTTTGAAATAACTTGAAGTCATCTTCAAAGGAGTTTTTACCTAATAATGAGTAAAACGGGTTTTCTTTTTCTAGAGCTTCTATCAAATATTGTTTTGCAAAAGAATTTCTGACAATGATTAAAACTTTATTTGGGAAATTTGGCAACTCTTTCTTGGATTTTTTTACAATTGTGTTTATGTTTCCAACAGCGGCGTCAGCAAAATTTTTGAATTTTTCTGCCTCATCATTGCCTGTATTTTTATTCCTAATTTGAACCAATTCAGGATGAGAAAAATACTTACCCCTTGGTTCAAAACCTTCGTCCTTAAACAACTCTATTACAGGAAACATTCTTCCAAAAACATCATCTCTTTGTTTCCCGTTGAGGTTATTAGGCTTGTACATGGCTACATAACTCACAAGATTCATCAAGTCACCGATCATCGGCTGATTCTTTTCAAACTCTTTCAATGCTTGTATCATATCTGTGTAATTATATGTTTTAAATCCACAATGTTTAATTATCTCTGAAAAATTTGATGAATTGTCTGTTAAAGTAAATTCATCGATCATATTTGAAATCTTATCCTTATATTTTTCAAAATCTGTAATATTTGCATCATCGGAAACCCTTCTAAACATGGTAAACATTTCCTTCATAACATCTGCACTTCCATACGTGGCAGTCAATCCAATTAATCCTTGACATTTTCCTTTTTTCTTGCCTTCGATATATTCTCTTAATGACACGTATGTTTCACCTACAAGATAAAATTCTAATTGATCCGCTTTATCTTGCAATGCTCTAAGTTCTTTAAATTCTGCCTCCAGTTTTTTCTTGTATTCATTCACAATAGTTTTTTGTTCGTCATAAGTTTCAGGTAAGTCTTTATCATTTATAAGTGCCTGAAAAGATTTAGCTTGCTTATCAAACTTTGTGTTATTGTGTTTGTTCACTTTTTTTTCGTTCTTCAAACCCCTTCTTATAAACATCTGATCAAGCTCACTAGGTTTTGAATTTGTTTGTGATCTAGATCTATCGGAGGGTTGAAGATCATATTTAGTCAATAAGTCAATAAACTTTGGCAAACCGGAAATATCATCACATGCATTTAATCCAGGTGGTGTCAACTTGGCTATTTCCGCGCTTCCTGTATCCTTATCTCTTTCATCTTCTAAATAGAAACCAGGTTGATACGCACATTCCATCCGAACAATATAAAAATTTTGTAACTTTTCCATGTACTTATATTCCTCTTTCTTGTAATTGTCCAGAGCTTCTACAGCCTCCTTTACCTTTTCTTCTAACACATCTTCGTCGTTTAATCTTTCCTTCTCTTTCTCATATTTAATACCTTGTTCAATTAAATCGTCAACTTCATCAATAATTAAAATACTAGATTCCTCCAAAATTTGTTCTAACGCTATTTTTGTTTTTGTAGAGTACTTGCTCTTCACAAAGTAAGGATTTACAGTGGAAATAAAATTTATCTTTTTAGGCTCTAATTTACCCTTGACAAGATTTTCAACGGATTTTTGATTTTCTTGCATCTGTTCAATTTCGTCGTCCAAATTTTTATAATTTTTGACATCCGAATCATCGTCGAGAATTTTTAACAATTCCTCTCTACTTTTTGCTTCTGTTACTTCTTGTAGACGGTCCGGATCAAGTTCTCTTAAGAGCATAGGACATGTTTTCATTCCAAAAAACTGGTCTCTAAGTGTACTTCGCTTAACTAACACATATACTTTACCAGAAGTGTCAAACATTTGAATATTAGATACAGTCTGATAATAGATATCAGATTTACCTGTACCTGTAGGACTCAATATTAATAATCGAGGATCTGAATTGCGACTTGCATTCCAATCCGGCTGCTTTACATTTGGGCCTATAGAAGTTGCAAATGCTAAGCTCATAATTACTTGATAATCAATCAATGATCTATACGATACCATCGTATGTTTCTGAAGAAGTGTAAGTTTTTCAAAATGCTCTCTATCATGCGGCCCATTGAGTGAATTCCACAAACTTATGTCTGGATCTACATTATTCAGAAATATTGGAAACATTACCGTTTTTTGAAAGCTTAAATAGTCATCATAAGTTCTTATATTTTGTCCAACATCAAATATAAACTTCTGTTTCTGATTCATGAAAAACTCCCATGCTTGTCTTAATCTGGTTATTTTATCGTCATCTTCAAAAACTGTCACATGACTCATTTTGTATGCTTCAATTTGTGATCCCTTTAACTTCTTAAAATTGTGCTCCGCAAGCGCCTCTATAAAACACATTTTTAATTCAATTATTTTTGTATATTGTTCAATTCCTTTACGACAAAAATCCAATTGTTCTTTCAAAATTTTATCTAAAATCTTTTTAATGGAATCATATTCAGTCCCTTCTCCTTCTTGCTCGATCCTTTCTTGTACAATTTTAAGTTGTTGTTCTGCAATCTCTTTTATACCGCTCACGCTCTTATTCATTTGATCTATGAGCTCTTTATCAAACCCTTCTACCGACATCAAAATATTATCGCGTATAAGTTCAAATTCTTTTTTTCCTGATCTTTTTTGAGTATCGTCACTTGTCCATTCCTGTGCTGAATAAACATGACAAAATGGTGAACTAAGTTGCTTCATTAATATTTTCAAACGAAAAGATACAGCACTAAAGTTTACAAACATTGCACCAAAAAGTCTTCCAATTTGTGAGATGATTTTTCCATTTTGCCAAACTAAATATTCATTTGTAATTTTTATATCATCACCATCCTCTTTATCTAAAAGATTGTTGTATATGGCTGTAAAAGTTGTCATGAATGCCGGGTCTTTACTATCTTTTATAAGTTCATACTGATTTGTCAATTCTTGTAAGTTTTCTATACATGTTTCGTAATTCATCATAGCTACAATTAAAAAATTATTTTCGAATTTTGAAAAAGCGTCGACAAAATCTTGTTTACTCTTTTTTATTTTGCGCCAGATTTTGTAGTTCCCGAGATCCGCTTTAAAAGTATCTTTTAATTCCTCTCTCTCACCTAATTCATCAAGGGCACTCGTCACATTATCTAAAGCAACAAATGGAATTTTTGAATTTTTTACTAATTTGTATTCAAGATTTTCTCCGTTTCTTACCATTGTAAAAATTTCTTGATAGCTGGGCATTTTAATATAGAAACACAAAAAAAAATATAATATCATAGGTAACTCTTAGGGTAATTTTAATATTGCGAAAGGCACAAGGTCTTGTATGTCAAAAGAACTACTTGTTTGTTGTGTACTTGTTTGTTGTGTACTTGCTTGTTGTGTACTTGCTTGTTGTGTACTTGCTTGTTGTGTACTTGCTTGTTGTGTACTTGCTTGTTTTTTGTCATCTTTATTTCCATCTTGCCTCAAAAATGTTTGCTTGGTCAAAGCCTCCAAAATTTTGTTCATTAATTCCACATTTTCAGTATTGCAGCAAGAACTACTCACTTTTTGTAATTCACTCTTTAATTCGTTTATCTCATCCTTCATTCTGTTGTTTGCACCCTCATCAACATTTGCTACAAATGTCTGTAGTTCTTTTAATATTTTTGTATTTGTAATGGTACGATTTGTGTCAAATGCCTGAATAATACGCAAAATTTTATTGATGAGAATACTTTGTGTCTGAAAACTTTCAGAATATTGATCTTGCAAAGACGATAAAAAGTTTCGAAGGGATTCTTGAGATGATAGTATTTCTTTCATTTTAGATTTGTGTAAACTCTTCATCTGCTCATTTTGATATTTTTGCTCTTTTAAATCTTTTTGTATGTTTTCCATTAAGTCAATCACTTTCAAAGAAATTTCTTGTTCTTTCACATATTTATTCACAAATTCTTTATACTTTACATGATCGCTTTCATCGTAGACGGATTTTACTATTTTGCGTAAAGCTTGTAGAAATTTTTCCTCATCGAGTTGTTTTGGCACCTGATTCTGCGCCTGACTCTGCATATCACTCTGCACCTGATTCTGCGCCTGACTCTGCATATCACTCTGCGCCTGACTCTGCGCCTGACTCTGCATATCACTCTGCGCCTGACTCTGCATCTGACTCTGCACCTCACCAGTAAAAAATTGAGACCATTCTTTCTTAAAATATGTCAAAAACTTACCCACACAATTTCCACTTGAACATGTCGTAGAATCGTAATAAACAGGTTTTCTATATTTTAACCATAACTTACAAATGACTAAACTTGTAATTTTAGATTTTTCTGATTTATGTAAACTACAATATGTTGGCTTCAATCTTACTTTTTGACCTACAGTAGCACTCCATTCACATAATATGGTATTTTCCTGCTTATATTCTATACTTTTTGTAGATCCACGATGAATGATTTGAACAGTAGAACCTTTATTTGCAAGGATGAATATTATAAAATCATTCACATTTTTTAATGTATAATATGCTTTCGGAGAAAATGTGAAAGTCATTTAATATACTTATACAAAATAAAAACCACATTCCATTTTTACAGTATTATTCCAAAAGAGAAAATAATTTTTCAAGACTTTATTCTCATGCAACTTTGTAAAACAACGGTGTACCTTATTCAATGCAACCATATCATAAAAAATTGCCACCAAATGCTCAGTGTTATCATACCAGACCAAACCCATTTAAAAAAAAAACGAAAAAAAATATGAAAAAATGTATATCAAAATCCAACTCTATAAAAGTAATAAGAGAGCTCAAACAGTTATTAGAGTGCAAAATATGCTATAATACAATGACATCACAAATATTTCAGTGCAAAACGGGACACATTATCTGTGAAACATGTAAAGAACAATGTCAATCATGTCCATTTTGCAAACAGAACATAGATACAAGATCAATATTATTGGAAAATATATTGGGAAATTTTACAGTTAAATGTCCTCACAATAATTGCAACACGAAATGCAAATATGGTCAAATGAAACAGCATACACAAATATGCAAATACAAACCATTGTGTTGTCCATTTTGCAATAATAAAGTGTCATCAGATAAAATCAAAGAACATCTCAAAGACAAACACAAAGCCATTATTGAAGAAAATATAGAAGAAAACAAATGGTATTACAAAAACCTGACATGCACATTACTTCAATATGATACGGATCTGACATGGCGTCCACATATTTTCGTATCACAATACTATTATTTTATTGTACAAGTTCATATCACCAAAAATATGCTTTCTATGAAAATAAATTACATATCTCAAGAAGAAAACCAACCAACATGCTCTGTAAAAATGATTGGCCAATCCTACGCATGTCATGCATCCTTCAAAGCTCGAAGCACATGGGACACATGTCTGACGGCCTCAAAAAATAAACTTGTCAAATACAGAAATGATAACAAAGATCCCTATTTCACGATTGGGTTTACACTTCATACATAAATTTCTCTAATTTTTTTTTATATTACATATTGTAAATGCAAAACCAAGACTTGTCAAGATTCCAAAATAGAATAACCAAGAATTTGACTGCGAGTAAAGGAGGTATGAATCTCAGTGACAGTCACAAAATTGCATCCGAAATTAATAAGAGTAAGAGTAAAAACGAACCAGTAATAAATCATCCTAAGAATGAAGAAGAATTCAAGAATGAAATGACAAAGGTTGAAGAAGCATACAATAGAAACACATTTCAATCACAGACACTAGTGAC
>Ga0160423_10003173_pt1 | contig 13710 bp, 31 predicted proteins | sample CRUFie14St8metaG_FD_108191 | JGI IMG/M metagenome (GOLD analysis project Ga0160423, IMG submission 108191) | Marine microbial communities from the Costa Rica Dome - CRUD Field 142mm St8 metaG | ecosystem: Environmental > Aquatic > Marine > Oceanic > Photic zone | place: Costa Rica: the Eastern...
AGTATAGAAGAAGCAGAAGCAGAAGCAGAAAGATTAGGATGTAGTGGACATCATATACATACACAAGATGGTAATGAGTATTATATGCCTTGTGAAAATCACGAACAAATAACTAGCTTAAAAAAATGCGACTGTGATAAAAAGAAAGAAGATTGCGACAAAAAGTGTTATGAAGATGTAGATATGATAACACCGAACCCTTGCCAACCAGGATATGAACCTATAGGACATAAAATAAAAGATGGTAGGAAAGTACCTAACTGTGTACCTATACAAGCTAAAACTGAGTTAGATGCTTTCTTAGAAACTGTAGAGGATATACCTGAAGGTTGGGAACTGATAGATGAAGAAGTAGTAGATGGAGAACACGCAGATTTTGATTTTGAAGAAGAACTAAATCAGATAGCTAGTGAGAAAGTAGAGTTAGCAACTACAGGAGTTGCTAGACCTGACAGTAAATCTGAGCAAGATGGTATTTCTAAAAAGACATACGACTACTATAGAGTTAGATATGTATATGCAGAAGATAATTTTTTAAGTAGAAAATCAGGTAAACAAAGAGATTTTTGCAAAAAAATGTTAGAATCAAAAAAATTATATCGTAAGGAAGATATTTCTAGAATGAGTACAAAGAGAGTAAATCCAGGTTGGGGTAAAGGTGGTGCAGATACATACGATATATTCTTATATAAAGGTGGTGGTAACTGCCATCACTTTTGGCTAAGGCAAATATACAGAACAGAACTAGGTATATCTGTAAGTACAAAGATTAAAGATGCAGATTTAGTAGGATATACAAAAGCTAGATCAGAAGGGTTTACTGCTAAGAGAAATGACAAGAGAGTAGCAATAGCACCTAAAAGAATGAAAAATAACGGATTCGTAAAAAAGAGATAATATGGCATACGTACTATTCATATCAGAAGATAAACTTAAGGATGCTACATCCATTGGACTAAATGTAGATCCTGAGTTTCTATTACCTTTCATAAAACAAGCACAGAAACTTTATGTAGAAACTAAGTTAGGTACAGACCTAAATCAAAAAATAAAAGACCTTATAGTAGCAGGTACTATAAATGATCCTGCTAATGCTAACTACAAAACTTTATTAAATACATATATAGGAGATATGCTGCCTAACTTTGCGTTATATCACGCAATACCTTTTTTACGTTTTAAGATAGAAAATGGTAACATATATTCTAAGACATCAGAAAATGGAGTAGCTTTAACTACAGAAGAAGCACAACACCTTAGAAGTGAAGTATTAAATACAGGAGAGTATTATATGGAACGTATGATAGAATATATTAAGAACAACATTAGCTTTTTTCCTGAATATTCTACAAACTCAGGTGCAGATGTAAACCCTGATAGCAACGCATACTATTCAGGAATGAATTTAGAAAGACCTAAAATGCAAGGAGATAAAATTACTTTAAGAGATTTTTTAACACCTGATTTAACATAATGAAAAAAAGATATAAAGTAAAAGAAGTAAACAAGATTAAATTAAAAACATATTTGACAAATGCCAATACAAAAAACAGTACAGGACACACTAGAAGTAGCAGCAGTAAACGGAACTGTTCTTAGTGTTACAACTTTCACAAATTTAGAACTAGCACTAAAAATAATACTGTTAGTTGTTTCTATAGCTTATACTATCGATAAATGGTATAATCAAAAAAAGAAGAATGCCAAAAAAAATTAAATCTTATACAATTATTAAAAAAACTCCTAAGAAACGTAAAGGAGTACATTCTAAAAATGCTTCCAAAGGACAAACTGCTTTCAAAAAAAAGTCAAGAGGTCAAGGTTAATCTTGTCTTAATTAGAGAAATATTTACAGATAAATCTATAGTTGGTAAGTTATATCTGAACGAAGAATATGTATGTGATACTTTAGAAAATCCATACATAAACAATGAACGCAATATAAGTTGTGTACCTATAGGTAATTACAATGTAAGGTTGCGTACACCGAGAGAGAGTGCTACAAGAGATTATTTACATCTTTTAGTACAGGAAGTACCTGATAGAAGTTATATCCTATTTCATAGGGGTAATAAACCTGAAGATACACTAGGTTGTATTCTAGTAGGTTACAATAATCAACAGGACTATGTTAGTAAATCTAAATATGCTTTAGATTTTTTACTTAGGAGAATACTTAATTTAGGTGGCGAGAACATAAAACTATTAATAAAAAACAAATAAAATGAAAGAATATTTAATAATGACAATGTTAAAATCCAAGAAAGTATGGTACACAATAGCAGCAATAATAGTTCCTTTTGTTGCAAGATCATTAGGTGTAGATGAAGTTCACGTTAGCGAAATATTTTGGGCATTGTTAGCACTACTAGGAGTTACAGGTTTACAGGACTTTGGTAAAGATGCGAAGTAATAGATACAGATTAAAACCACACGAGATACAAGTCATTCAAAAACTGCGAGAGCAAGAAGTAAGTAACGTATTAGTAATTGGAGATTTGCACGAACCTTTTTGTCTTGACTCGTATCTTAATTGGTGTATAGAACAATACCATACCTATAATTGCACAGAGATAGTGTTTATAGGCGATATAATAGACAATCACTATGCAAGTTACCACGAGACCTCAGCAGATGGTATGGGCGGCTTAGATGAGCTAGAATTAGCTATTAAGAGAATATCTAGGTGGTATAATGCTTTTCCTAAAGCAACTGTAATAATAGGAAACCACGACAGAATTATAATGCGTAAAAGTCAAACTTCATCAATACCAAGCAAATGGATTAAGTCATACAAAGAAGTATTAGAAGTACCTAATTGGAATTTTGTAGAAAGATATGTAAAAGATGGTGTACAATATTTACACGGAGAAGGCGGTACGGCACGTACTAAGTGTAGAGCAGATATGATGAACACAGTACAAGGTCATTTACACACACAAGCATATTGTGAACACTATGTAGGACAAAACTTTAGAGTATTTGGATTACAGACAGGATGTGGTATTGATCACGAAAGTTATGCTATGGCTTATGCTAAGTATGGTAAAAAACCTGCAATAGGTTGTGCAGTTATTCTTAATAATGGTAAAACACCATTAAACCTTTTAATGCCTTTATAATCAATAACTTATATATATTAACATTATAATTGTTAATAACTTATTTAATTACTTAGTTAATTACTTAGTTAATTATTTATATATTTGTACCATAAAATAAAAATTATGAAAACAAACTATAAAGTAATTAACAGACAAACAAGAAACGAGTATATACTTAATGCAAAACAAGTTGTAGAGTTTTTTAAACATCAACATATTAGAGATTATGCCGTTTCTGTAGTTCCTAATACAACTTATACATTTATTAAAACATTAGCTACTAGCATTTTGGCAGTAGCTTTTGTAGTATGTATGACTAAAATTATTATGTTATGGATATAAATTTTGAAGATTGGTTAAAAGGAACTTATGAACATTGTATTGATCCTACATTAGATATATATATTGATGATGATATAAGATGTGTTATATGTGGAGATTATAACAAATGTAATTGTGAAAAAGTATGGAGTAAAAAAAGCTACTGTTGTGAAGCAGATATAGATGCAAATAAAATCTGTACTGAATGTAAAAAGCATTGTATAAGTGCTTGGGAATATGATAATAATTTAATAAATAAATAAATATGAAAAATAGTAAAGTAGTAAACGTACAGGGTTCAGGGATGTTTAAAGAACTATATGTATTTGAAATAGAATTAGATAACGGAGATGTAGGTAAAATATATCGTAAGTCAAATGATTCTAAATTAAGTGTAGGACAAGATATATCTTACACTATGAATGACAAAGGAAGTATTAAGATTGTAACAGATTATCAAAAAAATAATCAAAGTCAATCAAATCCTAAACAAGATGATGTACAAAAACTTATTGTAAAACAATCTAGTTTAAAAGCTGCCGTTGATTTTGATAATAACTGTACACCTGAAGATGTATTAAAAAATGCACAAATGTTTTATGAATGGGTATGGGGTTTAACTCCTACACAAAATAAAATTAATAAAGTAGCTGAAAAGTTTGATTCAGATTTACCTTTTTAATAATGACAGATAGAGAAAAATTTGAACACATTTGCGACCTTACTACAGAGATAGTAGGGTTGCAACAAGGTTCTTTAGCTTTTAATACAAGAAAGCAAGAAGTCCTAATACCAAGAATGGTAGCATCAGTAATAGGAATTATATCTAAAGATATACACCCTACTACTATTGCAGATATAATTAAAAAGGAACGTACTTCTGTATTGCATTACAAGAACTCACATAAATCTAATTATGCTAGTTTTCCTTATTATAGAAATATATTTAATAAAGTTTATGATGCTTATACTGAATCTGAAAAAATTAAAGTAGTTTTTCCTAATAGACACGAATTATGTAAATGTTTAATAGATGCAGGTATAAAGATTGCTGCTAAACCACAGGTTAAAATTAAGATAACAAGTGGTAACGCAAAATATATGTTACCAACTACCTATTTGGAATTTTCAAAAAATATTGATATAATTAAAAACGCATTTAGAGAAGTTGATTACTCTACAGAAATTATAACATTATGAATGAAAAACCAAATTACTACGCAATAATACCTGCTAATGTAAGGTATTCTGATCTAAAACCTAATGCTAAATTATTATACGGAGAGATAACTGCACTTACTAATAAGTATGGTTTTTGTTTTGCTTCAAACAATTATTTTGCACAATTATATAACGTAAATAAAAATACTATAAGTTCTTGGATTACAGAACTTAAAAAGAAAGGTTTTATAACAGTTAAAATAGAAAGAGATTTAAGGAACGTAATCACAAAAAGATGTATAGGTATAACGAAAAAGATGGATACCCCTATACACGAAATCACGGAGTATAATAATACAAGTATTAATATTACAAGTAATAATATATCTAAGAGAGATGGTTTTGTTAATCACGTTATGTATTTTGACTATCCAAAACAAATGAAGCAAGAATTTATAGATTATTGGACAGAAAAAAGTTCTGATCGTGTTAATGCTAAAATGAGATATGAAAAGCAATCTACGTTTGATGTTAAGTTGCGACTTGCTCGTTGGGCAAAAAATTCTGCAAAATGGGATAGTAAAAAGTTAGGTACATCTAAATTAGATGCACAGATAGATGAATGGCAAAAAGCAAAGGACTTAATATGATAGATGAATACAAGCAAATGATTTACTTAAAAAATTTATATAAAAAAAATACTATAGATTTAGATAATTATTTTAAGTATAGTGGTAAGTTAGAAATAGGTAAAAGATTCAAAGAGCCTACAGAAGATTATGTATATGTACATAGAAGATTAATAAAAAATGATATGTCTAAATATAAATTTAAAAAATGAAAACATTAGAAAACGAAAATTTAAAAGAACTAACAGAAAAAACATTAGACCTGATTGCTAAAACATCAGTAGAGTTAGGACATAGGGCAGATGCAAAAACTATGGCATCACTTGCAAAGATACTATCTGAAGATTTACAAAAAGAAAATAGATTTAGAAGAATGTATTTTACACAAATACAAGATGCTTTTTATCAAGGTGTAAGGTTTTGCAACTTTGATCCTTTTCTTAATATAAGAACTTTTTATAAATGGATATTAGAACACAAAAAAACAATAGCAGAAGCTATTTATAAAGTAGAAACTTTGAAGCAGAAGAATGTAGAATTTTACCAACCACAAATTAAACAAATTAAATGATAGATTTTTTAAGACACTTAACAGGATTATGTGGAGAACCACATCCTAGTTTATTAACACTATTTTTAGGAACTCCTGTTATAAGTTATGTAATTTATAAATTTAAAATAAAACAAAATGAAAACAATAACTATAACTGAAAATGAAATAACTAGTGCAACAGATGCAATAAAATGGCATTTAAAAAATTATGGTCATATTACAAGTTTACAAGCTATAAAATTATATGGTGCTACAAGGTTAGCAGATATAATATATAAATTAAAAAAACAAGGATATAATATACATAAAACAGATGTAGAATTTACTACTAGATTTAATAGAAAAACTACAGTAGCAAAATATCTATACTTTAAACCAAAACCACAGTTTGAACAAAAGTTAATATGGGGATAAAAAAACCTGTAAGTAAACTTAAAAAAGAATTAGATAGTTGGTTTTCTAAATATATAAGATTAAGAGAAGCTACAGATATGGGTGTTGCTCAATGCTTTACTTGTGGTAAGATAGATCATTACAAAAAACTACAGAACGGACACTTTCAATCTCGTAGGCATCACAACACAAGATGGGATGAAAAAAATTGTCAGGTACAATGTGTCAAGTGTAATATGTTTGGACAAGGAGAGCAGTATAAATTTGGAATGTATTTAGATGCAAAGTATGGTTTAGGTACTGCTGAAGAATTAGAATATTTGTCAAAGGTAAATGTAAAAATGACTAGAGTAGATTACACAGAAAAGATAAGTTATTACAAAGACCTTGTTAATAAAATAAAAAAGGAAAAGAATATAGAGTAATTAATTTTCTATATTTGGGTATGGACAAACCAATATTTGCAAATACTACACATCAAATAATAGTAAATGATTATTTAAATTTAATGCTAACTTTTGTTAAAGAAATATCATCACAAACTAAATATAATAATTTTAAAGAAGTTTTAGGTCTTGTCATTGAGTATCATAATAGCTATGGTAAAGATGTAGAAAAAGGTAATTGGAATGATTGGTTAATGATAATACCAATAAACACTTCTGTTATGGTCAATGGATATTTTGCAGGAATACAAACAAAAAGAAACCTTGAAGCTATAAGAGCTTATAAATTATTACTTGACAACGCACTAGAATTATTAGTTAGAGATTTAAGAGAGATAGAAAATAATAATGAATAAAATATATCAAGTAGTAGCAGATTGTAGAGAAACATTTGTAGATATGTCCTACTCTTTTACTATTGATGAAAACGAAATAAACGAAGCAGTACAAGAACTTATGTTATATTTTTTGCAAATGAACCCTACAGTCCTTAAAGACATATATGAAAAAGATGGACAGAAAGGTTTAGTAAGATATGGTGCAGTAGTATTAAGAAGAAGTTTTACAAGTCCTAGAAGTCCTTACTATTATAAGTATAAAAAATACTATACTAACTTAGATGCACAAGCTAGTAGTATAACATACGACATTACAGAAAGTGGAGAAACTTCAAACGAAAAAAATCTATACAATATACCTAATCCTGAAGAATACCAACAATGGCAAAAGCTAGAACAAATAGACAAAGCATTAGAGAATGTATATTGGTATGATCGTGATGTATTTAAATTGTATTACTACGAAGGTAACACATTAACAGGACTAGCAAAGAAAACAGGTATAAGTAGAAATAGTTTGTTTACAACTATAGATAAAGTAAGAGAATATCTTAAAGAACAATTAGATAATGAAATTAAATGAAAAATCAAAAGGTTTAGGAGATACTATAAAAAAGATAACTTCTGCAACTAAAATAGATAAACTAGCTAAGAAGATAGCACAAGTAGCAGGTGCAGAAGATTGTGGATGTGATGAAAGACAAGAAAAACTAAATAAGTTATTCCCTTACAAACAAAATGACACAGGCATACCTACAGAATTAATACACGAATGTATTGTACTATGGGATGATATAAAGACAGGAGTAGCAAAAAATGTAGAAGCAAAAAAGAAAATGATAGAGTTATATAATACTATATACAAAACAAATTACAAACCTACAAGTAATTGTGGAACTTGTCTAAACAACTGCTTTCAAGGGATAAAAAAAATAGTAAAAGAATATGAAAGATAAAAGAATACCAAAATACTACATAGGAAAAAATTATAAATACGAAGCTAGGAAAGTTGTATCAGATTGGGAACTTTCTTTTAATGTAGGTAACGCAGTAACCTATTTATTAAGAGCAAACTTTAAACATAAAAGACCTGAAGAATGTATAAAAAAAGCAATAGCACATTTGCAGTTTGAGTTAGAAGAATTAAAACTTAAAAAATAATTATGCTAATATATCAATGTAACAAATGCGAAATACAAAAAGAGTTAAGCAAAGTTGTAATGAAAGTAATAGATGGTCGTGTAGTAAACATAGGTACTGAATGTCCTGAATGTGGAGAGTATATGCAAGAAGTAGCTAAACAGTTTAATGGATTTCCACAACTAAAAAGAACTGAAAAATCTTTAAGTAAAACAAAAGATAGAATGTGGAAAGAAACTAAAGAGAAGTTTACAAGCTAATGAAAATATTAAATTTATATGCTTGTCTTGGTGGAAACAGATATAAGTGGAACGAAGTAAAAGACGATATAGAAGTAACTGCAGTTGAACTTGATCCAGAATGTGCAAGATTATATCAAGAGAGATTTCCTAATGATAAAGTAATTGTAGCAGATGCACATCAATACTTACTAGACCATTATAAAGAATACGACTTTATATGGAGTTCACCACCATGTCCTACTCATAGCAGATTAGTACAAACTAATAAAAACAAAATAAAAATGAAATATCCAGATATGAAATTATATGAAGAAATTTTATTTTTAAAACACTTATATAATGGTAAATATGTAGTTGAAAACGTAATACCATATTATGAACCACTAATACCTGCACATAAAAGACATAGACATTTATACTGGACAAATTTTAATTTACCTACTATTCTTACTCATAGAAAGGTGAAAATAAGTAATGGTACAAACGAAGTAAAAAAACTATGTAAATTTCACGATTTTGATTTTTATAAATATAAAGGTAAACAACCTACAAATAAAATAGCAAGAAATTTAGTCGATTATGAAGCAGGTAAAACAATATTTGAAACAATGTTAGGTATTGTAAAAAAAGAAGATATAAATCAAACAGAATTATTTTGAAATTTGTAATACACGATAAAAAAGATAAGATGCAATTAGTAAACTATTTAAAAGATATGGAAAGTCCATATACTGTAGAAGTAAAAAAACACAGAAATACAAGGTCTAATGTACAAAACAATTACTATTGGAAGTGTATAGTGCAAGTATTAGCTGAAGAACTTGGATATTTTAATGATGAGATGCACGACATACTAAGAGCAAAGTTTTTAAATGAATGGCAAATGATAGAGATAAACGACAGAAAGATAGGGTTAAATAAAATAGTAAGCACAACATCTCTAAACACAAAAGAATTTGAGATATATGCAGAACAAATAAGAATATGGGCGTTGTCTGATCTAGGTATAAGATTAATGCTACCAAATGAATATCAATAATTTCTATTATATAATACAACTTGAATAATCAAATTTTTTCAAAATGAATACACACGGCGGTAAAAGAGAAGGTGCAGGTCGCAAAAGCAAATCAGAAGAACAAAAGCTAATAGAGAACTTAACACCTATGAATGCAGATGCACTAAAGTCATTAGAGATAGGTCTAAAGAATAAAGAAGTATGGGCAGTAAAGTTGTTCTTTGAATACTTCTATGGAAAACCACAACAAAGAGTTGATGTAACGAGTAATAGCGAAACTTTAAACATACCTATAATAAACTTTGTTGAGACCGAAACTGAATAAAAAGTATAGTGCATTATTTTCATCTGACTGTAGGTATTATATAATTACAGGTGGTAGAGGATCAGGTAAGTCCTATGCAGTAACAGTATTCTTAACTCTACTTACTATGTCGCAAGGTGTAAGAGTATTGTTTACAAGATATACAATGGTTTCTGCACATCTATCTATTATTCCTGAGTTCTTAGAAAAGATAGGTATATTAGGTTTAGACACAATCTTTAGTATAAACAAAGCAGAAGTAGTAAATACATCTACAAAGAGTGATATACTATTTAGGGGTATTAAGACATCATCAGGTAATCAAACTGCATCACTTAAATCTTTACAAGGTATAAACTGTTGGGTACTTGATGAAGCAGAAGAACTAATAGATGAGAATATCTTTGACACTATAGACCTTAGTATTAGAGAGAAAAAAGTACAAAATAGAATTATCTTAGTATTAAATCCTGTAACTAAAGAACATTGGATATATAAAAGATTCTTTGAAGAGAGAGGTGTTTTAAGCGGTTTTAACGGCATTAAGGACAATGTGTGCTATATACATACTACTTACTTAGACAATAAAGATAACCTATCTAAAAGTTTCTTAGAAAGGATTTATAGAATTAAAAGCACTAACACAAAGAAGTACCAACACAAAATCTTAGGTGGTTGGCTAGACAAAGCAGAAGGTGTTGTATTTGAGAATTGGACAATAGGCGAATTTAATCCTGACAACCTACAGACATCTTGTGGTATGGACTTTGGGTTTTCTGTTGATCCTGATTCACTAACAGAAGTAGCAATAGACAAAAAGAAAATGAAGATATATCTAAGAGAACATATATATCGTAATGGTTTAAAATCACACGAACTAGCTAAGATAATATTAGAGAAAGTAGATAATAAGTTAATTATAGCAGATAGTGCAGAACCTAGATTAATAGAAGATTTAAGACACTTAGGAGTTAACATAAAACCTGTAAAGAAAGGTACAATAGAAAGTGGTGTAACTCGTATGCAAGATTATGAATTAGTAGTTACTTCACAATCAACAAACATAATTAAAGAGTTAAATAACTATGTATATGCAGACAAAGGCAGTAAGCTATATGTAGATAGTTATAATCACGCAATAGATGGCATAAGGTATAACGTAATTTATCACTTAGACAACCCTAATGCAGGTAGGTATTTTGTACAATAAAAAAGTGCAACTATAAAAGCTGCACTTTAAATGAAAAACAAAAATTTTATTGAAAACAGGCAAATATACGATTTTAAACTAAATAACAAATAATTCTATTATATATTATGCAAGTAAACATTAAGAAAGATGGTAAGAAAAAATCTTACAATCTTATTAACAGTTGGGATGATGTAACACTTGAAAAATGGGCAAAACTTATTAATGGTAATAAGTCAAAGACCAAAGAAGCATTAGATACGATAACTATGTTATCAGACATACCGAGAAAACTTGTAAAAGAGTTAAGTATAAATGATGTATCTAATATTCTAAACAAGATAGCTGAGTTGCAAAACAAAGCTAAAAGTAGGTTAAAGAAGATAATAAAAGTAGAAGGAGTAGAGTATGGGTTTCATCCTGATCTATCTGAGATAACACTTGGAGAATATGCAGATATAGAAACCTACATACAGGCAGGGATAGAGAATAACTTAGCTAAGATGATGGCAGTTCTTTATAGACCAATAGTAGAGAAGAATGGTAAATACTATACTATTAAGAGATACGAAGGTAGCGAGGTTAGAATGAGAGCAGAAAAGTTTAAGAAGATGAAAGCAATAGATGTAAATAGCTGCTTGGTTTTTTTTTGGACTTTAGGGAACGAACTATCAACGATTTTGCCGTTGTATTTAATGGATCGGATGAAGGAGTTGAAACTGTCACTACAGATGAAAAGTTCGCAAAGAAGTGGGGATGGTTCGGAGTGATGTACAGATTAGCAAGTGGAGATATAAGTAAATTAGGTGCTATTACAAATATGAATTTATATGAATGTTTAACTTGGCTAACTTATGAAGTTGATTTAAACGAAACTAAAAAAGTTAAAAGATGACACATTTTAAGAATTACAATAACACAATAGATACACTAAAGCAGTTAGGTACTAATCACTTTCAAATACAAACTGTAACAACAGGAGATATATTTGAGATTGACTTAGAGAAGAATACACTATACCCACTAATGCACATAAACCCTGTTAATGCAGTAGCACAAAATAATCAAATGACTTTAAACTTTCAGATATTTATTATGGACTTAGTATTTCCTGATGAAAGTAACGAGCAAGAAGTGCTATCAGATTGTCTAAGTATTTGTAATGACTTAATAGGTACACTAAAGAATGGAGAAAGTTTATTTTTATCAGGTGCAAGTCAGGGAGAAAGTCCTGCATACTTTACAGAAGGAGATGTAACAATAGAACCATTTACAGAAAGGTTTGATAATTCAGTAAGTGGATGGGTGTTTACATTACCAATAATAATAGAGAATGATTACAACACTTGTATAGCACCACAGTCAATAAGTTATGCAGGTAAATAATGTTTAAAATAAAAATAGGAAAATTAACAATACAACTAATACCACCGAAGATTACTTATGAACTATGATGATATATTAGAAAAGCTAGAAGAAATTAGTATAGGACTAGAAAGCTATAACGACTATCCTGAAAGTGCTAGTAACAATGCAAAGAGAGCAATAGAATGGAAAGAAGAAAACGGAAGTTCTTGTGGTACTAGGGTAGGATGGACTAGAGCAGGACAACTAGCAAGAAAAGAAAATATTAGTAGAGATACTATAGCAAGGATGGCTAGTTTTAAAAGACATCAACAAAATAAAGATGTACCTTATTCAGAAGGTTGTGGGGGTATAATGTGGGATGCTTGGGGTGGTACTTCAGGTATTAATTGGGCGATAAATAAATTAAAACAAATAGATAAAAAATAATATGGCAGATTTAACGACAACAGTAACAGAAAGTGTTACACTAAATGGTGCAGTAAGAGGTACTACAAATACTGTAACAACAACTAGTATAAATAACGTTTATGAAAGAATTGTAAGTTGTACTTTAGGACAAACAACTTTCTTAGCAGCGTTTGATACTAACTCTTATGGTTCAGCAGTTCAAATAGATAAAGAAGATGTTAGATATATTAGAGTAACTAATTTAGATACTACAAACACTTTAGAATTAGCAGTAGTTGGTGCAGCAACTTTATATCAAGTATTACTAAAAGCAGGACAATCACATATACTATGTGCAGCAGAAGATGTAATGTTAGCAGAAGCAGACACATCTCCTAGCTTTGGTACTATGGCAGATTTAACTAGCTTACAGGTTAGTCCTGCTGCTACTTTAGATGTAGAAATATTTGTAGCTAGTGTATAATGTTAGCATTAGAAAGATACTTGAATAGTTTTGGTAAGTATGTAATAAAACAATCTAGGACAACTCTAAGTAGAAAGAAAAAAAACGTAAGTAAAGAACTATACAATTCGTTAGAGTTTAAAGTTGTAAAAACTACAGAAGGTTTTAGTGTACAGTTCTTTATGGCAGATTATGGTACTTTTATAGACAAAGGGGTATCAGGTACTAAAAAAATAAATGAGTACACTACGTTTGATGGCAGAAGGGTTGAAAGTCCATATAAATACAAAGGTAAAAGACCACCTATGAAAGTATTTGATAAATGGATAATACGAAGAGGGATAGCACCTAGAGATGTAGAAGGTAGGTTTGTTACAAGAAAAAGTTTACAGTATCTAATAGCTAATAAAATATACACACAAGGAATACAAGGTATTAGTTTTTTTCAAAGACCATTACAATTAGGATTAAAAGATTTTGTAGATCAAGTAGGTAAAGCAATAAAAGAAGATATAATAAACACAATATAAAATGGCATTAACAATAGAACAAAAACCATTATACAAAACACTAGCAGTAGGACAAGACATAATATTTACTACACAAGATAATGTTATAGTAGCTAATAATTTTAATGTAAAGTTTGTAGCTAAT
>Ga0160423_10003174_pt1 | contig 13700 bp, 13 predicted proteins | sample CRUFie14St8metaG_FD_108191 | JGI IMG/M metagenome (GOLD analysis project Ga0160423, IMG submission 108191) | Marine microbial communities from the Costa Rica Dome - CRUD Field 142mm St8 metaG | ecosystem: Environmental > Aquatic > Marine > Oceanic > Photic zone | place: Costa Rica: the Eastern...
CCTGTTGCAGTGTAATGGAAATACATCTAATTTGGGCAGAAGATAAAAATGGTGGTATTGGATGTAACGGAAAATTGCCATGGCATATTCCAGAGGATTTAAAAAATTTTAAAAGTATTACGATGGATTCTACAATTATAATGGGTAGAAAAACTTGGGATTCACTTCCTATTAAGCCCCTGCCAAATAGAAATAATATTATCCTTTCATCAAAAAAACAAACTGGGGGTATTACATTCAATAGCTTAGATAATTGTATTAACTATTTAAATGAAGAAAAAATTGATAAAGTATTCGTTATTGGAGGAAGGTCTATTTATAAAATTTTTTTTAAAATTGCCAAATATTTACATATATCGTTTATTTCTAAAAATAACCAAAATATAAATGAATATTTCCCAATCAATCAAAGTGTTGTCAAAAAACATTTTAAAAAAATCAAAACTCTAAATTTATGTAAAGATGCAACATATACTTTGTGGTTAAAAAAATAGTTTGCTGGTGAGTAAATTAATTTATAATAGTTTATCACTAATTAGTATACTCCTAATTATAGATACAGCTTTATATCATTTTTTAAATTTAGGGCCTTATTTATCTGATATTACAATATACTATTGTACTGCATTTTTATATTGTGGAATTAAATTTAAACAAAAGTTTTTTTGTAGAAAATCGATTATGATTCCATTTTATATAATGGTTCTTCAGACAATTTTATCATTAGCTATATATCGTTAATATAACTCCTGATAATGCAAATAACATTGCAACTATTCTTTGTTTTGTAATTTTCTCTTTTAAAAAAAACCATGATAATAAAATTATAAATATGACTGATGTTTGACCTAATATACTAGCAACTGGCGGGTGTTCAATATTTGCATATCCAATAATCCAAAAGCTCAATGCTATAAAAGTGCCTAAAATTGAGCTAAATAAAATCTTTACAATTAAATTTAATTGTAAAAATGGCTGACTTAATCTGATTTTCTTCTTTTGAAATAATAGAACTATCCAAGCAGTGATCATACCTGGCAGCAATCTGAAAAAGGTTAACCATAATTGAATATTTATATCATTATTAATTTTTAATAATACTGGTTTAATCATAACTATACCTATACTGCTAAGTATAACTGCGGATATTTGTAATAAAATTCCTTTTCTTTTAATATACTTATCTAATTCATTGGTATCTTTCTCATATGTCATAATTAACAATGATATAATAACAACTAGGAAGCCAATTAATTGACCAATGTTAAGGATGGTACCTAAAAATATTGAAGACAAAATATATATTACAACTGGTTCAAAGCAATTTATTAATGCTATTCTATTAGCACCAATTTGGGATAATGCATATATGAACAATACATCAGCAAGTCCCATTCCTAATACACCACTAATTAATATTTTAAAATAATCTATTTGTTGAAAATTATCATACCAAAATGGGATATCAAATAATAAAAAAAATACTAAAAAACAGAATGAAGCAATCGTATTTTTTAAAGCAGTAATTAAAAAAGGAGATGCTTCATTGCTTGCAGACTTAAAAATTATAACTGCGATGCTCCAAAAAATTGCAGCCAATAAAGCAGAAAGTTCACCAAAATAAGTAAAATTAGTGTTTATATTCATGAAAATAAACCATACCTCTAAGCGTTAAATCAATATCTACTATATGATCTATTTTTAATTTTTCTGAGATTAAAATAGAAAAACCTCCTGTTAAAATAATCTGATATTTTTCATTTGTCTCTAAAATTATTCTTTGAACCATACCCTCAACTTGATCTATAGCACCATACATAATACCTGATTGTATATTCGTTTTTGTAACTTTACCAATAGCATTTTCTGGAAACTTTAATGGTACAGAATTAAGTAGTGCAGCTTTTTCAACTAAGTATTGAGCTGATGTTTCAACTCCTGGTGCAATAACTCCTCCAATAAATTGTTTTTTACTATTGATTACATCAAATGTTGTGGAAGTACCAAAATCAACAACTATAGCAGGACAATCATAATCAATTGAAGCAGCCGTAATATTACATAAACGATCTGTACCTATACTTTTAGGCTCAGGCACATCTAAATCTAAAGGACAACATTGATAGTTAATCAAAAATGATTCTAAATTATATCTTTCTTTTATTGTTTTGATATATTCATTAGTTTTCTGAGGTACTACTGAGCTTATAATAGAAATTTTTATATCATAAGAATCTAAAGAATCTAGAAAAGCATCAAAATCATTTTTTAATTTAAAATGAATTCGTTTAACTAATTTTTTTCTTTCAAATAAACCTGCAGTAATAGATGTATTACCAATATCAATAACGATTTTCATAATATTTTTATAAACCCATCATATTTTATTAACTGGTTATTATAATTAATAATTGCTTGACCAAATTTATTAACCGATTTAAAATTTCCTACTATTTGTTTTCCATTATAATTAAATGAAACTTTCTTATCAATGTGTGCACAATGTTTCATCCAATCTTTTATAATAGTATCTCTATCAAATTTTTTTATAATCATTTCAAGTTCATTAAAAAAAATTGCTAATAAAGGTTCTCTCTGAATTGGATAGCCAGTTATTTCCCTAATAGAAGTAGCTTTTGAATATAATTCACTTGGAAAATCTTGTTTAAGTTCATTAACATTTAAACCAACTCCAATATTTAGTTTTTTATTAATGCCTCTTGTCTCAATTAATACTCCTCCTAATTTTTTACCATCATAAACGATATCATTAGGCCATTTGATTTGTACATTAATTAGTGCTATTTTTTTTATAGCTTTAACAATTAATAATGGAACTAATAAGGCATGAAGATTGAATTGATCATCTTCTAAAAAAGAATTAATTAAAAACGAACACGTAATACTTTTACCAGGAAATGAAAACCACTTATTCGAACCACGTCCCCTTCCATTGGTTTGATTATCAGTAAAAACTAATAAATTATTAAAAAATTTTGATTTATCATCATTTAATTGCCAAACTAAATCACTTGTGGATGCTATCTCAGGATAATATAATATTTCTTGGAAAAAAAACTTATTATTCAAATTAGATTCAAATAAACTTTGAAAAAACATCTAAATATGTTCTCCATGAACCTCTTTCATTACATTGCATATCTCGCCCAGCGTACAATGATTTCTAACACAATCAATAATTAATGGCAGTAGATTAGAGTCATGATTCAGACCTTTTTTCAAAGTATTTAAAGTATTAATAACATTTTTTCTCACTCTATTTTTCTTGAACTCTTTTAATCTCATCAATTGATCATCAATTGCTAATTGGTCTGTATTTTGAGTTTCTATATCAGAATCGTTGATATCAGTAAATTTATTTAAACCTACGATAATCTTATCTTTATTTTCAATTTCTTTTTGATATTCAAATGCAGAGTTTGAAATTTCATTTTGTTGAAAATTATTTTCTATGGCAGGTATTGCACCTCCTAATTCATCTATTTTTTTTATTAATTCTAAAGTTTCTTCTTCAATTTGAGTTGTTAAAGATTCAACATAATAAGAACCTGCCAGTGGATCTACAACATCGGGTAATCCGGTTTCGTAAGCTAAAATTTGCTGAGTTCTCAAAGCTAACTTAGCAGAATTTTCTGTAGGTAAAGAAAGTGCTTCATCTTTAGAATTTGTATGAAGTGATTGTGTTCCCCCTAAAATAGCAGCAGTTGCTTGCATTGTAGTTCTAACTATATTATTTTCAATTTGTTGAGCTTGTAATGAAGATCCTGCAGTCTGTGTATGGAACCTACATAATTGTGATTTTTTATCACTTATTCTGTACCTATTCTTTATTATATTAGACCATATTTTTCTTGCTGCTCTAAATTTACATACTTCTTCAAAAAAATAATTATGACTATTGAAAAAAAAGCTAATTCTTTTAGTAATACTTTTAATATCTAACTTTCTTTGTTGTGCCTCATCCAAATAACTGATTGCATTAGAAAATGTAAATGCTAATTCTTGTACAGCATCTGAACCAGCTTCTCTTATATGATATCCCGAAATAGAAATAGTATTCCAAAGTGGCATTTCTTTATTACAAAACTCAAATATATCTGTCACTAATTTCATACTAAATTTTGGTGGATAAATATATGTTCCTCTGGCAATATATTCTTTTAAAATATCATTTTGAACAGTACCTCTTAATTGAGACATCGAAATATCATTCTCCTCAGCGACTACAATTAAAAATGCTAATAAAATAATCGCAGTAGAATTGATAGTCATGGATATTGAAACCTTATCTAAAGGGATATTATTTAATAAAATTCTCATATCTTCCAAAGTGCAAATAGGAACTCCAACTTTCCCTACTTCTCCTAAAGAAAGTTCATCATCAGAGTCATACCCTGTTTGTGTTGGTAAATCAAAAGCTACAGATAACCCAGATACACCTTGACCAAGTAAATATTGATAACGTTCATTACTTTTTAAAGCAGAAGAAAATCCTGCATACTGTCGCATAGTCCAAAGCTTATCTAAATACATATTTGGATAAATACCTGAAGTAAATGGATATTCGCCTGGTAATTTTTTACCATAAAATTTTTTAAGTTCAATACCTGAATTTGTTTTTTTTGATTTAAAATCTGACATATTAGAATTTAACCATTGTTATATTGATTTAAAAATTTTTGTGACCATTTTTCAAAACAATCATCTAGAATAGACTGCCTAGCATCTATCATTAAGTTATTATAAAATGATAAATTATGTTGTGTAGCGATTCTATATCCCAAAATTTCTTGAGTTTTAAATAAATGATGCAAATATGCTCTACTATAATTTTTAGAAATGACAGAGTTGTTATTTTCATCTATCATTGTATCATCATTTCGATATTTTGCATTTTTAATATTAATCTTACCATGTGATGTAAATAATTGACCATTTCTAGCGTTTCTTGTAGGGATAACACAATCAAACATATCTACTCCTAAAGCAATACTCTCAACTAAATCTGAAGGAGTCCCAACTCCCATAAGATATCTAGGTTTATTTTTTGGCATAATATCATTTAAATATTGCACAGTATTTAACATTTCTTCTTTTGGTTCTCCAACTGCTAAGCCACCAATAGCATACATTTTAGTATCTAAATCAATAAGTTGATTTGCAGAAATTGTTCTTAACTCTTTTGAAGTCCCACCCTGAATAATAGGTGAAATAATTTGTTCAAATCCATATTTAGATCCTTTGTTATTTAGATGATTAATACATCTTTTAGCCCACTGTGTTGTAACTTCTACAGCTTTTAAATGTTGCTGATAGGTAGCATCTGCAGGTGGACAAACATCTAATACCATCATTATATCCGAACCAATATCTCTTTGAATATCGACAATTCTTTCTGGTGTAAAATAATGCTTACTTCCATCTAGGTGAGACTTAAATTCTACACCATCATCAGTAATTTTTCTAAAATCAGATAAACTATAAATTTGATATCCGCCAGAATCTGTTAAGATAGCACCATCCCAATTCATAAAATTATGCAATCCCTCAAATTGACTAAGAATCTCTGTTCCTGGTCTTAAATAAAGATGATAAGTATTACTTAAAACTAAATCAAAACTCATTCTTTTTATTTCATCTGTAGATAAAGTTTTTATTGCAGCATATGTTCCAATAGGCATAAATACTGGAGTTTCAATTATACCGTGAGAAGTATGTAAAAATCCCGTTCTTGCAGATGTTTTTTTGCAAAATTTTTTAATCTTAAACATAAATTGAAGATTGGTTAAAAACTATTTTTTTTCTTCTGTTTTTTTCTTTGCAGGTGCTTTTTTCTTTGCAGGTGCTTTTTTCTTTGCAGATGCTTTTTTCTTTGCAGGTGCTTTTTTCTTTGCAGGTGCTTTTTTTACAGTTTCTTTCTTTACCGAAGCTGTCTTAGTATCATCTTTAGGAGCAACATCATCAACCACAGGTTTTTTAACAACAACTTTTTTCTTATTTTTCAAAGCAATTTCCTTTAATGCTTTTAATCTGGCTTTAGTTCTTTGATGTTTTTTATTTACATGTTTTTTCTTTTTATTCATTATGTGCTCCCTGAAAAAAAATAATATTTATTTTAGCATCGTAATATAAAAATATCTGTAATTTTTTTTACTATTTATTTTGTAATGATAATTCAATAAAAACAGATAGTCCTATCAGCATTGAATCTTCATCAATTTCAAAGTGTAAACAATGATGTGGCATACTCATTTTATGCTTAAACTTTTTAACTTGTAGATTTATTTTCATTTAATCAAAATATACTAAACCAAAAATTATCATCATTTCATCAGTACTCAATAATCCAAAATTCACATAGCTATTAGTATCATTGAAGTAAGTTGCACGAGATATGATGCTTTGGCCTTCAGTTATAGTTAATGGTGGATCAAGCTCTAATATTGGAGGATGTTCGTAATCTAGTGCAGTATAAATTAATTCTTGTTCACCATTTTCTTTTAAAATTAAAATATCAAATCTTGTCATTAATTGATGCGCATGAGAAAATAATTGAAAGATTTTTAACTCAGAAGAATCATCTGGTCTATCAATATTTATACCATTTAAAATATCAATAGTGGAAAAGACCTCTTCAAGTGTGGTTTCCTCATTGGGGGGTAAAGAAATATCATTTTTACCCAATTGTAAAATTCCTGCTTCGTGAATTACATTTTGTGGTAAAGTTGCATGTAAATTTAAATAAACCTCCCCTTGAATAAAGTTATCTGTATAATTAAAATAATGTGGATTTAAATCTAAGTTAAAATCTGAAGATATCTTTAAAGCAACGCCTTCAGGAAATGCGTAATCCCAGACTGGCCACTGAGTACCAAAAATAAAGGTATGTTGCTGTAAATTTTGAATATTATTTAACCAATTTAAATTAATTGCCCCATCTAAATATTCTTCTATATATGGTGAATGAATATCTCTGTAAGTATAAACTTCTGGCTCTGGACCAGTATAATCATCTGAAAATTTATAAAGAATAAAGTGGTGTGTACCTGGAGACATAGACATCTCTACTCTATTAACATAGTAATCTGAATCTAATGATGGAACATGGTATAAAAATTCTCTTTCAGTATTGGGATAAACATCAAATGGTCCAATATGATATTGTATTCCTATTGGAGGAGGATCCAAAGGTTCAAAACTTGGTGGGTTATACATTGAATTATCATTTAATATAATTGGATCTGCTACTACTCCTATTTCAGGTGAACCATTCCATATCCAATCTTCTATAAAATCTAACTCACCAATTGTTAAAAATGGACCTCCCAGAGGCATAATTTCTCCATAAAGGGGATGATCATCATAAAAATGAACTTCATTTTTAATATTAATTTTTTCCCAAAAAAAACTTGATAATAATCCTAGAAGACCTCCTTCATCACTTAATAAAACAAGTCCATCATTGTTTGCAGAAGTATTATCAGGAACTCTATTTAATAATTGTTCATAAGCTATATCTTCAGTTAAAACTAAGTTTGATGTTTCTGAAAAAAAAGATCCAGGATAATGGCATGTTGCACATTTTGGTGTTAAAATATCCTGGTTAATAATGTCCCATGTATCTCTAGATTCATCATTTGATGTAATAATATTAACTAAACTAACAATATCTATAACATTTAATAAACCATCTGAATTTAAATCACCATATGCTATGTAGAATATATTCTCATCTAATATATTGCTGACCAATTGTACAACATCAATAACATTAATCATTGAATCACCATTTAAATCACCCAAAGAAGAGTAATTTGTGCACTCTATATCACACTGTTCAAAAGTAGAAAAAAAGTGTTCTTCATCATTATACATATCACAACCACTAATAAATTCACAATCATTCCCATTCCAAATATATCCCAAAGGCAAACTACAATCTCCATAATCGCTAGAATTTAAAATAATACATGGTTGAATTAATGAAAAATTAAAGAATAAAAAAATTAATATTCTAATTATAGATTGAGATAAAAACATAAAATAATTTATAGTAAATTATAGCAGAATCAAATACTTATAAATAAGGAGTTAATGTGGATATAAAATGGAAAAAAATTAAAAATTTTGAAGATATTAAATATGAAAAAGGTATCGACTCCGCAGATGGCATTAATAAAATAACAATTAATAGACCCAATGTAAGAAATGCTTTCAGACCACAAACTGTATTTGAATTAAAAGAAGCATTTAGCTTAGCTAGAGAAGATCAGGAATGTGGAGTAATAATTTTGACTGGGGAGGGAGAAAAAGCTTTTTGTTCTGGAGGTGATCAAAAAATTAGAGGCGATGCAGGCTATATTGGCAAAGATGGGATTCCTCGATTAAATATTTTAGATGTTCAAAAACAAATTAGATATATGCCAAAACCTATCATAGCGATGGTTGCAGGCTATGCTGTAGGAGGTGGTCATGTTCTTCATATGCTTTGTGATTTAACAATTGCTTCAGAAAATGCTAAATTTGGACAAACTGGTCCCAAGGTAGGTTCATTTGATGGAGGCTGGGGTGCTTCATATATGGCAAGAATTATTGGGCAAAAAAGAGCACGAGAAATATGGTATTTATGTAAGTTTTATGATGCGCAAAAAGCACTTGATTGGGGACTGGTTAATGCGGTTGTTCCTTATGAAAATTTAGAATATGAAACTGTTAAATGGTCTCAAAAAATACTAGAAAGATCTCCACTATCTATTAGAATGCTTAAGGGAGCTATGAATGCTGATTGTGATGGACAAGCAGGACTTCAACAGTTTGCTGGAGATGCAACAATGTTATTTTATATGACAGAGGAAGCTCAAGAAGGTCGTGATGCATTTAAAGAAAAAAGAAAACCTGATTTTAAAAAGTTCCCAAAGCTTCCATAAATGAAAAAAATTAGTCCATGGATATATGCGGCTAGACCTAAAACACTAACTGCTTCAATTGTCCCAATTGTTTGTGCAATTTCAATAGTGCCAACAGATATAGTAATAAAAAAAAATATTTTATTTTTTACTTTTATTGCGGCAATAATTATTCAAGTTATAACAAATTATATTAATGATTTGTATGATTTTTTAAAAGGATCAGATAACAATCGACTTGGCCCAGATCGCATGTTACAATCAGGATTAATTTCTATTGAAAACATGCAACTAGGCATTTCTATTCTTTTCGTACTAGCTGTTATTGCTGGCTTGCCTTTAGTTATACATGGTGGATGGCCAATATTAACAATTGGATTATCATCTTTTTTATTTGCCTATATGTACACTGCTGGACCTGTCCCATTGGCTTATAATGGTTTAGGAGACTTATTTGTTTTCTTATATTTTGGTTTAATAGCAGTATCAGGAACATATTATTTACAAACTGGTTTTTTCGATCAAAATTCAATTTGGCTAGGCTGTTCTATAGGTCTTAAAAATGTTATACTTCTATGTGTAAATAATTTTCGTGATTATGAGGAAGATAAAAAAAATAATAAAAAAACTTTAATTGTTTTCATGGGTAAATCGTTTGGCAAAATTCAAATAATTATGATTATGATATTATCATATTATTGTTTGTATAAACTTTCAATTCTTTTAGAAGAAAAATTATCCTTTTACATTTTTACTATTAGTATGCCTTTAGCAATTATGATAATTTTCGATATTTTAAACAAAAAAAGTTCCGAGTTAAATAAGACTTTAGCAAAGGCAAGCCTACTACTTTTAACTAATGCAATTCTTATCGTAATAGGAACTCAAATATGAAAATTCAAAAGATATATTATGATAAATATGATATTAATCTAGCACAAAAATTAAAAAATAGTCAGCAAACTTATAACTCTAGACAGGTAATTATAGTATATTTTGAGAATGAATTTCATAAAGGTAAGGGAGAAGCTGCACCCTTAGATGGTTTTTCAAAAGAGAATATAAATGATGTAATTTGGAACTTAGAATCCTTAATTAGTGCAATAGAACTAAATATAGATTACGAATTTCAAGAATTACTAGATTTGATAACTATACACTGTGAATCATGCCCTTCGCTACATTTTGCAATTGATACAGCAATTTATGATTTAGAATCTCAGAAAAATAATTGTTCTTTAGCAAAACTCATAAAGACTAATCATAGAAATAATATAAAATTTAGTGATTTTTATTTACCAAATTTTAATTTAGAAGAAATAAAGTCTAACTTTCTGAAATATAAAATTGGTATTAACTCAATCAAAGAAGATTTGATATTGCTCAATCAAATTGCTAAAGTCAAACCTTCAATAAATTTTCGTATAGATGCAAATCAGGCTTTTGAAGTACAAAATTTTAAAAAATTAGCTGTTAAGTTGAAAAATTTAAATATTGAATATTACGAAGAGCCTATTTCTAATCTTTCAACAAAAAATTTAAAATTAATTTCTAATTATAATATTGCGCTTGATGAAAGTATTTCGAATCCAAAATTTGATAAATGGATAAAAGATAAATTAATTAGATATGTTATATTAAAGCCAAGCATATATGGAGGATTTAAAAAAAATCTAGAGCTTATAGAAAAATGTAATTCAAATAATATAAAAATAATTTTTTCATCAAGTCTTGAAACCACTATTGGAAATATGTCTACAATTCATTTAGCAGCAACAATCAACAATCCTGAATTTCATGGAATTAATATACATAATTTTTATACTGAGTTTAATATTCAACCTATCTATTCAAAAAATCAAAAAGAAATATGTATCAAAAATATCATTGGTCTAGGAGTATAGCCATGAATGATATTTTAACTTCTAGATTTCAAAATTATCCAAATAAAAATTTTATATTTTATAAGAATGATATAATTCAATATAAAGATTTTTACTACTTTGTACTCAATACTGAAAAAAATTTAACCAATATTAGAGATGAATATGTTGGTATTAAAATTCAAGATAAGCTTAAACTTCTAATTGCTATTTCAGCCCTAAATAGGCTTGGTAAAATTCCAGTTATTTATCCCAATTTGCCAAATTTAGAAGATTATATTAATCAGACTCAAGTACCTATTACAGTAGAAGATAAAGATATAACTTGCAATAATAAAAAATGTACGTATAGAAAAATTGATATTAATTTGGATAATACCCAATTGGTATTATTTACATCTGGAACAACAAATATTCCTAAGCCGTGTGAATTGACATATAGAAATTTTTGTGAAAGCTCTAATGCTTGGAATAAAGCAATTCATTTTAATGAAAACAATATCTATCTAAATCATATGCCATTAAATCACGTAAGTGGTTTGTGCATTTTCTTTAGATCTCTACATTTAAATTTTTCAATGCTATTAGATGATTTCAATACCAATCAATATTTTGAAAAACTAAAAAAATATAATGTAACTCATGTATCTATGGTGCCCTCAATGTTGAATCAAATTATACAAAAATATAAAAGCTGTAAAGAATTAAAGATTTTGAAAGCATTAATTATTGGTGGTTCATCTATTAGTAAACAGCTAAAAGATAAAATTATAAAAAATGATTTACCTGCGTACATGTCATATGGCATGACAGAGACTACATCAGGAATTGCCGGTTTTTGGATTTGTAAATCCAATGCTTATGAAAGCCATAACGATGTTAATATTTATGTGAAAAACAATTTAGCACACATCAAATCAAAAACAATTATGAAAAAATATATGAATGAAAAACAAGCAAATGATTATTTTAAAACCAATGATATAATTAAAATTAAAAAAGATAATTCTTTTAATATTTTGGGAAGAGCAGATGATGTGATAATATCGGGTGGAGAAAATATTTCATTAGAATATGTTAAAAAACATATTGAAAAAATTGATGGAGTAGATTTTTGCAAACTTAAAAAAGTTGAAAGTAGTAATTGGGGACAAGTTTTACATGCAAGTATAAAGTGTAGTAAAAATATAACAGAAGATTCTATTAGAATAAAACTAAATGAAAGATTAGCAAACTATATGATTCCTAAAAAAATAATAATAATATGATTTTAATCGTTGATAATTTTGATTCATTTACTTTTAATTTAGTCCAATATATAGGATCAATAAATAATAATTTAAAAATTATAAAAAATAATGAATTAACAATAGAAGAAATTCTAGACTTAAATATATCCCATATTGTAATATCTCCAGGGCCTGGAAGACCTGAGAACTCTGGAATTTGTTTAGAAATTATGAAGTATATGTCAAAAAAAACACCTATTCTAGGTATATGCTTAGGTCATCAAATAATAGGTTATCATTTTGGTGCAAAAATTGTTAATAGTAAGCGAATCATGCATGGAAAAACATCTATAATTAACCAAAATAGAAAATCTAAAATTTTTAATTGTATTCCACATAAATTTAATGCAATTAGATATCATTCATTAGTAATCAATAAAAATTTTGAAAATACTAATTTAAATATAACTGCATTAAGCGATGATAAAGAGATAATGGGTATTGAACATAGAAAATATCCAATTTATGGAATTCAATTTCATCCAGAATCTGTTCTAACTGATTATGGGAAAATAATAATTGAGAATTTTCTCAAAATAATTGTATAATACAACAAATGTTAAAAGGAAACATATATTTAAAGGGCGACAAATCTATTTCACATAGAATTGTAATTTTTGGATCGCTCGCAAATGAAAAATCAAAAATATTTAATTTATCAAATTGTTCGGACGTGATACATACTATACAGATTTTAAAAGATTGTGGTATTAAAATTAAAAATGATAAAGATTTTTTATCTGTTACTGGTAATACATTTACATCAAAACAAAAGAAATTTGATTGTGGTAACTCAGGCTCAACAGCTAGGTTCATGCTTGGACTATTACCATTTAAGGGCTTGCATGGAACTTTACATGGAGATGATTCACTATCCAAAAGGCCTATGCTTAGAGTAATTGAGCCGCTAGAAAAAATGGGTTTAAAAATAACCAATAAAACAAATAATCTTCCTATTACCTTTGAACCTTCTATAGCAAAAAACATTAATTATGTTCTTAATAAACCGAGTGCACAAATTAAAACTGCTATGATTTTAGCATCGTTAAATAATACTAAAGAAAGCTTCATAAAAGATAATTATAATACACGGGACCATACTGAAAGAATTATAAAATATTTATTGAACAATATGTCCTACAAAAAGCAAACTATCAAAAGCTTTCAATATCATGTTCCTGGTGATATATCTAATGCATCCTTCATCATTGCAGCAGCCATATTAATTAAAGGTTCAGATATTATATTAAAAAATGTTCTTTATAATTCTACAAGATTAGGTTTTATTAAAATATTGTGTCAAATGGGGGCAGATATTAAAGTTTTAAATAAAACAGAAAAACAAAATGAAATGGTTGCTGATATTAATGTAAAATTTTCACCTAACTTAAGAGGTGTTAAAATTGACAAAAGTATAGTTGTATCTATGATTGACGAAATACCTATTTTTGCAATGGTTGCCTGCTTTGCAAAGGGTATTACTAAAGTATCAGGTGCCGAAGAATTACGTATAAAGGAAAGCGATAGAATAAATTCTGTAGTTGAAAACTTAAAAAATTGTGGTGCTGAGATTAGTGAATTTAAGGATGGATTCACCATCC